>Ga0316207_10002661_pt1 | contig 17849 bp, 13 predicted proteins | sample 6weekpyrite_MG_FD_204943 | JGI IMG/M metagenome (GOLD analysis project Ga0316207, IMG submission 204943) | Microbial mat bacterial communities from mineral coupon in-situ incubated in ocean water Damariscotta River, Maine, United States -... | ecosystem: Environmental > Aquatic > Marine >...
GATTTCAAATACGGAGTAAGAGCGGTAGCAAACCAAGTTGAACCCCATCTTACAAAGTAAGCAACAGCCAATCCTGAGACTATTTGTGTCAGTAGAATGGTATAAACCACCATGTCCATTTTATTAGTAACTAATAGCAAGGTTTTGGTCGTTAATCTTCTATAAATCAATAAAACTAGACCTAGAAGAGCTGATAGAGCAAAAGCAAAAGATGATATTTCTAAAATCAATAATCTAACAGGCTGTCCATTCCATGCCAAGACTGCACTTGGAAATAGGAAAGCAATTAAATGTCCAAAGAAAAGAACCAATAAACCCCAATGAAATGGCTGAGAACCATAAAACAACTTTTTACCTTCTAAAAACTGAGTAGATAATGAAGAAACTTTGTATCCTCTTTTTTTGTAACGGTAAATACTACCAATAATAAAGATAGCGAAAGCAACATACGGAAATGCTCCAAACAATAGGGTAGTGGTAGAACCAACATTACCTGTTATCAGCGTATTCAGTATGTAAATAATTAGTCCAGCTATAGCAACATAGACTAAAAACAAGAGAGGATAGTTTTTAATGGCAAACGGAGCATCATGTACGCCATTTTCTATTTTCATTTGTTCAATTCGTTTTAAAAACTTACGAACATACAATACAAGTAAAATGAGAAAGATACAAGCTCCATAAACGAAATACTTTTGGCTTGAACTCATTGGCTTTACGACTACAGCATCGGTAGTTGCCGTTTCTATGTCACCAGTTCCTGCACCTGATTCTGCAGTTGCTGCAACAGTTTCATCTACAAAAGTAAAAATACTAGCAACCTCTTCTTCAGTTAAATTTGGGTAAGGAGGCATTGGTATCTTGTTGAACTTTTCAAATACGGCTAATGCATCTGCATCACCACTAGCTATCAAATCCTGTGATGCAGTAACCCATTTATAAATCCAATCTGCAGATCGATTCTCTGAAACGCCCGCTAAGCCAGGACCTGTTGCGTCTTTAGTACTAGCTCTGTGACAAACAGCACAGTTCTTTTTAAATAAATCTTCACCTTGTGCTGATACTTCCTTGGTGACAAGCAAAGCCACAATCATCACTAATGATAATGTTATTTTCTTTCTTAAATTGTTTAAGTATTTTCTGTTCTTAGACATAACGCTTATTTTTTTATTTTTTAATCAGTAATTACTGCTTTATCTGTTTTTGCAGGTGTTACACACGAACTTTCACATGAGGGTATCAGCGAGCTTAATGGATCTGCTTTGACAGAATTATCAACATATTTTTCAATGTTAAACTCTTCTCTTATTACATCGAGCGTTGCAGAAATAGCAAAAAGGTAGGCATTTTTATTTTTCATATCTTCCTGTATCAAAACCTTTTGTTTCTTTCTTCTCACTTTAGTTTTTAATGCAATACGAGAAGCTTCGAACTCTTTTTCCATTGCTTCTAGAGCAGGAATATACATTCTAACAGACAATTCCTCCCTAAAAGAAGAATCTTCGATTAATGGAAGTAATGTCAAAGCATTTGGAAGATTGTCTGCAAGTTCAACACCACAATCATTCCCAACTTTGGCTTGTTCTTTCTTCATTTGAACTAAGAATTCTCCTCTTTTATAGTCTTCAGCGTATAAAACATAACCTAAATCGAGATAGCAAATAGCCTGTATATGAAATGTCATGCTAAAAAGTTCTTCGAGTTCAACACTATTTTTAGTATCAATGATTTCTTGAAACTTTTTAAAATTTTCATACGCCTTTGGGTAATAGTCCTTCAGGATTTCACCACATTCCTTAACATGCTTGAAATAATCCTCTGTCGGATATCTAAACAAATTGGCTAATGCATTGTATTGAATGTTATTTTCCATTGTGTGTTCTTTTTCCGTTTACAAACCTCTAGCTGGTTTCTCTTTAAATCCAAAACCTGTTTCTCCTTTTGCATCTGCAGTTGCTTCCAGCATCTCTATAGATTCTTCTCTATGAGCTGGTGGAATTACAAAACGCTCTTCAAAAGTTGCTAAAGAAGTTAATCTAAAGATGGCGTTTGCAGTGTCTTTGTCGACCTTTGCATTCATCATTAAATCCTTCACTTCTTGATCTGACATGTCACCAACTGTTTCGTTACGTCTGTGGTATTTAACGCTCAGCAACTTTTCATAAACCTTGGTTATGGCTTCCGTATCTCCATTTGAGAATAAAGACGCTAAATATTTCACTGGTACACGATTTTGATCCACTTTCGGAAATAAATCTGTTGATACAGTTTGGTAATTTCCATTTTCATCCATTTGTGCCATTGCAGGTAACATTGGCGGAACATAGAACAAGTTTGGTAATGTTCTGTATTCTGGGTGCAATGGCAATGCAATTTCCCATTCTTTTACAAATTTGTAAACTGGAGATTTTTGTGCTGCTTCAATAGTAGAATCATGCACTCCATTTTTTCTCGCTTCTGCAATTACTTTTGGATCGTTTGGGTCTAAGTAAATATCCAAATGGTTATATACTAAATCTTTCTCTTCAGAATTTGCATATTTCTCAATTTTATCCGCATCATAAAGCATAACACCTAGGTATCTAATACGTCCAACACAAGAATGCATGCAAGCAGGTGCTTGCCCAGACTCTAAACGAGGATAACAGAGGATACATTTTTCTGATTTTCCAGTATGCCAATTGTAATATGATTTTTTATAAGGACATGCTGTTACACACATTCTCCAAGCTCTACATCTTTCTTGGTTAATAAGCACAACTCCATCTTCACCTCTTTTGTAAAGAGCTCCAGAAGGACATGATGCTACACAAGCTGGGTTTAAACAATGATTACAGATTCTAGGTAAATATTGCATGGTCATCTGCTCAAGCTGAAACATGGCATCTTGTTCTGCTTTGCTCATGTTCTTAAAGTTGACATCATTTCTTGCATAATCTGGTGTTCCACCTAAATCATCATCCCAGTTTGGCCCTGATTTAATATCGATTGGCTCACCAGTGATTAATGATACAGCTCTACCAATTGGTTGGTCATTTCCTTCGGGCGCAGTGAATAAGTCACTGTATTTATAAGCCCAAGGATGGTAATAATCTTCCAATTCTGGCATGTGAGGATTGTGAAAGATATTTTTTAATCCTTTCAGTTTACCTGCTCCTTTTAATTGAAGTTTATCTCCGTTTTTTTCCCACCCACCTTTGTAGATTTCTTGGTCCTCCCATTTTGTTGGGTAACCAGTTCCCGGTTTTGTTTCAACATTGTTCCACCACATGTATTCCGCTCCTCTACGATCCGTCCAAACGTTTTTACAAGCGACTGAACAAGTATGACAACCGATACATTTATCGAGATGAAAAACCATTGAAATTTGTGCTCTAATATCCATAATTGATATTTTTATTTAGTTTGTTATACTGCTATTAATATTCTACTTTTTCCATCTTTCTAACTAACACGTGCGTATCACGGTTAACCCCTACAGGTCCCCAGTAGTTGAAATGGTAAGTAAACTGTCCATAACCTCCACACATTAAATTTGGTTTTAAATGTACCCGAGTAAATGAATTATTCATTCCACCTCGTCGTGGTTCACCATTTTCACCTCTTCTTATCTGTGATTTAGGAATGTTGTATGTTCTTTCGACTGCGTGATAAACGATACATACTCCTTTTGGAATTCTAGAACTTACACAAGCTCTTGCAACATATACACCATGATCATTATACACTTCAACATGGTCATTGTCATTGATTCCCAATTCTGCAGCATCTTCTTCACTGATCCAACAAGGTTCATTACCTCTAGAAAGTGTCAACATTCTTAGTGTATCGCCATAAGTAGAGTGGATGTGCCATTTTCCATGAGGGGTAAGGCAATTCAACATTTTTGCTTTACCATCATTAACTGTCTGGCGTAAATCACCATAAGCTTCAGGTGTTGGCGATGGTTTGTAGGTGGCAATATGCTCTCCAAATGCGATGTATGCATCATGATCCAAGTAGAAATGTTGACGACCTGTCAATGTTCTCCATGGAACATACATATCTACATTGTAGGTATAAGCTGCGTAAGTTCTTCCTTCATGCATCAATCCTGACCAAAGTGGAGAAGAATTGTAGCGTTTAGGTTGTGCCTGTAAATCGCGGTATTCAATTTTAATGTCTTTATAAGGTTCACCTAATTCGGCAATCTCTGGAACACCAATTTTTTCTGCCATGTTCTTGTATGCTCTGTCAGACAACTTACCATTTGTAAGAGTTGATAGGGAAAGAATTGCATTAATTGCTTCCACATCATCATGCAATGAAGGATATTCTGTTCCATCATCCCATTTTTGAATATGCTGCCTGTGATCTAACATATCATCATACACGTCTTCACACATATAATGATTACCATGCGCACCTAATCCATTTTCACGAATTCCTTTTCCAAGTGAAATAAATTTATCATAAATCTTGGTATAATCTCTATCCTTAAAAACAATTTTATGCATCGTTTCACCAGGAATTGGCTCACATTCTCCTTTGCTCCAATCTTTCAATCGAGTTTGACTCATTTCATCTTTAGAATCATGAGAAAGTGGAATATTAACGACATCTTTCATTACTTCAGGTAGATGTTGTGCAGACATTTCTTGCACTTTTTTCGCTAGATCTCTGAAAATATGCCAATCTGTTTTAGATTCCCAAACTGGTGGAATTGCTTCCGATAGTGGGTGAATAAATGAATGCATATCTGTTGAGTTGATATCTGCTTTTTCATACCATGAAGCAGTAGGAAGAACGATGTCAGAGTAAAGAGCCGAGGTGTCCATTCGAAAGTTGATATCAATTACCAAATCCATTTTTCCTTGCGGCGCTTTCTCTAAAAATTCAATATCATGCGTTACATCCTCCGCAACTTCATCTGCGATTTTATTGGTATGTGTCCCTAGGTAATGATCTAAGAAATACTCATGACCTTTTGCGGATGTCCCAATTGCATTTCCTTTCCAGATGAACCAAATTCTTGGAAAATTGATTTCTCTGTCTGGTTCTGTAATTGCGTGTTTTAAATCTCCAGATTTTAATTGAGCAACCATGTGGTTTCTGATCTCATCATCTGTTGAGTGACCTGCAGCTTGTGCATCTTTGACAATATCAAAATTACTTTTGCTGTATTGAGGATAATAAGGCATCCAACCATTTTTAACAGCTTTCACAGCCCAATCCGCAGAGTGCATGTTTGCTAACTCGTTGTCTGGAGCAGAATTGTATTTCTTTTGGTTACCATCATATCTCCATTGACAAGAATTAATATAATGCCAAATAGGACCTTGTTGTAGTCTTGGAGCAGTTCCCCAATCCTTTGAACTCATAATTGTTGACCATGAATCCATTGGGGCCAGTTTTTCTTGACCAACATAGTGATTCATACCACCACCATTTTTACCATTACAGCCCGTTAACATTTGTGCCATAATAGCCGAGCGGTACATTAAATTTTCGTGGAACCAGTGATTAATACCAGCACCAACAATAACCATACATGCACCTTCAGTTGTTTCTGCGGTATTTGCCCATTCTCTGGCTAATTGGATAACTTCTTTACGACTAATTCCTGTAAATATTTCTTGCCAAGCAGGAGTGTATGCAGCATCTTTGTCATCATAAGATGTAGGGTAATCTCCTGCAAGACCTCTTCCAACACCATATTGAGCCATTGTTATATCATAGATAGTTGCAACAGGAACTTTTTTACCGTCAACATCAGTGATGTAACGAACAGGAACTCCTCTCATTGCTTTTTTATCCAATCCAAATTCTGTAAACTCCACTTGAAGAACATCGTCATTTTTTTCTAACAATGATAACTCAGGATCATATTCTTTACCTGTTTCACCATCGTTAAAATTCAAGTTCCATTTTCCTTTTTCATCTTGCCATCTAAAACCTGTTGAACCCATTGGCACAATCAATCCTCCCGTTTTAGCATCAAAATTCAAGAATTTCCAATCACCATTTTCTGCATTTTTATGTTCTGCAATTTCGTTGGCTCTCATCATTCTACCTGGTTGTAATTTACCATCTCTATTTTCTAGTTTCACTAAGAAAGGAGTATCTGTAAATCGTTTCACATAATCCATAAAGTAAGGTGTCTTCTTATCGACATGGAATTCTTGTAAAATAACATGGGTAACAGCCATCCAGAATGCACCATCAGAACCTGCATGAACAGGAATCCATTGATCAGCGTGTTTTGCAACCATGCTAAAATCAGGAGACATTACAACCGTTTTTGTACCGTTGTGTCTTGCTTCTGAGAAGAAGTGAATATCTGGCGTTCTCGTCATACCAAGGTTTGCCCCCATAGAAACAATGAACTTAGACTTGAACCAATCAGCAGATTCACAAACATCTGTTTGTTCTCCCCAAATTTCAGGGAATGCGTTTGGCAAATCACAATACCAATCATAGAATGAAAGGTTAACACCTCCCATCAACTGCAAGTATCTTGCACCAGAAGCGTAACTTAACATACTTTTTGCTGGAATTGGTGCGAAACCAATAATTCTATCAGAACCATAATTTTGAACAGTAGAGATGTTAGATGCTGCAATTAATTCAGTAATTTCATCCCAACGGACTCTCCTAAATCCACCTTTACCCCTTGCTCTTTGGTATCTTTTTCTTTTTGTAGCATCTGCCTGTAAGTTGGCCCAAGCTTTTACTGGATCTCCTCCAGCTTTTTCTTTCTCCTCACGGAACATATCTATTAATGCACCACGAACAATTGGATATTTCACTCGAATAGGACTATATAAATACCAAGAATAAGAAATACCTCTTTGGCAACCTCTTGGTTCATAAGGAGGAACTTCTTTGTTAAACTGGGGATAATCCAATTGTTGCATTTCCCAAACAACGATACCATCTTTAACATGAATTGCCCATGAACAGCCACCTGTACAGTTAACACCGTGCGTACTTCTAACAATTTTATCGTATTGCCATCTGTTTCTGTAAAACTCCTCCCACTTTCTTGTTTTGGGAGATATTATATCTTCGATCCAACTCATAATTGTTGTGTTTATAATTTAACTGTTTCTAATTATTTAAAATTTTGCGTCAACCGCTCTACCTTGTCTATCGAAAATTTCGCGTTTGACCATTTTCGTTTTCTTCTTTCTCCAAATTAATGTTATGAGAATTAGAATGCCAAATAGGCCACCAGCTCCACCCATTAATAAGTAAGCTCCACCAGACATTGATGATTTACTATTCTTATTTACATTCGTATAATTAAGAAATGCTTCGATACTCTGTCCTTCTTCTAGTTGAATTTGCCTATCTCCATAAGATGCTTTCATTGCAGGCCTATCAGGATTCATTAACCAGCCTCCAACTCCAGGGAAGGTTGAGGATATTTCTGTTAAATCTTTAGCAAAAAGACCTCCTGGATAGACGTTTTCATTATTAACATTGTGACATGCGATACACGCAGGACCACCGTTAAGGAACTTTTTATTTCCTTGAAAAAGGTCCATGCCTTTCTGTACATCGACTGTTAACTCTGTTGTTTTTGACTCCTCTATATCTTGTGCAACAAGTGAGGCAGAACAAAAAATTGTTGCAACAAAAAGAGAGCAAACTTGTTTCATTGTTTTTCTACGATTCATTCTATTTGGATTTAATATTCTCATTTGATAAATTGTAACACTACAAATTTGAGAGTAATGGATTGATTATAATATGATGTAGCTCATATAATTGAATAAAATGAAACACTTTTTTAGATTTATTTCAGAGTTCTATGTTTTACATCATAGAATTATTTGCTAGTCTTTTCTTCTTTTTTAAAGTAAAAAGAAAGCAATTTTTTAATCATAGGAATAATCATCATTAACATCCCTATAAATAAGATGCATCCAGTAATAACAAAGCCTAAGAAAATAGAAGCGGATGCATTCTGGAGGTCGCCGAAGTAAGTGTTTGATTCGTCACTTATCCATATCGCTTTGAAAACGCCTCCTGTGATAAGTACAAACCAAAAAAGTAAAAGTGAAATATTAAAGGTATAGAACCCATAAGTCACTATTTTGTTTTTCTCCAAACTAGTTGATTGAACTATTCTACTAACTATAAAAGCAACAGATGAGAGTAAAATAGTCGTGTTAATCCCAATGGTAGTACCCATGGAATGCGCGACTGTTATGTGTGTTCCATGAGCGAAATAATTGAACACAGGAATAGACATAAACAGCGCCAATACTAAATTTAAGAAAACCCATAGTTCACTAATCATTAAAAATCGATAAACCAATAAATTGGAATTCTTTTTCTCTTTGCTCAATGACCTCCCCCAGGAATAAATGATGTGTATAAAAATGACCCACTCTGTCATGCTAACGACGTAAGCAACATACCTAATCCAAGGAGCAGTAGGTACGATATAAGTGTGATGCGCCCATCCAAACATAAGATTTGTCAGACCCAGAAAGTAAAAAAAGAAAGAAACTTTGCCTCGACCAATTGAGTCGTCACCTTTGATTTTGGCCATTAGATAAATAGCTGTTCCATAAACGAGTAGGTTCCAGCTTCCTACGAATGAGCCGTAGGACTTCCATTGAATGGTTAAATCCTTAATATAGTCATCTCGAATTGCCGAAAATATCCAGAAATGCGATTCTGACAAATGATAGATCATGAAGATAATTCCTGTTCCCCACATCCAAAAATAAACAGGCCAGTTCTTAATTTTCCCGGACATTGTTTTAAAATAGTTGACTCCAAATAGTATCCAACCAAGTAAAACTGGAACGGTTAACAATGGGAAATATTCCAAATATTCTCTTCCTCCCATATTACCAGACAGTAGAGAATAATAGATGCCAAAAGAGATGAGAATAAATAAAAGCAGGTGTATTCTACCTAAATTGGGAGAATAGAGCGGAATTTTTTCAATCTTACTGAGGTAGAAATAGATACCACCAGTTGCCGTGAGAATAATCCATGAAACCACCGTTGTTGTGTGCATAGGTCTCAATTGATTGAAAGGGATTATTTCCTTTAAAAAATCGGGATAGAGGTAAACAAAAGAACTTAACACGCCGATAAAAGCACCAAGAAGTAAAGCACAAAGTCCAAGTATAATGAATAGGATAGACCAGTTGTTTTTCATACTACAATTACTTATAGTTAACAGTTACCCATCCGCTAGCATCAAATTTAGCGTTCTTGTCAGGATAGAAACCTGTTTTATCAACTTCTGTTAGAAAGGCTGCTAGCTGATTTTGTTCTACTACAGAAAAATTGAATTTCGGCATTGATTTAATACCACTGTTAAAGAATGTCTTTGCATAACTAATTCCTTTGTTCGGGTTAGATACAATATTCGTTAGATCTGGACCTAGATATCCTCCTAAACCGTAAAGTTGGTGACATGCTGTGCAGTTGTTTTCTTGCCAAAGATGCTGCCCTTTTTTTCCGGTAGATGACAAAATAACGGCCTTATTATTTGATGTGTTTTGAGTATAAATTACGATGTTATAGCCTATAAACAGTATGATTAAGCCCCCAAGTATGATTCTATTGTGTATTTTTTTCTGCAAGATTAATATTTTTACAAAAATATAATCTAATAAGTGGTTTAAGTATGATTTGAATCAGCATTTGAAATTAATTTTGAGTTCTGTTATTCAAACAATCTGATATGATTTCAATCATTTCATATATTAATTGTAGAGATTAATTTTGACGGTTATTAATTAATCTGAAATGAAAGATTTAGCCCAAGAGATAAATAGAATTAAGAAAGAAAAAAACGCAGTTATTCTCGCTCACTATTACCAAGATGAAGCGATTCAGGACATTGCTGACTATGTTGGAGATTCTCTTGGTTTATCTCAAATAGCTGCTTCTACAGATGCTGACATCATCGTTTTTGCAGGGGTACATTTTATGGCAGAAACAGCAAAAATTCTTAATCCTAATAGAAAAGTAGTACTTCCTGACTTGGATGCAGGTTGTTCATTGGCAGATTCAATCCCAGAAAATAAATTCAAAGCATTTAAAGCAATGCATCCTGAGCATATGGTTGTAACCTATATTAATTGTTCTGCAGAAATTAAAGCGTTGAGTGATATTGTTTGTACTTCTTCAAATGCCGAAAAAATAGTGCGCTCTATTCCAGAAGGAACTCCAATTATTTTTGCGCCAGATAGAAATTTAGGAAAATACATTAATCGGCAAACTGGCAGAAACATGTTGTTGTGGGATGGTGCCTGTGTTGTTCATGAAGCTTTTTCTATTGAAAAACTATTGAAGCTACATGCAAAACACCCTGACTCGAAGATAATTGCTCATCCAGAATCAGAAATGCATATAATTGATGTAGCAGAATATGTAGGATCCACCGCGGGAATGATAAATTATGTCAAGCAATATCCAATGAATAGTTTTTTGATAGCAACTGAGGCAGGTATTTTACATAAGATGCAGCAAGAAACACCAGGTACTGAATTGATTCCTGTGCCGTCAAAAGAGGACAACACCTGCGCATGCAGTGAATGTGCTTATATGAAAGTCAATACTCTTGAAAAATTATACAATTGCCTGAAAAATGAAACACCGGAAATAATAGTTCCTGAGAACACTAGAAAGGAAGCCTTGAAGCCAATTGAGAGGATGTTAGAATTGTCTAATTAAATAATTATGAAAACAGACTTCTTAGTTATTGGGGCAGGAATTGCAGGATTAACGTACGTTCTCCAATTGGCTGAAAAATTCCCAAGAAAGAAAATAATTGTTGTTACGAAAGGGAATGAGAAAGATTCAAACACAAACTATGCACAAGGAGGAGTTGCAATCGTTCAGAATGAAACGGATTCTTTTGAAAAGCACATCGAAGATACATTGCTGGCTGGAGATGGATTATGTGACGAAGAAGTAGTTAGAAATGTAGTGAGTAGAGGTCCCGTATGTTTGAAGAAGATGTTGAAATGGGGAGTACATTTTGACACAAAAAGCAATGGAGAATTTGATCTAGGGATGGAAGGCGGGCATTCGGAAAAGAGAGTTGTACACCACAAAGATTTTACGGGAGAAGAAATATCTCGAGCACTAATTCTTCGATTAAAAAGGATGAAAAATATCGAATTGTTAAAGAACCATTTTGTTGTTGATTTAATCTCAGACCACCATATAAGAAAGAGTTTGCCTAAACAAGGGTCGAAGTGCTATGGCGCATATGTTTTGAATGAGAAATCGAACAAAATTATTAAGGTTCTAGCCAAAATAACAACCTTAGCGAGTGGAGGAGCAGGCCAAGTTTATGGTCATACAACCAATCCTTCAGTTGCGACAGGAGACGGATTGGCAATGGCATATAGAATCGGAGCAATCGTAAAAGAAATTGAGTTTGTTCAATTTCATCCAACTGCGTTGTATAATCCGGAAGAAACGCCTTCGTTTTTAATTTCAGAGGCCGTGAGAGGGTTGGGAGCAAAATTAGTTAATAAATATGGTCAAAAATTTATGCATAAATATGATGTGAGAGAAGAATTGGCATCTCGAGACATTGTTGCTAGAGCAATTGATGCTGAATTGAAAACAAGTGGCGATGAGTATGTTTATTTAGACTGCACTCAGATTGAAAAGAAAAAGCTCACTAAACATTTTCCGAAGATTAAAGAGAAATGTCTTTCACTAGGGATTGATGTTCATTCTGATTTCATTCCGGTTGTCCCAGCGGCTCACTATACATGTGGCGGGATTTCAGTAAACGAAGAGGGTCAAACGTCTATTCAACATCTTTTTGCTATTGGAGAGTGCTCCCAAACTGGACTACATGGAGCCAATCGGCTGGCATCAAATTCTTTGCTAGAAGCTTTTGTATTTGCAGAAGATTGTGCAAAAAAATCAATTAAAATGGTGTCGGATATTGATTGGCAAGCAAATATTCCGGATTGGGACTCTGAAGGAACAATAAATCCTAAAGAAATGGTGCTAATTTCTCACAACAAAAAAGAACTACAGGAATTGATGCGGAATTTCGTTGGAATAGTACGTTCAAATGATCGGTTGAAACGCGCAAAAAAAAGATTAGATTTATTATATCGAGAAACAGAAGAATTGTACCAGCGTTCATCAGTAACATCTCACTTGTGTGAGCTAAGAAATATGATTACAGTTGCTTACTTAATTGTCACTCATTCTCAAAAAAGAGAAGAAAATAAAGGTGGATTTTATAACCTCGATTTAATTTAAGGGCAAAACTGTCGATAAGCACTTTTACGCAGTGAAAATCGATAGGCGTTATCTTTGTGTTTCCTTAAAAATTTCCTTAAAATTAGTGTAAACTGTTTTAATTCTCGAATTATTTAATACTCCATCGTATCATCACTCATTGTTCTTTATGATTTAAAATAGTTTGAATTTAATTTAAATCATAATCTTCTATAATCCCTGTTATACCTATATCTGCTGTTTATTATTTTGTTTATAACTATTGAAAATAGCAGATTAAACCGCTTCGATTTTGAGCTAATTTCGACTTAAATTAAATCATTAAAAAACGCCTATGCACTTTTCTGACATCCAAATTGTTTTGCAAGAAGTTCCTGGTGAAGTCGCTATTTGTTTTACGATTACAGGTTGTAATCTAAGGTGCGAAGGTTGTCATTCTCCTTTTTTATGGAAGAAAAATTCTGGAATTAAGTTGACTAAAGAGAAGTATATAGAAGTATTAAAACAATACCAAGGATTCGCGTCATGTGTACTGTTTATGGGAGGGGAATGGCATCAATCTGAGTTGATTGAAAATTTAAAAACGGCTGTATTAATGGGTTATTCTACCTGTTTATATACAGGTCTTGAGGAGGTAGATCCCCAAATTTCTTCCCAATTGACTTGGTTAAAAACGGGCGCTTGGATAATAGGTCGAGGAGGGTTAGAGAATCAATATACAAATCAAGTATTCAAGGAAATAAAGAACAACAAAATACTAAATCATCTATTCAAATAAAATTCAATTATGCTAAGATTAACTAAAGAACAAGTGAATAAGAAAATCAGTTTTATTGATAGTTATATCAATGCAAACAATGCAGCTGATGGATCTAAAATGGATGCAAATGCTAATGTATCTTCTAAGAATATTGCAACAATGGAGGCAGAGTTAAATAAAGACATCAATATTCAGGTAAATAGACAGTTGGTTAAGAATAAAATTGAACAGTTATATGGAGAGAATTTGTCCAACGAGTATATTCGCCAGATTGAAAGTCATGAGATTTATGTGCATGATGAAACTTCTCTAAAGCCTTATTGCGTTTCTATAAGTATGTATCCTTTTCTCTTCGATGGACTAACGAAATTGGGAGGAGAGAGTAAAGCACCACAACATCTAGAAAGTTTTTGTGGAGAATTTGTAAATCTTGTTTTTGCGGTTAGTTCTCAATTTGCAGGAGCGCTAGCTACTGTAGAGTTTTTGCTATATTTCGATTTTTTCGCTCGTAAGGATTTCGGAGATAACTATTTAGAAACTCATTCCGAAATTATTAAAAATCATTTACAACATGTTGTTTATGCAGTGAATCAGCCTGCTGCGGCAAGAGGCTACCAATCAGTTTTTTGGAATATTACTATTTACGACGAGCATTACTTCAATAGTATGTTCGAAGATTTTGTTTTTCCTTCTATGCAAAAAACCGCATGGGGAGAAATTAAAAAGTTGCAAAGTTTTTTTATGAAATGGTTCAATTCGGAACGAGAAAAAGCGGTATTAACTTTTCCAGTAGTTACCGCTGCTATGCTGGTTAAGGATGGTGAACCAAAGGATGCGGAATTTGCAGATATGTGTGCGACTGAGTTGAGTGAAGGAAATTCTTTTTTCATTTATCAATCAGAAAGTGCAGATAGTTTGGCTTCTTGTTGTAGGTTGCGAAATGAAATTAGTGATAATACATTCAGTTATTCTCTAGGGGCTGGTGGTGTTTCCACTGGTTCTATCAATGTTATCACTCTAAATATGAATAGACTCGTTCAAAAAGGACACGATTTGAAAACTCAAATAGATAAAATTCATAAATACCAATTGGCTTATAGGAATTTAATAGAAGAATACAAAGATGCAGGTATGCTGCCTGTTTATGATGCAGGCTTCATTTCTTTGGATAAACAATTTTTAACTATTGGCATAAATGGAATGGTTGAAGCGGCAGAAAGTCAAGGAATCGCAGCTAACAATAGCCAAAAGTATAAGGATTTTGTAACGGATAATTTGAAAATTATTTTTGATGCGAATAAAGAAGCTAAAAAAGAGTTTGGTTTTATGTTTAATACCGAATTTGTACCCGCGGAAAATTTAGGAGTGAAAAATGCAAAATGGGATAGGGAAGATGGTTTATTTGTACCTAGAGACTGTTATAATTCTTATTTCTATCCAGTTGAAGATACATCAATTAATTCTTTGGATAAGGTAATGATGCATGGAAAAGAGATGATTCAATACCTCGATGGTGGTTCTGCACTTCATCTCAACCTAGAAGAAGCTCCCAACAAGGAAGGCTTTTTGAAGTTAATCAATGCGACAGCACTTGCTGGCTGTAACTACTTCTGTTTCAATATAAAAATTACCATTTGTAATGAATGCGATCATATTGATAAGAAAACACTTCAGAAATGTAGCAAGTGCCATTCTGCTAACATTGACCATGGAACACGAGTTATAGGTTATCTTAAGAGAGTATCAAACTTTAGCTCTGATCGTCAAATCGAACATGATCTAAGACATTATCACCTCAATGTTGCAAGAGAAAAAAATGAAGCGATTCGTGAGCAAAGAATTGCAACATTGGAAGATCATTTCTTGAAATCAAAGTGTGAAGTCGAAATAAACTAGCTAATATCCAAAATAAGAGTCATGTTTAATCATGATTCTTATTAGCTTTTATTTTTACAGCATAGTCTAATTTTGCTAATTAAATTAATAAGCATGTCAAAAACACATTCATTTCATATCCCTGTAATGGGAATTGGATTTACTATAGATACTCCAATGCGGATAGCACAGTACGGGATAGATTCAGTAATTTTTATTGGAGATGATATTCTTCTAGAGAAATTACGAGCAAAATTTTGTAGTAAGTTCAATATTTCTTACTCAGAAATTAATGATAAAGAAGAAGACTATAGAGCGAAAAGAATCACTTCTTATTTAAACTTAATAAAAGAGCAAGCTGAGAAAAAATTTGAGGACTTGAAAAATTATTCGGCAGAAAAAAGCGGTGAATTGAAAAAATACATCAGTATGTTGCCAGATGCTTCAACTATCAAACAAGAATTTAAGCAATTTATAGAAAACTTACCAGACGCTTCAGAAATAAGAGATTGGCTGAAAACTAATTTATCTTTAGGTGATATTAATGTCAATATCATGACGAAGTTAGACAAGACAAATTATGTAAAAAAGAAACAACTTCCAGTCGAGCATAACGATGCGCATGCTGCATTAAGAGGCTTTGCAAATAGTGATTTGAGTTCGTCAATTGTTTTTTCTGCAGGAATGAATCCTCGCTTATATAGTTACATTGAGAATTTTGACGACTTTTTTCCAGATGAGGAAGGATACATTAAGAAGAAGGTAGTATTAAAAGTAAGTGACTATCGTTCAGCCCTAATACAAGGTGTTTTTTTAGCGAAAAAGGGAATTTGGGTTTCAGAATATAGAATAGAATCAGGACTAAATTGTGGAGGTCATGCTTTTGCTACTGAAGGTCATTTAATGGGACCAATTCTTGAGCAATTTAGAGACAAACGCGATGAATTAATTGAAGACATCTTCAAAATATTAGTCCCTGCATTAGAAGCAAAGGGCCGTAAAGTACCAAAAGAACATTTGGAAATACGAGTAACTGCACAAGGAGGGGTTGGAACATCTGAAGAACATTCGTTTTTAGTCGATAATTATAAAATTGATTCCGTTGGTTGGGGTTCACCTTTTTTATTGGTTCCTGAAGTTACTTCCGTTGACGATGAAACAATGAAGCAATTAAGTAGTGCAAAGGAAGAAGATTTATTTTTAAGTAATATTTCTCCTTTGGGCGTTCCTTTTAATAATCTTAGAGGAAATAGTAAAGATATTGAGAAAATTTCCTTCGCAGATAGAGGAAGACCCGGTAGTTCTTGCCCTAAGAAATTTTTAGCATTGAATGGTGAATTTACTGATCAACCTATTTGCACAGCATCGAGGCAATATCAACATCTAAAAATCGAAAAGTTAGAAGAGGATAAAAATAATTTGTCAAGCGAACAATATGGTCAAAAAATGCGTGATATTGTTGATAAAACATGTATTTGTGTTGGCTTAGGAACATCTGTATTGATGGTTAATGATGTTGATAGGAAAGTAGAAGGTGATGCCGTTTCAGTTTGCCCAGGACCTAATATGGCTTACTTCTCAAAAAGAAGTTCCTTGCAAGAAATGGTTGGGCATATTTATGGGAACAATAATGTATTGGTACGCTCAGATAGGCCTAATATGTTCATTAAAGAGCTGGGTTTGTATTTAAATTTTTTGAAAACTGAGATTAGTAAAGTTTCAGGTGAGCTCAGCCGAAAACAAGAGAAACATTTCTCCAAATTCTTTCAAAATTTGGAGGATGGCATTGCTTATTATGATAATTTGTTCGGTAATATGAAGGCCAACTTTAAACAAACCCGTGCTGTAATTGCGCAAGATCTTACAGCGGCAAAAGAAACTTTAGTCTTACTGTCAAAAGAACTAAAAAGGAGGAAAGATATTTCTTAGGTACTAAGTGAGGCTGTTGCAGTTTTTAACAAAAAAAAAGACTTGATATAATTATCAAGTCTTTTTTGTACCCGGGATGGGAGTCGAACCCACACGTCCTAAGACACACGCCCCTCAAGCGTGCACGTCTACCAATTCCGCCACCCGGGTAATTGTTGCAAATATAATGGATTGTTCTAAATATTGAGTGTGTTCTATCAAATATTAGTATCATCTTGAATTGCTCTTAATTTTTCCTTTCCAATTCCCGATTTATGGTACTTTTCTATTATTCTAGCTTCCCCTCTTGTGTCAGAAGTTTCGGAGTAAATTAATCTAAACGGAGAATAAGGCTTTGTTGTTCGTTCATAACCTTTGTTGTGTCTTTTTAGTCTTTCTGTTAAGTTTGATGTCATTCCGACATAAATATGGATGTGATATAAAAAGTTGGACACTGAGTTAATTGATACAAATGTACCTTAACTTAGTGTCCAGAATTATAATGCAAGTCCAGTATTGTTTTGGTGATGTTTTTGGAACGTCAGAAAGGGTATTCCAAAATATTTTATAGTCAGCAGCAGATTTCCCCACCGCCTCAGCCAAGTAACCAACAAAACATTCAGAAAAATTACAGTTATTTTGAGCAGAAACACCCTCAGACATTACAAACCTAAACTTTTCTTGTAGAAATCCAATATTGGGTTGTACTTCTTTTTCTAAACTCTTGAAACTTTGGTTTAACTCAATTGAAAAAGAAACTTGGTTTTGTGGTAAAACAAGTTCGGTTTTGGCGTAAGTGGTTTGCGCTCCTAACAAAAATGTTAGAAAAAAAATAAATAGATGTTTTATGTATTTAAGAAAGTTCATTCTAAAATTAGACTGCTTGAACTTTTATACTGGTGTTACTCAACCCATCTTTAATTTCTAATAGAGTTGCTTTAAAAACTTTAAAGTTTCTTTCAATTTCTTCATCTGAAACACCATCTCGATATCCCCATCTCTTCTGCTCTTCAATGGCTTTTTGCTTTCTTTTCTCTACTCGTTCCTCTGACGGAATGTAAACAGTACTTAACAAATG
>Ga0316207_10002662_pt1 | contig 17839 bp, 16 predicted proteins | sample 6weekpyrite_MG_FD_204943 | JGI IMG/M metagenome (GOLD analysis project Ga0316207, IMG submission 204943) | Microbial mat bacterial communities from mineral coupon in-situ incubated in ocean water Damariscotta River, Maine, United States -... | ecosystem: Environmental > Aquatic > Marine >...
ATTTGCCGGTGCTGAAAAACTGCAAAGTGAGGTGCGTAACCTCTGGCAGGATAAGTTTGGCGTACGCATTTTTGAAGGTTACGGTGCAACTGAAACCAGCCCGGTACTTGCAGGTAATACACCTATGGATAACAGGCCCGGCACTGTGGGACGCTTAATGGCGGGCATTGAATACCGCCTGTTAACAATACCCGGCCTGGATGAAGGACAACGTCTACATGTTCGTGGGCCGAATATTATGCAGGGTTATCTGTTAAATGATAAGCCCGGTGTACTTGTACCCCCGGAAACTGAACTGGGTAAAGGCTGGTATGACACAGGTGATATAGTAACCATCGATGCCGAAGGCTTTGTGCGCATTTGTGGACGCGCCAAACGTTTCGCTAAAATAGCCGGAGAAATGGTTTCATTAACCAGTGTTGAGGTGCTTGCCACTAAGGTATGGCCCGATGCATTACACGCAGCCATCGCGATTGCTGATGATAGAAAAGGTGAGCAAATATTGCTACTTACCGAAAGCGAGAATGCCGAACGTGCAGCCTTACTTACCCAGGCTAAAAATGATGGTATCGGTGAACTTGCCGTTCCCCGCCAGATTAAACACATTAATAAAATGCCTGTATTAGGCACTGGAAAAATAGACTATGTGGGCGCAGAGAAACTCATAAAGTCCATGGAAAGTTAATTATGAATAACGTTTCTTCGCAAGCCCTGCCCCGAATGGACTCGAGCAGGGATATCTATAAAGTCCTGGCCACCCAGTTTCTCACCGCCTTCGCTGATAACGCTGTTCTGTTTACCGCTGTCACAATGGTAATGCAACAGATGTCGATGGATGGCTGGTATATTCCCGCACTACAGGCTTCATTTCTACTTGCCTATGTTGTATTTGCGCCCTGGGTCGGAGGATATGCTGATGCTCGCCCTAAACGACAGGTGATGCTATCGTCGAACATTATCAAAGCGGCTGGCGCAGTCATGCTGCTTTTTCAGTTTGAGCCACTCATTGCCTATGCGGTTATCGGCTTAGGGGCCGCCATGTACAGCCCGGCTAAATACGGAATACTCCCTGAGCTGGTCGATAAGGACACTCTTGTAAAAGCCAATGGCTGGATTGAAGGTTCTACAATCCTGGCTATTTTAAGTGGCACCCTGATAGGCGCCATGCTTGCCGAGCATTCGATCTTTTTGGCACTACTACTGGTGATCATTTTATATATTGTATCGGCATTCATTGCGCAGACTATTCATCACCGCTTAATCATAAAAAGTAACAACCAGAACATTTTTTCCAGAGGGCAATTTTCGCAGACCTTAAAACGTTTCTATGGTCAAATGCATGGCTTACTTGAAACACCAAGGGCACGATTTGCAACACTTGGAGTAAGCCTTTTCTGGGCAGCAGCGACGGTGTTACGTGTGCTGCTTATAGCCTGGGCGCCGGTTGTACTCTTTATACATTCCACTACCGACATTGCATTGCTTACCCTGTTTGTAGCCATAGGTATTGCAGTGGGTTCACTGCTAGTGCCTCGACTTATTCCCATAGCTTATCTACGACGTGCTCGGCTCGCCGCTTATGCCATGGGAATCGTCATTATTATGCTATCAACCCTGGACACCGTATGGGGTACACGGGTAGCCCTGTTTATTGCTGGTATCTGCGGCGGACTGTTTGTTGTTCCTATTAATGCTGCATTACAGGAAATTGGCCACCTTTCCATTGGCTCCGGTGGTGCTGTAGCTGTACAGAACTTCTTTGAGAACCTGGCAATGTTAATCGCCTCTGGTGTTTATGCCATGATAGCTGCAGCTGGGGTAGGCCCAGTAGCTACCATGACCTCCCTGGGCATTATCGTAGTGGTTTTAACTACGCTGGTCTCCTTACACTTACCTGAAGATACCGGTGACTTAACAAACTAGCCAGCTTAGTTTTTGCGAAACCGTAAAAAGCCCCATAGTTCATCTATACTCCTGATAATTATCATTTAATGACGAAACTGATGGAATATAAGTATTTAAAAAAGCTGAAGTTTTTCTTTCTAGTCTTTATTGCTTATGGCGTTTTCATTATTTCTATATATCTGGTAATCAACCATTCACTAACACGCATCATTGAACACCAGGCAGTGACAGTCGCTGAAATTGTTGCCATTCAGGCGACATCTGCTCGCAGTGTCTACGCCAGGGATATTGTCAAAAAACTCTCTGAAGATGGTTTTGGCCCCGATACTAATTCACACAATCTCAAAGGCTATGTCCCTATCCCAGCACAGTTCCTGAAAAAGATCGGACTGGAGACATCCAGAAATACCGCAGAGCTGTTTTATTATCGTCCTGTGAGCAAATGGAATCTGGAACCCTCACAGGGCTTAAATAATGACTTTTTAATCTGGGCCTGGTCAGAACTCGAAAAACAGGACAAAACTAACCCCACCCAGGCTATTAACTGGAACCCCGTATGGCGTGTAGAAACTACTCAGGATGGCGTGCGCTATCTACGCTACTTAAAGGCAGACCCTGCCTCATCACAATCCTGCGTTACATGTCACAATCAGTATGAAAAAACCGAGCAGGTTATCTCACTGCGACAACAAAGCAACGTAGAAAACGGAAAACAGTGGAAACTCCATCAGTTACTTGGTGCACTCTATGTGAATATTCCACTGGATAAAGTCGAAGCAATTAGTCGCACTCAAAACAGACAAACCATTATTTTAATTATTCTTATTTCACTATTAGGCATTCTGGTCAGTAGCTTATTTTTAAGACGTTTATTTAAACAAAGCCAAAGCCTTTATTTACTCTCTCATGAAGCGAGCCATGACAGCCTCACTGGACTGGTAAACAGACGAGGCTTCGAACGCTATATTGACAACCTGTATGACCAGGCACACGATAATGAACACTCAAAACATGTTTTATGCCTGATGGATCTTGACGGGTTTAAAAACATTAATGACACATACGGACACCTCGCAGGCGATGAGCTATTAATAGCTATTGCTAAGACCCTTAAAAAGAATGTGCGCAGCAATGACATCGTCGCAAGACTGGGCGGCGATGAATTCGCTGTCGTGTTAGATGCCTGTCCAATTGATAAAGCTAAAAAAATAGCCCATACAATACTCAATGACGTACACAACTGCGAAATTAAATTTGCAGAGCACAATATCCATGTTGGCATCAGTATCGGTCTTGGCATTATTGACTATGATATAGATAGCATGGATGAAACTATCGATGCTATAGACTCAGCCTGCTATGCCGCCAAGAAAAATGGAAAGAACCAGATCTTTTATGTTGAAGGCGAGCAATACAGGCAATACATACACAAAGACACTTAACATATATTCTCAATTGAGTGACTGTCTTCGACTTAAAACTACATTTATATCCAGCAAGTATCTATAAACCAATCATTCATAATTTCTTCAACTAACTGCAACATTTCGTTCTTATTTACTCGTCACAATTAAGACACTAGAACTTACAGTGATGCCTGGATATGACTAATGTTCACTCTTTGTACCCACAAAAATACCGTACTATCTGGATATCAGACATTCATTTAGGCACCCGTGATTCAAAAGTCGAATTCCTGCAAAACTTTCTCAACTCAGTTGAGTGCGAGACACTTTACCTGGTTGGTGACATTGTTGACCTAAGCGCAATGACAAGAGGCTTTCTTTACTGGCCTCAGGCGCATAATAATATAGTCAGATCTATCCTGGGAAAAGCCAAGTCAGGCACCAGGGTGATATTAATCCCAGGTAACCATGATGATATGTTACGCACACATCAGGGCGAAGTCTTTGGCAATATTGAAATAAAACGCACTGTCATTCATGAGACCAGAGATGGTAAAAAGTTACTGGTTTTACATGGCGATGAGTTTGACTCGATGCTCAAGTGCCCAAAAATACTTGAGTGGTGTGGTGTAATCAGCTACGACATTCTGCTATTACTTAATCGATTATACAATAAGCTCAGATTAAGAATGGGTAAACCTTATTGGTCACTATCATCTTACATTAAATCCAGGTTTAACAACGCAAACAAACATATTGAAATGTTTGAAACAGTTGTTAGCGATTACGCCATAAAACGTAAAGTTGATGGAGTTGTATGTGGACATATTCACCAGCCTGCCATGAAAGTCATTAATGGCATTCAGTACTGCAATGATGGTGACTGGGTAGAACACTGCAGTGCCCTTGCAGAAACTAATGATGGCAAACTGTCATTACTCTACTGGACCGACACTAACCAGAGATCCACACCACAGAAAGCGCCCACAAGCAATGCCGTTTCCGCTTAATCTCACTGCCCTAAAAATACTCTACAATGATTAAATCTGCTGTAAGCAAATTCACACAAATTGAGCAATTAAACTTTCTGATAACAAACCGATTGCCAAGACGGTATATAACACTATTCATGGGCTGGTTTAGCAGAATAGAAAACCCTCTGGTGAGTTATTTATCAATCGCAATATGGCGTTTTTTTGCTGACGACCTGGACTTACAGGAATCAAAGCAGCAAAAATTCAAGAGCATGCATGAATGCTTTACCCGCGAATTAAAAGATGGGGTTCGACTGGTTAACCCAGCAAAAGAAATTATAACCAGCCCTTGCGATGCTATAGTTGGCGCCTGCGGGAAAATTAATGGCGATGAGATATACCAGGCTAAAGGCTTCCCTTACACGCTTTACGACTTGCTCAACAGTACACAACTGGTCAATAAATATAGAGACGGGGTATTTGCAACTCTACGCCTACAATCAAGCATGTACCACCATTTTCACGCTCCCTGTGACTGCAACATTCAACAGCTCACATATATTTCTGGCGATACATGGAACGTAAACCCAATTGCATTAAAAAGAGTAGAGAAGCTGTTCTGCAAAAACGAGCGTGCGATTATTAATTTACATCTGGATGACCCTGAACTATCCATCACACTTGTACCCGTTGCAGCGATACTTGTTGCCAGTATGCGCTTTAAGTGCCTCGACACAACACTTGACCTAAGATACAAAGGCCCCAATATAATACCCTGCAAAGCAAGCTATAAGAAAGGCGAAAACATGGGTAACTTCCAGCAGGGTTCTACCATTATTGTATTCGCCAACAAACCTTTTAAACTTCATGAAAGCATTACTGAAGGCCAGAGAATAAATCTTGGGGAAGCCTTATTTCAAATGAGCTGATTTATTAAGTTTATATTAAGATTCATGTACATTACTTTACAGTAAGATTAAATCAACTTAACTTACATTATACCAAACACAAACTTATGTGGAGAACTACGTGACGTTTTTAGAAAACCTGAAAGAACAACGCTGGGATGACCACCGTTACTACCACCAAAGTCGAATCAATCAATCGCTGCATTTGTTTAGCGCACTATCATTTTTATGTGCCTATGTAAGCGTGTTTTTCAATCCGATATTAGCTGCTTTCTTTGGCTGGATTCTTGCTATGGTGTCAAGACAGTCTGGTCACTTCTTTTTTGAACCTACAGGTTACGACACCATCAACCAGGCAACTAACGAGCACAAAGAAGAAATTAAAGTTGGATACAATATAAGGCGAAAAATAGTTTTACTGTCGGTCTGGGCCTTATCACCTCTTGCACTTTACCTTGAACCATCTTTATTTGGTATTTTTGAAGCTCATAACAATTACTATGAGTACTTATATAATCTGTCTGTAAGCTGGATTGCATTAGGGGCTTTTGCTCTAGTTTTTCGTACGGTACATCTCTTTTTTATAAAAGATATACAATCCGGACTTGTCTGGTTAACAAAGATTCTTACCGACCCATTCCATGATGTAAAGCTATATCACAAATCACCATTATTTTTGCTCAATGGCGAACTCATGGACCCAATGCCACACGTACACAACCCTCATAACTAAAAACACTCTAAAAAAAGCGGGTCCATAAAAATAATAACAGGCCCGCTTTACCAGGTAGATATTGCTTTATCACAATCACCTTTACTTTCTCCAGATATGACAAAGCCTCACAAAATCAAGAGCGCGCTTATTGTAGAAGGCGGTGCAATGCGCAGTGTATTTTCTGCCGGTTTACTTGATGGCTTTCTGGAAAAAAACTTCAATCCCTTCGATTTTTATATTGGCGTATCTGCTGGCGCGGTTAATTTACTTAGCTACATGACTTCACAGGCAGGACAAAGCTTACATTTTTATAAAAACATTGCCAGTAGCCATGAAAGCATCAACTACAGGCGTTTTCTATGCGGCGGACACCTCATAGACCTTGACTGGATCGCCAGGCGCATAGCTAATGAGATTGGAGACAAACTACAGGATGTTGATTTTCAGGCAAAACCTTTTCTTGTCGGTGCCACAGATATACATAGCGGACAGGCGGTTTACATTCCAACCACTGCGGACAACTATAAGTCATCTATTAAAGCATCTACTGCCCTGCCTCTTTTTTATAATGGCTTTCCAGAAATCAATAGCCAGCCCATGACCGATGGCGGCGTCGCAGATGGCATCCCTGTTGCTGAAGCCATTGCTCATGGGGCCACGCATATAATGGTTATCCGCTCACGTCATAAGCACTACTTAAAATCAGATAGTCTATGGCACCGATATATCCGCTGGAGATTTCGCCACTATAAGGAATTAACAAACACCATGCGTGAACGCGTGAATATTCACAGGCGTGTTATATCGCTGATACGCAATCCCCCTGACGGAATTAAAATTGTGGAAATCAGCCCACCAGAATCACTCTCAATCGGCCGCTTCAGCCGTAACCCTGAGAAATTACAGTCTGCCTATAGAACAGGTATTAGCATGAGCAATAATGCCATTCAGCGTTGGGACTTATTACAGGAAATCACTTAAGGACCTGCTCCAAGTGACTTGCATTTTTAAAGTAACATGCTAAAGTTGAGTAACTTTAAAATAACAAGTCACAAGGATATATCATGGATACGACTGCTAATGCACCTGCCTTAAGGTCACATACCGCTGCTTTATTTGTGCTTATCGCCTGGTTTTCACTGATTACAATACTCGGGTTCAATCAGTTTTTTGTTCCTTTACAAGGTGAGACGCCAGCTAATATTTTATTATCAATTATCACTTCTCTAGGGCTATTTGCACTACTGTATTTAAACTACAGGCCTTTCAGGGAATATGTACTTGCTCTGGATATGCGGTTATTAATTATGCTACACAGCTGGAGGATGCTTGGCTTAGGGTTCATCATGCTATACATGCTTGATAACTTGCCTCCCCTGTTTGCATTTCTGGCAGGGCTTGGTGATGCACTTGCTGCAATTGCTGCTGTTTTTATTGCTTATCAGTTATTTACCAGTCACAACGGTGTTTACAGAAAAAATATCCTGAGATGGAACACCTTTGGCTTAGTTGATTTTATTGTTGCCGTAAGTATTGGCATTCTCACTCAAACTGATGCGCCACTTTATGCCGAAAGCGGCATTAGTAGCGATATAATGGTGAGCTTTCCATTTGTAATTATTCCCGGATTTCTGGTCCAGCTTTTAACTATTACGCATATTATTATCTATCTCCAACTTCGAAATAATCATCCACAGCAACAGCGGATAAAACTCTAACGCTTTTGATTTATACATAATAAGCCTGGGACGATTTAAAGGCCCCAGGCTTTTTTCGATTATAATAGTCAAAATCTAATGACCAAAAAGTAACTCTTTCAGTACCTGACGCTTTATTGACTTATTAGTTAGTTCACTGCTTTGCCACCACCAGCCATCAGCTTTCATTTCCCTGGCAGCATTAACTATACGCTCACATACTGCCTCATATTCATCATCTGTATAATTATGACTCATAATCAGGCGCCCACTACCGACCCAGCTAATCGCCAGCCCCTGTGACCTCAGGTAATATTGAAACATCCAGTTATAACGGCTAGGCAAATCAAATAAAATTGTCCAGATAGAAACCATATTAACAATTCGTACCGGCAAGTCATTCTCTTTGAGACGCCTGTTTAACTGCTCTACGCGTTGGTTCCATATGGCATCAAGAGCGGTATAGTGTTGTTTTTTAAACTGCTCGTCGCTTATCTTTATTAAAAACTCATTCATTGCTCCCATCACATATGGGTGCGAGTTAAATGTCCCCCTGGCAAAACAGATTTTAGTCGGGCGATTATCTTTAAAGCGTTTCATATATTGATGTTTTCCACACACAACACCAACAGGCAGGCCACCACCCAGTGTCTTACCATAAGTCACCATATCTGCCGCAACAGCAAAGTATTCCTGTGCACCTCGAAATGCCAGACGAAAGCCAACGAATATTTCATCAAAAATCAATACAATTGATTTTTCAGTGCATACCTTACGTAGCTCCTTTAGCCAGTCACTGTAGACTTGACGGTCATAGCTAGCGCTACGCTCACTATTAACAAGCATGGCATCACCAGGCGCACCTGAATTAATATGCAGTGCCTGCAACGGGTTTATCAATACGCAGGCAATATCATTTCTGGTTCTCAATACTTTCAGAGCATCTTTATCATTTTCCTTTAAAGTATAAACATCATTTGTCTTTCTATCATTACCAATACCTGGCTGAACACCGTCCCACCAGCCATGATATGAGCCACAAAACTGAACCAGGTGAGTTTTGCCCGTATGAAACCTGGCTAACCTCACCGCTTGCATAACGGCTTCAGTACCTGACATATGAAACGATACTTCATCAAGCCCGGAAATCTCTTTAAGGCGCTGCACATTATCAGAAATCACTGGATGGTATGCGCCTAGCACCGGACCTAAGGACTCTACTTTTTCACAGCCTTTTTTAATACAGTCTTTATAAAAGTCATAGCCAAAGACATTCACGCCATATGATCCTGACAAATCGTATGACCAGTTTCCATCAATGTCTTTAATACGTGTGTCCGCCGACTCCTCCATTAAAGTTCCTATTTTCATATGCTCTCTAACATAATTTCTAAATTGAAATGGAACGCGGTAATGATTAGTGAATAAAACATCTGAGATACTATCTTCTAAATCTTCACTTTGCTGAATGGATTTAGGTGAGCGCGCTTTGAATTGTTCAGCAAGCCGCATAAATGCTGCCTTGCGCTTACTTGAAACATCTTCTGGAGCTGAATCACTTGAAAAAACCCTGTTTTCATTATATTCATAAAATGGAATAAGCTTAGATACTCTACGGGACATTTTGGCATGACCACGTAAAGAAGGGTGTTTAGCTTTTGATAATCTAAGACGGATCTGTATTTTTCTTAGCAGGTATACAACAAATATAACACCCACTAAAATGTAAACTGCATTATCAGGCATAATTAAATAACAACACTCCAACTTATCGAAGAAATTATCGCACCTATGGCCGCGCCAGCAAGCACATCACTTGGGTAGTGTAATCCAAGAATTGGGCGCGAAAGTGCAACTAACAGAGAAAATGGCACCAGCACCCACAGCATCATGGGCAAATGCCCACAAACAACAACACTAAAACAGACCGCATGAAGCGTATGCCCAGATGGAAAACTAAACTGATCCAGGGTATGTGTTTTCTGTTGAACAGCAGGGTTAATCGCGCAGGGCCTTGGGCGTAAGGTTTTCTTTTTTAAATATTTATAAATTAGTAAAGACGGTAAGGCCGCACCCAGCATATGTAGTGTAATATACGCACCCTGCTCTGCATAAATCACGGGTAAGATTAACATCATACAGTACCAGACAAACCCATCACCTAGTCGACTTATAAGTGAGAAGAATATCTGTAAAATTTTATGGCTACTCAGGCGGTTTGCACTTATACATAAATTTGTATCAAGCTGTAGAAGAAAATTCATTAATCTACCTCCATATCAATTACAATGATATTGCTGTTTTTTATATAACAGCAATCTTGTACACTCACTCCAGCCTTGCCAACTATGTACGAGCATTTCTTGTCAGGTAGTTGACAGTGAATTAGCCATACTTTATTGAGATTTGGTACTGGTTTAAACGATTATGATTTTAAGATATGAATAGAAAATGACAGTGACATGACATTTTTATGTCGTTACAGGAATTTACATAGTGACGTATTACAAACGGAAAAGTATTTTATAGTGCATCAACAACCATATTTGACCAGCTAATAGCTTCTACCTGGCATATAAATATCTGTTCTTTCTCTAAATTTTGAAAATGCGCACCCTCGGTTTTAGACATTTCGTAGGCCACGCTACAGTTTACTGCCTCACCCATAGGCCCTTGCCTTTTGAGTAATGCATTTACAACCTCTTCGCTGAGTGGCAAAGGTTCAATAAGCTCACTTATCTCACGTTCCATTAAAATATCGAGTGCGGAAAAAAGTCCGGCGGTAAAATAAGCTTCAAGGCCTGGATAGTTTGCCTTTTCTGCGAGTAATTCGCACATTTTGGCGCGAGTCATTGCAATACGAATCATTTCTGATGGCCTGTCTTCAAGCTTGGCCATTGCCATCATTGATGCCCAGCTGCGCAACTGATTTCTCCCAAGTATTACAATGGCATGCTTTATTGACTCAACTTTGTTATCGAAGTTAAAGAAAGCTGAGTTAATTAATTTAAGTATTTTATAACTCATCGACACATCAAAGCTAATAGCCTCTTCTAGCTCTTCCACATCTGAATACGGATTATTTAGTACCGCTAGCAAATTAAGTACTGCCAGTTTATTTGAAGGCAGACTTTTACTTTTTATAATGCGCGGACGACTTAAAAAATATCCCTGAAAATAGTCAAACCCCAGGTCCCTGCAAAACTCAAATTCATCTAAAGTCTCTACTTTTTCCGCCAGTAAAAGTGCTTTATATTTTTTCAGGGTCTTGACGTGACTTATTAACTCCTTTTCTGTCAATTGCATAATATCTATTTTAATAACATCCGCCAGGGACACGATAGGTTTATGTTTGGGGTTATAAATATAGTCATCGAGTGCAACAGTAAACCCCTGTTTCTTCAGGCGTTCTACAGCCATAATTAATTTTGCTGAAATGGGAATATCTTCAAGAATTTCTAAAACCACCTGCCTGGGTGAAATTGGCAGGGCATCTTCTTCTATAAGAAACTGTTCTGTCAGGTTTATAAAAGCCAGCCTGTCTCCAACTAATTTTTCTAAACCTATTTCCAGAAAGCTATTTATAATAGTGGTAGATGTTGCTCCATCAGCGGTTAATTCATTAAATGCTGCGGCATTTTGCTTACCCGTTCTAAACAAAAGCTCATAGCCATGCACCCCCAGGTTACTATTATATATGGGTTGTCTGCCTACATATATATCTGACATTCAAAGTTATCCTATCTATACAAGACGCTTACATAACACAGTTTCGACCTGAAGATTTAGCCTTATACAGTGCCCGGTCAGCACGCTTCACTGCCTCCCATGCATCATCGTCTTCATTCATTACTTCACTTATACCAACTGAAACAGTCGCATCGATCGCAACATCCCCTACTATGATTTTTTTGTTGGCTAAACCTGTACGGCTTTTATCCATTAAATCATGGGCCTCTTCAATATGTGTTTCAGGAAAAAGAATAATAAACTCTTCTCCACCATACCTTCCAATGCAATCACTCCGGCGCAGCGATTCGCGGAAAAATATAGAAATATATTTCAGCACCTGGTCACCGGTTAAATGACCATATTGATCATTGATTCTTTTAAAGTAATCCACATCCACCATAGCCAACGAATAAACCTTATTGTATCTCTGGTGATTTTCAAACAGCTGTTCAATATACATTGAAACTGATTTTCTATTGATAGCTCCGGTTACTGCATCGTAACAATGCTCATGCTGGATTAAGGTATCTCTTAACATAGTCAACAGGTCAATCAGGTGATGCTGGTTTGAAAGAAACTCCCTGTATTCCTCAACACCAATGGACTTTTTATTATTGACCTTATCCGCTAGCACTCGGGCATGGTCATGCATATATTTATGCACAGGTTCCAGCTCAGCAAACTCTTTAACACAGGTAATAGATTCGCTCACATCTCCATAATACCATTTGCCAAAGTCGCACTGCGTATGAGCTGCCTGATGTAGAATATCCTGGGCAAATGGGAGATCACATAAAATTGAGGTGTGCAGGCTATCAAACCAGAGCCGGTGATTATCGATTGCCTTATTGAGTATGAAAAGCGCAGTTTCTACCTCTTCGGGTGAGTACTGGATAACTGATTTGTTCATTAATATACCTGTTTGGACCTGTCACCAGTCGCATGATACAAACGGGGCTAGCCCGCTGGTTATAATCCTGACTATGATTTTAGTTGAGTTTCATATTTTTGCTGTCTTTAATTACTGTATTGAACCTGGCAAACTTAAATATCATCCAGGTAAACAATTGATTTAAAACAAAAAAATATGCCCTATAACACAAATAGAAGACATTCTCTGGCCTGTGCCTGACATATAGACACAAATCTTCGAGTAAATACCTGTATTTTCTTGACCAGGTTTACGTTTACTGAAATTTTTCCTGTCCAGGGATAAAAATAATTCAGCGGCCATGATATAGTCCGCCGGTTATTTAAAAACTATGCTTTAAAACAAGGACTTTAGAATCATGTCTAGAATTTTTACCTCAATCATTTTTGCGCTATCTCTTATTACACTCAGTGGGTGTGACAAATTCCAGTCATCGTCAAATACCGTTGTTCTTGATCTGGATGCAATTGCCAGCGCAACGGGTCAGGCCGCCACGATCAAACAGCAAATTGAACATGCAAACCAGGATTTAAATGCTCAACTCAGCACGATCTCATCGAAACTAAACGAACAACTGGCTGCAGAGAAGGAAAAAATGGGTAAAAAGCCCACTAAGTCAGAAAAGGAAAACCTGCAAAAACTCACATTACAGGCAAACCAGAAAATGCAGCAGGCTAAGGCTATTGCTTCACAAAAAGCTCAGCAATACAGAACAGCGCTTATTCTACAGCTACGCCAGCATGTACAACCTATCGCTGAAAAAATTGCCAGTCAACGTGGTGCAGACATTGTACTGACATCAAATAACGCTATGATCTGGTTTAATCCAGGCATTGATATTACCGATGAAATTATTGCCGAGATTCGTGCCATGCCTGCTGCTAAAGCAGATGCAAACTCCCAGACTGCACCTGAGCAGGCGGCCGCTGCCAACACTGGTAAGACCGAAGCAGCACAGGAAACTAAATAGTTAATCCATCTCATCCTGCATTTTTCACTTGCAGGTTGCTCATACCTTGCAAGCATTTAATTAGACTTAGGGGGAAGCCAGGCTTCCCCCTGTAATGTAAAACACTTACCTCGATACCACTCACCTTACCACCTCTCAGGACCTTAACACCCAGGCTTTTTCTGTACTACACTCTTCTAAACAAGTATTTACTTAAACTGTTTACCCAGAGAAAGTTCATCTTGAGAAACGACTATATTCACCTGATTCAAGGAAGAAAGCGCTTGTTATCAGGAGCCTGTAATTGAAAAAAAAACTTAGCACCTACTCTATGTTACTAGTCATTGTGACTGTTGGCCTGATTATTCCGTTACTCGGAAGCGCCCTTTCCACCTATATATTTCCAGATACCTACTGGCACCACCAACCGCTGCACTCATTAATTGAAGGTCTGGGCAGTGCGATTGCTATACTGCTCGCCGGTTTACTCCTCATGCTGCGTAGCCGGGGAGAACTTGAAAAAACCGTGGATAACTTTTTCATTGCCAGCGCCCTGATTTGCATGGGCTTACTCGATGGCTTCCATGCGGCGGTTGAGCCAGGTAACACTTTTGTCTGGTTGCATAGTGTAGCCACTTTTCTTGGTGGGGTGTTATTGAGTTTCTCCTGGCTGCGTGTACCTGCGCCACACGTTGATCACTCAAAGGGGTGGTTATGGGCCATTACAGCAGCGGCAGCCTGGTTAGGTATTTGCTCTATCCTGTTTCCCAGCATTATTCCTCAGATGACGAATGAATCAGGGCATTTCACTTTACTGGCCAAGGTACTCAATATAAGCGGCGGTCTCTTATTTTATATTGCCTCATTGCATTTTATAGTGCGCTATTACAGGGAAAATGATTTTGATGCGTTTCTTTTTGGCGCACTCACTATGCTATTTGGTAGCGCTGGTATGTTGTTTGAACTCTCCCAGCTCTGGGATTTGAGCTGGTGGTGGTGGCACCTGCTACGTATGACCGCCTATGCAATAGCTTCCTGGTTCATTATCAGCTACTACCTTAACCTTGAAGATACGCAAAATTATATGCTCCGCTACCTTAGCAAAACTAACCAGCTTCTATCCTCCCAGACCGATAAGCTTAAAGAAAGCCAGAAACGTTTTGACCTGGCTATGCTTGGCTCGGGTGATGGTTTATGGGACTGGCAGATTAATGAGACCAGTATGTACTTTTCACCACGCTGGAAAGCCATGCTCGGTTTTTCTGAAGATGAAATCCAGGGCTCATTTCTTGAGTGGCAAACACTTATCCACCCTGATGACCTTGGAAAGGCACTACTCACCTGGAGTAAGTGCATGGAAGGTGAAACCAACTCTTACTCTATTAAATACCGTATGAAAACCCGCTCGGGTGAATATATCTGGGTTGAGTCCCGTGCCATTGCAATAAAGGACAAAGCGGGGAATGTTACTCGAATGGCGGGTTCACACACCGACATTAGCGCTCAAAAACAGGCAGAAGAAGACTTGCAGTTGTATCACCAGCAACTGGAACAGCTGGTCACGAAACGAACTGATGAACTGGAACAGGCCAATAAACAGTTACAGCAACTGGTGAGTGTTGATGGCTTAACCGGCGTTAGTAATCGTCGCGCATTTGATGAAAGCATTGAGCGTGAGTGGAACCGTTGTAAACGTGACCATGCCAACTTCTCATTGTTAATGATTGACGTTGATTTTTTCAAACCATTTAACGATGAGTTTGGTCACCTCAGGGGAGACAAAGTACTCAGGGACGTCGCCCAGGCACTCGCCACACACGCCAAACGATCCACCGACCTGCTGGCGCGTTATGGGGGTGAGGAATTTGCCATGATACTCCCCGAAACCAGTGAAGAACAGTTAATGGCAATCGCGAATGACATGCGACAGGACATACTGGATCTACAGATTCCAGCAGCGAGTAATCATCACCTGCCCTGTGTTTCGGTCAGCATTGGTGCAGGTACCTGCATTCCCGATAAAACCGAGAGCAGGCATTTCTTTATGGAGCAGGTTGATAAATCACTCTATCGCGCAAAATCGACGGGACGCAACCGAGTTTGCACTGAACAAATCTGTTTTGCCGATGAAGCCATCTAGACAAGCCTGCTTTTTACACAGCGGATAACACGATGTATAAAAATCCCCTTTGCCTTCTGCTAATGTATGCGTCAAAATCCACTCCACAGAATAACCATTAGCCCAGATTAATGACTCCAGACCAATATTGCCAGGACAAAGCCGCCGCCAGTGGCTCCAGCTTTTATTCCAGCTTTCGCTTCTTGCCCGAGCTTAAACGACGAGCCATTACCGCCTTATACGCATTTTGCAGGGAAGTTGATGATGTTGTCGATGAATGTCACGACCAGGACGTTGCCCGCCACACCCTGAACTGGTGGCGCGAAGAAGTTGCACAGATGTACCAGGGTAAACCCAGCCACCCCGTCACCCAGGCTTTGCACAGTTTGCTTGCCGACTTTAACCTGGCGGAGGAGTACTTACTGGAGATTATTGATGGCATGGAAATGGACCTTGATACCCAGGCCTACCCAGATTTCAAGGCCCTGTCACTCTACTGCTACCGGGTCGCCAGTGTGGTTGGCTTACTGTCTGCTGAAATTTTCGGTTTCAGCAACAGGAACACATTAAAGTATGCCCATGATCTGGGAATAGCTTTCCAGCTAACCAATATACTGCGTGATGTACGCGAAGACGCAGAACGCGGACGAATATATCTGCCACAGGATGAGCTAGAGAAGTTTTCAGTCAGCCCGCAGGATCTTCTACACCCGATAACCAGTGATAATGTACAGGCCCTCTTTCAATACCAGGCGGATAGAGCCAGGAGCTATTACCAGAAAGCCTTTAATGAGCTCCCAGAAGAAGACCGCTATACACAACGTACTGGGCTGATTATGGCTGAAATCTACCAGTCATTGCTCGATGAGATAGAAGCCGATGGCTTCCGTGTATTAGAACAGCGCATTAAGCTGACCCCCTTGCGTAAACTTTGGCTCGCCTGGCGAGCATCTCGCCGTGAAAAAAAACGCCATAAACAGCACCTGCACCAGAACTCGTAAATGAGCGCAGAGACAAAAAGCATTGCGGTGATTGGCGCTGGCTGGGCTGGGCTTGCCGCAGCACTGGAACTTTGCCGACACAATTACAAAGTCAGCGTTTTTGAATCCTCACCGCAAACAGGGGGGCGAGCACGCAGTATAGAGTGGAACGGCATCACCCTGGATAACGGCCAGCATTTAATGATTGGCGCTTATCAACAAATGCTTTCCTTACTCGATTTACTCGAAGCCGATGTGCAGGCGTTATTTAAACGCCTGCCCCACCAGATGTTAATGCTGGATGCAAAAACAGGCAGCAGGGTTTTTGATCTACAATTACCTCGCCTTCCAGCCCCCTTGCATTTACTGGGCGGCGTTTTAAAAACACCTTACCTGTCTTTTGTAGAAAAGCTTCAGGTGCTTATACGCTTTAACCGCTTACTTAATACCCCCCTTAAACAGGATTTGAGCGTCGATAAATGGCTGGCCAGTGCTAATTTACCGCAAAAATATATTAAAAATGTATTAGAACCGGTTTGCCTGGCCGCCTTGACCACACACCCCTGGCAGGCTTCGGCTAAAGCATTCCAGAGTGTTTTACAACAAACTTTTAATGCGCCCGCTGAACATACAGACCTGCTCATTCCTGCAACCGACTTAGGGCAGACGATCCCTGCCCTGGCCGAAAATTTTATCCTTAATCACGGTGGCCAGATCCATACACGCAGCAAAGTTAAGCGTCTATATATTGAAAACAGTCAAATTACCTCGCTGTATGTGAATGAGCAGAAGCAATCATTCGATCACTATATTCTTGCAACGCCGCCATCCACTACTCTTAAGCTGCTAGAGGACGTTGAACTCGCCAGAAACACATGCGAGCAACTACAATCCCTGGCTTATGAACCTGTTACAACACTCTACCTGGCCTTTTCCCAACCGGTAAAACTACCCGCTCTTATGACAGGTTTTATTAATGGCATTACCGAGTGGGCATTTGAGCGTTCAGTGAGTGGCCAGAACAGTATCCTGGCAATCGTGATTAGTGCCCAGGGTGAGCACCTGAATATGTCCCACGAGCAATTAAAAGAACAGGTACTAAATGAGCTCAAACAGGCCATACCCGAATTGCCTCAGCCGCAGAGCAGTAAGTTAATAACCGAGAAGCACGCAACGTTTCAATGCCACCCGGATGTGGACCAGTATCGACCCGGCATTAAAACCCGTTTGAGTAATCTCAACTTATGCGGAGATTATGTCTATATTGAAGAAAATAATCAGCCTGGGCTGCCATCTACACTCGAAGGCGCCCTGCGCTCTGGTGTAAAATGTGCACAGACCGTCATTAAACAACTGAATAACTAAACCATCGAGAGAGCTATGCAATATCAGGCGCAACAGGATTTCCTGCAAGATAAAATCATTCTAGTGACCGGCGCAGGCGATGGCCTTGGAAAAGCGGCGGCTAAAGCCTATGCCGCCCACGGTGCCACCGTCGTATTATTAGGCCGCACCACTAAGAA
>Ga0316207_10002663_pt1 | contig 17837 bp, 13 predicted proteins | sample 6weekpyrite_MG_FD_204943 | JGI IMG/M metagenome (GOLD analysis project Ga0316207, IMG submission 204943) | Microbial mat bacterial communities from mineral coupon in-situ incubated in ocean water Damariscotta River, Maine, United States -... | ecosystem: Environmental > Aquatic > Marine >...
CCGTGAACCAGTTGTTACAGTGATTGTGGATGGCTTTGTTGGTCCATATTCCCAGCAGGTGCGCGTGGTGGGAGAAGCCGCGGAACCACAGGCGCTGGCATTTAGAGAAAAAATGTCACTGCTCGATGTAATGATCACTGTTGGTGGCTTGACAGAGTTTGCTGATGGCAATAAGGCAAGCGTTGTACGTTTCGTAGATGGGGATCGCAAACAGTTCGGTGTGCGCATTGAGGATTTGATCAGAGATGGCGACATTACGGCCAATGTCGACATGTTGCCAGGCGATATATTGATTATTCCAGAGGCTTTTTTCTAATTAAATAACAAATAGTGAATTAACTACACAGATAATCAAATATGCAGGAAACACTTGAACAGCTATTAGGCTATTTACGCGGCACATGGCGTCATCGCTGGCTGATGATTGCTGTCGCATGGTTGGTCGCTATTCCCGGGTGGGTGGTTATAAACAAGTTGCCTGACCAGTTTGAAGCTTCTGCGCGTGTTTATATAGACACCGAATCATTGCTGAAGCCTCTCTTAAGAGGTATAGCTGTCGATATTAATATTCGCCGAAGAGTTGAACTCATCACGAAAACACTACTTAGCAGACCTAATCTTGAAAAAGTTGTGCGTATGACAGACCTCGATCTAAAAGTCACTGATCGCTTAGGTCTTGATAGCTTGGTAGATAACATAAAAGGTGGTATTACTCTTAGGGGAACAGGACGTGAAAATTTATACACTATCAGTTTTGCAGGAGCTAATGGTGAAGAGGCAAAGAAAATTGTACAGTCCCTACTGACAATTCTCGTAGAAAGCACATTAGGCGAAGCGCGAAAAGATACAAACTCCGCACAAGAGTTTCTCAGCAAGCAAATTGCGGACTACGAATTAAAGCTCAAAAATGCTGAAGACGAACTTGCGGCTTTTAAGGTGAATAATGCAGGTAATATGCCTTCTGATGGCGGTGATTATTACCAACGCTTGCAAAAGGCTAAGGAAGAACTTACTCAAGCAACTTTATTGTTAAGGGAGGCTGGGCGCCGACGTGACTCACTCCGAAGACAGTTGCAAGGCGAGGAGCCGACTTTTGGCTTAGTGCAGACGCCACAAAGTATAATATCGACAATATCATCGCCACTTGATAATCGCATTCAAACTTTGCAGATCAAACTTGATGATTTATTGCTGTCATATACAGATGCTCATCCTGATGTTCAAGCCATAAAAAGGACAATCGAAAGCTTACAAAACCAGAAACAAGCAGAACTAGCTGCTCTTGCCGCTGAGGCAAAGAAAGGAAATAAATCAGCCATTCAGCCTCTTGAACAAAACCCTGTTTATCAACAACTGAAAATTGCCTTCAGTGAAGCCGAAGCAAACGTGGCTTCTATCAGGGTTCGCGTTAATGAATATGAACGACGCGTCAATGATCTGAAAGAAAGTGTCGATATAATTCCAAAAATTGAGGCGGATTTAAAGCGTCTTAATCGAGACTATGAAGTCAATAAGAGTCAATACAATCAATTGCTGCAACGCCGAGAGTCAGCCAGGATTTCTGAGGATGTTGATCAGACTGCTGATAATATCAAGTTCCGGGTCATTGATCCTCCCAGGGTCCCAACTAAACCATCAGGACCAAAACGTCTAGTTTTTAGTAGTGCTATTTTTGTTCTTTCTCTAGGCGCAGGCCTGGCCATTGCTTTTTTGATGTCGCAGATACGTCCTACATTTGATAGCAAAAGGGTGCTTAAGGATATTACCAATGTTCCTGTGCTGGGTGGTGTTGCGATGGTCTGGACCGATCAGGAACTTAAGGTTAGAAAAAAGAAACTTGCTGTTTTTGTTGCTTCTTGCGCTGTCTTTTTTGCCACTTTCATTGGGGTTCTGGGACTGAATTATGTTTCTGTTAATGCTGTAAAAGTTGCGTTAATTGATGCGATAGTGAAGGTGTTCGCATGAGTATAATTGAAAAAGCTATCGAGAAGATGAATAAGAAATCAACGGTCGAGGCGTCTGTTGAGAAACATCTGTCAGCCAGCAGGCCTGAAGCTACAGCACCCCGTCAATCTCAAGTTAAAGAGCAAGTAAGCAGGCAAGCTACTCCAGCACATGAGCGAACTCTGACAGAAACTAAAAACACGGTCGCTAAGTCTATAAAACTCGATTTCAATATTCTTAGAAATGCAGGAATGGTTGTGCCGGATAATACTCGTAGCCGAATTGCTGATGAGTATCGTCTGATCAAAAGACCTTTAATCATGAATGCCTTCGCACAGGGGGCAACCATTGTCGAACATGCTAACATGATAATGGTGACTAGCTCAGTGCCTGGTGAGGGAAAGACTTTTTCTGCTGTTAACCTCGCAATGAGTATTGCGCTGGAGCGAGATAAGCATGTACTGCTTGTTGACGCAGATGTGGCAAGGCCTTCAGTAAGTAAATTATTACATCTGGGTAAGAATCCAGGGTTAATCGACATGCTTGTTGATGACAATGTTGAATTTGGTGATGTGGTGCTGAAGACGAATGTGCCAAATCTTTCAATATTGCCTTCAGGTAAAACGCATCCCCATTCTACAGAGTTGCTTTCCAGTAACGAAATGGCAAGGCTAACAGATGAGTTATCCCGACGTTACTCAGATCGAATAGTGATTTTTGATTCACCTCCACTTTTGGCAACAACCGAGGCGGGTGTCCTGGCGAATCATATGGGCCAGGTGGTGATGGTCGTAGAATCGGGTAAGACACAGCAAAAGCTTGTTAAAGAGGCGTTATCACGTCTGAATGGTCCTGAGATCATAGGTTTTATCCTGAACAAAACGATCGGCGGCGTCATGGGGGGAGAGTATGATTACTCCTATGGCTATTATGGTGGAGGTTACGCTTCAGGCGAATAAAAAGCACTCGTTACTACCATATGAAAATAACAAATATAATTATTCTAGCCATTGGTTTTATGTCTGCACAGATTGTAGATGCGGCGACATGGCGTTTTGATCCCAGAATATCTGTTTCTGAGACTTATACGGATAACGTGTTTCTATCAGAAAGTAACGAAAGTGATGATTTTATCACGGACATTACACCTGGCATCCGCATCACTGGAACAGGTAGATACTTGCAACTGGATTTCGATTATCAGTACCAGTCTCTCATTTATGCTGATGATAGTTCTCTAAACGATGAATTTACGCAACTCAGAGGTACGATGACATCTGAATTAATAGAAGGACATTTGTTTCTTGAAGCAGATGCAAATATTGGTCAGGCCAATATATCTACACTAGGCCGTACATCATCGAATAACCTCAATGTTACAGGCAACCGCACTGATACATCAACTTATCGTATATCACCCATATACAGGCACAGCCTGGCCGGACTGATCGATGCTGAGTTACAGTATACATATGCTAAAGTAAATGTTGATGCAGGTGCTGGCGATTCTGAAAGTGATCAATATTCTGTGCGTCTGAATAATGGTCGTAAATTTAATCGTTTCAGATGGTCGATAGATTATCAGAATAGCCAGTCTGATCGTTCTAATCTTACAAACAATACCACAAATTCCAAGACTCGATTCGAATCCTACGAAGGTAATGTTACGTTCCCAATTACAAGAAAATTTTCGGGTATAGTAGAAGCCGGAAAAGAAAATAACAACTTTAATAGTAGCCGTGACAGACGTGATGGTGATTTTGTTTCTGCCGGTGTAGGTTACCAGCCATCAAGACGTTTGCTGCTAGAAATAGTAGGTGGTGATCGTGACCGATTTACGTTGAACTGGCAGCCTTCACAGCGCACTGATCTACAATTCACCTTCCGTAGTCAAAATTTTGGAGCCAACTCCGGCGATACAGTGAATGCAAGATTTGAACATCGTACACGCAGATCAAATTGGCAGCTATCATATATTGATGAGACAACAACAACGCAGGATGTATTGCTGAACGACAGAGCATCTGTACTGCTTGATAACAACGGAGATCCTGTGCTTGACCCATTAACTAATGACCCGATTATTATCACTCCAGATGGGTTGAATTTGCGCGACGATGTCTTTAATCGCAGGCGACTGAATGCCAGTGTTACTTACAATACAGGCAAGAGCACAATTCGCGCCCAATTATTTACCGAAATGAGGGATTCAGAGGAAGTAGGCAGTTCTGAAAAGGGTGTCGGTACAAACCTAACATGGACATGGCAATTAGCATCGCGCACTGAATCGATTGTTTCTGCAAATTGGCGTCGTGATGAGTCGGATAATCAGAATGAAAGTGATCAATTTGATTTTGGTATTAATTTGATTAGGCGAGTTTCACCACGCACTATAGCAAATCTGAATCTACGCCACGTCGATCGAGATACAGATAATGGCAACACTAATAACTTATTCTCTGGTTATGAAGAGAATACGATTTCTGCTGGTATAAGGGCGACATTTTAATATTGTTATGTATGAAGCTCATTTCAATCTTAGTGCAAAACCTTTTCAGTTAAGTCCTGATCCAAAATTCTTTTTTAATAGTCGGGGTCACAAACGTGCACTTTCCTATTTACGCTATGGTGTAGAGCAGGGCGAGGGTTTTATAGTTATAACTGGCGATATTGGGACAGGAAAAACCACACTGGCCAGAGCATTATTTGAAGAACTTGATGCTGAAAATATTACCGCTGCACAGATTGTCACTACACAATTAGAAGAGGATGATTTGTTAAAGATGGTTGCGGCATCTTTCAATATTAAAGTCGAATCCAATGATAAAGCAGAATTAATTAAGAGTATTGAAGAATTTTTGTTAATGCATCATCGAGAAGGGCGCCGAGTTCTTTTGCTTGTCGATGAGGCTCAAAATTTGCCGCCTAGATCTGTAGAAGAATTACGCATGTTGTCTAACTTTCAGGTTGATAACAAAGCTTTAATGCAGAGTTTTTTGTTAGGGCAAAAAGAATTTAGAATTATTCTGCAATCACCAGATATGGAGCAACTTCGCCAGCGTGTTATCGCTGCTTATCATCTTAGTCCATTAGCACTTGATGAAACACGTAATTATATCGAGCATCGCCTTAGTACGGTGGGCTGGAAAAACTACCCGTTATTTTCTCCTGACGCATTTGTCAAAATATACCAGTACACAAGGGGTGTACCACGAAAGATAAACAACCTCTGTGATCGATTATTACTTTTTAGTTTTCTCGAAGAAAAAGACAAAATAAATAGTCGTGTTGTCAGTATTGTTACCGAAGAATTGATGGGCGAAAGCTTTACGGCAGAATTGTCTGAAAATTATAAATCTGGCGTTAGCAATGAACCACATGTAGAAGAAAACAAAGAGCTATCTGATGAGATGGCGCAGACTATCGCGCATCTATTGAAGGGCCAGAAAAAGATTGATAGTAAACTCGAAAAATTAGCAAAGATCATCAGAAAAGATAAAAAAGATATATTGTCTGCCATTGAAGAATATGGCGTACACAATGGTAATAGTAACATTACCAAATTCCCTAAAGCAGACTAATCGTTTTTAGAGCACTGGATATGTCTACCATTCTGAATGCAATGACTGTAGATGTGGAAGATTATTTCCAGGTGTCTGCATTTGAAAAACACATTCGCCGAGAAGACTGGGACAGTTTGCAATGTCGTGTAGAAATTAATGTCGATAAAATATTGCAGCTATTTTCCGATGCGAATATTCATGCAACCTTCTTTATGCTTGGATGGGTGGCGGAAAGATACCCCGAAATGATTAAACGCATCGTTCAGGAAGGACATGAGCTGGCAAGCCACGGTTATGAACATGTTCGTGTGACGAATCAGCAGCCAGATGAATTTTTGCAGGATATTTTAAAGACCAAGTCTTTACTTGAAGATCTCTCTGGCAATAAAGTCAACGGTTATCGTGCTGCAAGCTATTCAATTGGAAAATCTAATTTGTGGGCGCTTGATAAACTCAAAGAGGCAGGCTACTTATACAGTTCTAGTATTTATCCGATTAAACATGATTTATATGGGATGCCGGAAGCACCACGCTTCGCTTTTAGGTTAAAAGAAGAAGCGATTCTTGAATTACCCGTAACGACTGTCGATATCACGGGTAAGAAGTTTCCCTGTGGTGGTGGTGGCTATTTCAGATTATTTCCGTATTTCTTTTCAAAATGGATGATGCGACGTGTAAATATGAAAGACCATGAATCATGTATCTTCTATTTTCATCCGTGGGAAATTGATCCTAACCAACCAAAGCAAACAGGCATATCAGTGAAAACACGCTTGCGGCATTATTTGAATCTCACTCGAATGCAAGACAGATTGAGCTCACTACTCGATGATTTTAAATGGGATCGCATGGATGTCGTATTTGCTGATAAAATAAACAACACTTGAAATATCAATATGAACTCAGTAGTAGTTAGAACGATAAGCGATTCCGATGAGAGTATATGGGATGAATATGTTATGTCCCATGCTAATGGAACATTCTTCCATCTCTCTAAATGGCGACATGTTCTACAGCAAGGGTTAGGTCATAAGACCTGGTATTACATCGCAGAACAGAATGGTGAAATTACAGGTATTCTACCCACAGGACAGATTAAAAGTCTGTTGTTTGGAAACTCACTTATCTCAACACCGTTTTCAGTTTATGGTGGTATTCTATCTAGTTCGGCTGAGGCTGCTACTGCTCTTGAGAATGCTGCCATCGATCTTGCTAATAAGCTCGATGTAGATTTTCTGGAGTTTCGTAACCAGCATGCCCCTCAGTCTGGATGGCAAAGTAAAGATCTCTACGTCACCTTCAGAAAGCAGATTAGTGACAATGAAGATGAAAACATGCTGGCCATACCCAGAAAACAACGCGCCATGGTGCGTAAGGGTATAAAAGCCGGGTTGCACAGTTCGATAGAAAATAATATAGAGAATTTTTTCAGTGCATATTCAGAGAGTGTACGTAACCTGGGTACGCCAGTTTTTCCTAAACGATACTTTCAGACAATAGTGGACGTGTTTGGTGATGCCGTTGAAATCCTAACAGTGAAAAGTAAAGAAAATGAGCTAGTTGCTAGTGTATTGAGTTTTTATTATAAGGACGAGGTTCTGCCTTATTATGGTGGTGGTACAGCACTTGCCAGAAATCTTAAAGGCAATGATTTCATGTATTGGGACTTGATGTGTCATGCCGCGAAAAAAGGTGTTCGCGTATTTGATTATGGCAGGAGTAAAAAAGGCACAGGCTCCTATAGTTTCAAGAAAAACTGGGGCTTTGAACCTGTGGATATGAGCTATTCCTATCATCTGATCAAGGCAAAAGAGATACCAGAAATTAACCCATTGAACCCGAAGTATCAGATGTTCATTAAGATGTGGCGAAAATTACCACTTGCTGTTGCAAATCAGCTGGGGCCATTTATTGCTCGTAATCTGGGGTAGCGTTCATGGAGAAACTGCTATTCCTGGTGCACCGTATACCTTACCCACCGAATAAAGGTGACAAGATACGTTCTTTTAATATTCTGCGTGCTGTTTATGAGAAATACAAAGTATACCTGGCTTCTTTTGTTGATGATAAGGACGATATGCAGCATAAGGATAAAGTGAATGAGTATTGTGAAGATACATATCTCGAGTTTTTATCATCCAAATACGCAACAATTAAAAGTACCAGGGGTTTCCTGCGCAGGCACCCACTAACACTTGGTTATTATCATAGCCAAAAAATGCAGCAATGGGTGGACACAACTATATCATGTGAAAATATATCTAAAGTTCTTGTGTTTTCATCATCAATGGCACAATACGTGGATAAACGTAAATATGAAAATATGAGTCGTATTATTGATTTTGTGGATATCGATTCTGATAAATGGCGACAATATGCCGAATCGAAAAGCTGGCCTATGAACTGGGTGTACCATCGTGAAAGTCGTCACCTGCAAGAATATGAAAAACATATTACTGATTCTTTTGATTACAGTACCTTTGTGTCTAAAGATGAAGCAAAGCATTATATGCGGACACACCAGCTAGATAGTACTAAAGTTGGCTATATCAATAACGGTGTAGATACTGAATATTTCTCTCCAGCAAATATGCTCGTATCACCTTACGAAGAAAATGAGCAGGTAATAGTATTTACCGGTGCCATGGATTACTGGGCGAATGTCGATGCGGTCCTCTGGTTTGCGTCGGAGATATTTCCCGTTATCAGGAAGGCCCACCCAAAAGTGAATTTTTATATCGTAGGTTCTAATCCGAAAGAGTCAGTTCGTAGTCTGGGTAACGAAGAGGGAATATATGTTACAGGAAGGGTTGAGGACATCAGAGCATATTTAAAGTATGCAAGTTGTGCAGTCGCGCCACTACGTATCGCGAGAGGCATACAGAATAAAGTTCTTGAGGCAATGTCAATGGCAAAATATGTCGTTGCTAGTCCTGAGGCAATGGAAGGTATTAATGTCTGTGATAACTGCGAATTGTCAATAGCAAGTAAGCCTGATGAGTATGTTCAGATGGTGATAGACGTATTGTTCAGAAAAGATATTATTCATGCCAATACTTCAAGAGATTGTATGCTGAGTCATTATGGCTGGAAAGCAACATTAAAGAGGTTGGTTGATATTCTTGGCAATCAATGAAATAAAATAATGTATAAAATATTTACTCTATTTGTAGCCATGTGCGTCATATATGTCTTTTATGACACGATCGCATCTATTGTCTCGATATGGTATCGATCTGAGACATTTGCTCATGGTTTTATTATCGTGCCAATTTCAATATATATGATATGGCTACGACGTGAATTTCTGAAACAGGCGACAATTAAACCGAGTATTCTTGGTTTGCTTTTTATGCTGCCAGTTATGTTTTTGCTTTTACTTGGTACGGCTGGCAATATTCTAGTGTTAGAGCAGTTGATGTTTTATTTGTTAATTCCACTCATGGTGCTGACATTATATGGCTGGCAGGCAGCATGGATAATCGCGTTTCCACTTGCTTACCTGATATTTGCTGTGCCTTTTGGAGACGAGCTTGTGCCTGTCTTGCAGGACATCACTGCAGTTTTCGCGATAAAATCGCTACAAATTACGGGCATTCCCGTCTATGCGGAAGGGCGGTTTATTAGTATCCCAACAGGTAATTTTGAGGTGGCGCAGGCATGTAGTGGCATCCGTTATATTTTTGCATCGTTAGCTTTAGGTAGTTTTTACGCCTACATCACTTTTTCTTCATTACTCAAGCGCAGCATATTTATCCTGGTATCGCTTATTGTGCCTATCATTGCAAATGGATTGAGGGCTTACGGTATAATTATACTTGCTTACCTGAGTGATAATGAAATCGCGACAGGGTTTGATCACATTATCTATGGCTGGATATTTTTTGGCGTCATTATGTTTTTATTATTCTGGATAGGTAACTACTGGCGTGAGCCAATTCGCATGACTCCGGAAATAAATATGTCACAACAAGGTGAAACTAGGCGCATGGGCAGGGCGTACATTATTCCTGTTCTGATGTTACTGGTGATTGCTATCTATCCAGCAACACAATACTGGTTATCGTATAAGTCCACGCATGTTTCAGAAATAAATACTGTTGATAATACCTTGCCAGCGGCTGTTAATAATTGGACAAAATCTACAGAATTCAAACAGGACTGGAGACCTGTTTTTCGTGGGGCTGATGCATCACTTTACAATACATATGTCTCAGATGGTTTTCGTATTCATGTGATTAAATTTATCTATAATTCACAAACCCAGGAAAAAGAGCTTATTAATCATCATAACCGAATTTTTGATATTGGTAAGGAAACCGGTTGGCGGCTGCTAAGTGAGAAATTAGTCAAGGTGAACTCAGAGCCTGTTGTGCAGGAGATCCTGAGAAATAGACAGCAGAGATTACTGGCCTGGTATTGGTATGATATTGGGGGATATTCTGTTGCGAATAAGTTTAAAGCGAAGCTTATGGATGCCTATGCCCGTCTGCTCAGTAATGAACCCTCATCAATAACAGTACTTGCAATTGATACGGAAAATGATCCCAGGCTTGCCAGGCAGACGTTGAAATCGTTTTTTATTGATTATATGAATAACTATAAGTAATAGAATGTCTTCAAAAGTTCTGCATATTTGCCACATTATTTACAGGTTTGATGTTGGCGGTATGGAAAATGGTATTGTTAATCTCATTAATAATATGTCACCGCACGATGCTGTGCATACCATAATTAGTTTAACCTTCAAAACGGACTTTTCTCAACGGCTACAACGCAGTGACGTAAATATCATTGAGCTGCATAAAAAGTCAGGTAATGATATAGGGATGTTTCTGCGGCTTTTTAAATTATTAAGATCTATAAAGCCAGATGTTGTGCATACTAGAAATCACCCAACTACTGAAATACCATTTATTGCCAAACTGGCTGGTGTAAAAGCATGTGTGCACGGTGAGCATGGACGTGATGTGCACGATCTGGATGGTAGTAACAGAAAATTCAGAATTCTTAAAAAAACCCTGAATCCTTTCATAAATCGATATATATGTGTGTCGCTAGATTTGCAAAATTGGTTGGTCAATTTTATTGGTATTCCTTCTGACAAGATTACGCAGATCTACAATGGTGTGGACAGTAATAAATTCATACCATCTTCTGAAAAAGGCTTGTTAACTAAAGAGGCAGGCTTTAAAGGTGATGTCATTGTAATAGGTGCTGTTGGAAGAATGGAGGAAGTGAAAGGGCATCAATATTTCGTTGATGCATTTATAGAGTTGTTGAACTCCCACCCAGACCTTATAGAAAAAGTAAGGCTAGTGATTCTTGGCGATGGCCAACATCGACAAAAATGCCTACATGCATTAAATGAAGCCGGCTATTCAGATTATGCCTGGTTGCCTGGCTCAGTTAATAATGTCTATGAGTTGTTACCTGAATTCGATGTGTTTGTATTACCCTCGCTGGCAGAAGGCATTTCAAACACTATATTAGAAGCCATGTCCTGTGGGCTGCCTGTCATTGCAACGGATGTAGGCGGTAACCCGGAACTGATAAAGGTAAGTGAAACAGGCATACTCGTTCCACCCTCAAGTGTAGCCTCACTTACAGAAGTGATGGCTCGCTATGCAACAGATATTACACTTAGAGAAAAGCACGGTAGTGCCGCTCGGAAAGAGATCGAAAAAAAATACAGTATGAACGCCATGGTCAAGCAATACCTGGCTGTCTATCAGACTGTCTTGAGCTAGCATTATCGGCCAACACAAAAGTACTCAAAGCCATATTTTTGCATAGTTTCATTTTCATAAACATTGCGTAGATCAATAAAAACATTACCTTTCATTTTTGATATCACGTCTTCAAGATCAAGTCCGCGATACTGATTCCATTCGGTCATTAACACGACTGCATCGGCATCAGTAACGACCTCATCCAAGTTGTCACAATACTGTAATGTTTCTGGGAGAATCTTCTTTGCTTCTTCCATACTTTCAGGATCATGTGCCTTGACCTCAGCACCTTTGTCAAGCAGGGCGGGTAGAATCGATAATGCCGGCGCATCTCGCATATCATCAGTTTCTGGTTTGAATGCCAGGCCGAGCACGCCAATTTTCTTACCAGAGACTGAATCTCCCATGGCTGAACGAATCTTTGAAACCATTGCTGCCTTCTGAGCAGCATTGACTTCTACAACAGATTCAACAATACGGCAGGATGAACCATGTTCCTGGGCAATGCGAATCAGTGCCAGGGTGTCCTTTGGAAAGCATGAACCTCCATAGCCAGGGCCCGCGTGTAGGAACTTGTTACCGATACGTTTATCCATGCCCATACCTTTGGCGACAGAATGGACGTCGGCACCCACTTTCTCACAGAGCTGGGAAATTTCATTAATAAAGCTGATTTTAGTCGCCAGAAAGGCATTTGATGCATATTTAATCAGCTCTGCGCTTTCGAGGTTGGTGACATGAATCGGGGCTGATATCAGGTTCAGTGGACGATACAGTTCGCGTAGCAGAGTTTCTGCCCTGTCTGATTCAATGCCAAGCACAACGCGATCCGGACGCATAAAATCGCCGATTGCCGAGCCTTCCCGCAGGAATTCCGGATTAGAGGCGACATCAAAATCAGCATCTGGATTGGTTTTTGCGATGACTCGAGCCACTTCACGAGCAGTCCCTACTGGAACGGTCGATTTATCCACAATGACCGTATAACCATCTAGATAGCTGGCGATTTCTTCAGCGGCTGCATAGACATATTTCAAGTCTGCATGTCCATCACCACGTCGCGTGGGGGTTCCAACAGCGATAAAGATTAGGTCCGAGTTCTTTACGGCCTTTTCCAGTTCTAGTGAAAAGCTTAACCTGCCAGCCTTGACGTTACGTTCTACAAGGTCATCTAGGCCTGGTTCATAAATAGGAATTTTGCCATTCAGTAAGGCATTGATTTTACTCTCGTCTTTATCAACACAGGTTACGTTTGCACCAAATTCGGCAAAACAGGCGCCAGATACCAGGCCAACGTAGCCTGATCCAATCATTGTTAGGTTCATATGCTTGTCACTTGATTTGGGGTTGTTATTACTTGGTTTTCTGTCTACAAATTTTAGCTCATGTATCGATTTATAACAGATTTTTATTGAAGAAATATTAAACGAATTCTACATAAAAACAGACAATTATCGCGATTTCTAGCTATAATTTTTACTAATCCTAATACTAGAACAACAAGGGGCATCTGGCCGTGTGTGGGCTCGTCGGCATATTCCATTTACGCAATAAAGTTGAGATTAATCGCGATCTTCTCTCCAAAATGAACGAATCTCAGTTTCATCGGGGGCCTGATGAGGGGGGCTTGCACACTGAACCAGGTGTTGGTCTCGGGCATCGTCGTCTTTCCATTATTGATCTTTCCTCAGGTCAACAACCGCTGTTTAACGAGGATGAATCGGTCGTTGTTGTTTTTAATGGTGAGATCTATAACTTTCAGGAACTGGCTGAAGAGCTAAAGCAGTCTGGTCATACCTTCCGTACGCATAGCGATACCGAGGTCATCGTACATGCATGGGAGGAGTGGGGCGAAGCATGTGTCGAGCGTTTTCGTGGCATGTTTGTGTTTGCGGTCTGGGATAGAAATAGACAAACACTGTTTCTCGCCCGTGACAGGCTTGGCATCAAGCCTTTGTATTATGCTGAACTGTCGGATGGACAGCTTATCTTCGCATCAGAATTGAAGGCACTGTGTTGTCATCCGTTGCTGGAGAAAACACTTGATGAATATGCGATTGAAGAATACTTCGCCTTTGGTTATATCCCGGAACCACGTTCTATCTATCGCCAGGTTAAAAAATTACCGCCTGCGCATACCCTTACACTAAAGACTGGACACGAGCTACCAACTCCACATGAATACTGGGATGTAAGTTTCCAGCCTACGAGTCGTGGTTCTGAAAGTGATATTGAACATGAGCTCATCGAGCGTTTGCGCGAAGCGGTTGATATCCGCCTGGTATCAGAGGTGCCACTGGGGGCCTTTCTATCGGGTGGTGTTGATTCCAGTGCTGTAGTTGCGCTGATGGCACAGATTGAACAGGGTAAGGCAGTGAATACTTGCTCTATCGGTTTTGGTGATCCCAAATACAATGAGACACAATTTGCTCAGCAATTGGCAGAGCGTTATCAAACGGATCATATCGTCGAGCAAGTAGATCCAAATGATTTTGATCTGATTGATACCCTGGCTAATTTATATGATGAGCCCTATGCCGATAGTTCTGCGATACCAACTTATCGCGTCTGCGAACTGGCCCGAAAACGCGTCACTGTAGCGCTCTCGGGTGATGGGGGGGATGAAAATTTTGCCGGCTATCGACGTCATCGTTGGCATATGAACGAAGAAAAGATACGTCGTAAACTACCACAGTTTATGCGTGGTCCAGTGTTTGGATTGCTGGGTACTGTTTATCCCAAGATGGACTGGGCACCAAAGATATTTCGTGCGCGTTCCACTTTTCAGGCGCTGGCCAAGGATAGTGTGGATGCCTATATGCACAGCATGTCGATTGTGTATGATGATTTACGAACGCCACTTTTTTCCAGTGCCTTTAAGAAAAAACTTGCTGGTTATCATGCGAGTGAAGTGTTTTATTATCACTTGAAACGCTCCCCAACGGATCACCCGCTTTCATTGATACAGTATCTCGACACGAAGACCTACCTGCCAGGCGACATTCTGACCAAGGTGGATCGGGCGAGTATGGCGCATGCGCTGGAAGTTCGTGTGCCGATACTTGATCACAAGTTTGTAGAATGGGTCTCTGGTCTCGATCCAAACCTGAAGTTACGAGGGCAGGAAGGAAAATATATCTTCAAAAAGGCACTGGAACCGCATGTGCCAAACGATATTCTCTATCGCCCTAAAATGGGTTTTGCTGTGCCACTGGCAAGCTGGTTCCGTGGTCCATTAAAAGAAAGAGTGAAACAGGCGTTGTCCAGCGATCGCCTGGCACAAACTGATATCTTTGATATGGATTTTATTAGTCGACTTGTGAATGAACACCAGAGCGGAGTGCGCGAGCATAGTGCTGCGCTGTGGTCATTATTGATGTTTGAATCTTTTTTGCGTCAATCTGCCACTTAAACATAGTGCTTGTACATGCAGATATTGACGTTCACAAGCCTGTACCCTAATGCGAACCTGCCATCGAGAGGCGTGTTTGTGGAAAACAGGCTACGGCACCTGATTAAAGATACAAATATTCGCAGTATAGTTGTGGCGCCTGTGCCCTGGTTTCCTCTATCCCGTTATGTGAGCGAGGAATATAAGGCATTCGCAGATGCTCCTCATGAAGAAGATCGTTTCGATATAAAAGTCTACCACCCGAGATATTTACACATACCAAAAATTGGAATGATAGTTCAGCCATTCATGCTGGCATTATCGTCATACTTTTTGCTGAAGCGTATCAGGCAAAACGGCTGGAAATTTAGGGTCATTGATGCACACTATTTTTATCCTGACGGAGTGGCTGCTACCTTTCTAGCAAAATGGATGGATGTACCATTTGTCGTTACTGCACGTGGCACCGATCTGAATTTAATTCCACGTTACGCAATACCAAAAAAGCTTATTAAATATGCTGCGAATAAGGCCGATAAGCTTATTACTGTCTGTAAGGCCTTAAAGGATGTGCTGGTTGATATGGGTGTGTCAGAGAAAAAGGTTGTTCCAGTACGTAACGGCGTCGATCTGCAGGCATTCAGACCACCAGAAGCACGTGACAGCTTGCGCGAGGAACTGGGTCTTGAAGGTAAGACAATTCTTTCCGTCGGGTACCTGATCGAGCGTAAAGGGCATAATTTTATTATTGAAGCGTTGCAATACTTGCCTGATGTTTCTCTGCTGATTGCAGGTACAGGGCCCGAACAGAAAAGTCTGTTAGATCTTATAGATCGGTTGAAGCTTAAAGACAGAGTGAAATTTCTTGGTAGTGTCCCACATGAAGAACTAGCCAGGTATTATGGTGCAGCTGACGCAATGGTGCTGGCTTCTAGCAGAGAAGGGTGGGCCAACGTCCTGTTGGAGTCTATGGCATGTGGGACGCCTGTCGTGGCTACAAATATATGGGGCACCCCTGAGGTTGTGTCATGCAAAGAAGCAGGTGTGCTGGTCGAACGTGATGCTCCTTCTATATCCACAGGCATACAGAAATTATTTGAACATTACCCTGACAGAAACTTAACTCGTAAATACGCGGAAAATTTCAGCTGGGATGATACATCTTCTTTACAGAAAGTTATTTTTGAAGAGATAACCGGTGGATAACTAGAAAATGAAAATTTTATACCATCATCGTATCGCTTCAAAAGATGGACAATACGTCCATGTCGAAGAAATGATAAACGCCTTGTCAAATTTAGGTCATTCAGTGTTTGTCGTTTCACCGCAGATTTCTGATGAAAAAGAGTTTGGTTCAGATGGCGGGATGGTAGCCAAATTAAAGAAAAAGCTTCCTGGTTTCATCTATGAATTGCTTGAATTTGGGTATTCATTTTATGCTTACTTTAAACTTTGCAATGCAGTAAGAAAATTTTCACCAGATGTTATATATGAAAGATACAACCTGTTCCAGCCAGCGGGTATATGGGTGAAAAAGAAATTCAGCTTGCCTCTAATATCAGAAGTTAATGCGCCACTATTTGAGGAACGCGCCAGATATAATGGCATTGCTTTAAAAAAACTTGCGAAATGGACAGAATGTTATGTATGGAAACATGCTGATGCTGTGCTGCCAGTAACAAATGTGCTGGCTAATAAAGTAATGAGCTGCGAAGTAAATAACGATTCAATAACCGTTATTCCTAATGGCATTGATCCGGAGAAATTTAATGATGCCCCTTCTGTTGAGGATGCCAAGAGAGATTTAGGTCTTGCAGGAAAAACAATACTTGGCTTTACAGGGTTTGTCAGAGAATGGCATGGGTTAGAAAGGGTGGTTGAGCTCGTTGCTGCAGGTGACGAACAGCTGTTCTTATTAATTGTAGGTGATGGGCCTGCAAGAGAATCGATCGAAAAGAGAGCCCGAGAGCTTAATATCACTGCCAGGGTTCGTATTAGCGGTATAGTTAAAAGGGATAAAATAAAGGATTACGTTAGTGCATTTGATATCGCATTGCAGCCCGACGTTGTTGATTACGCTTCACCTTTAAAATTGTTTGAATATTTATTCCTAGGTAAGGCTGTAGTTGCACCTGATAAAGATAATATACGTGAAATACTGACTCATAATGAAACTGGTATTCTTTTTGATCCGAGCGTCGATAAGAATTTTATTGATGCAGTGAGTCGTCTAGTTAATGATGATTCATTACGTAAAAATATATCTGCATCCGCATCAGAATTAATCGATAAAAAATGTCTGACTTGGGAAAATAATGCCAGGCGAGTAATTCATATATCAGAATCACTCATTAGTGATGGTGTGGATTCGTAATGCGTGATATTGCACTTACGTTAATCATTCTGGTGATAATACCGTTCATCTTCAAACGGCCATATATCGGTCTTTTGGCATGGGCATGGCTTGGGTATATGAATCCACACAGGCTGACATGGGGGTTTGCTTTTTCAGCACCTTTTGTCGCGATCATTGCAGCCATTACGATTGTTTCAATGTTCTTCTCCAAGGAGAAAAAGTCTTTTCCGGTTAATAGCCTCGTTATTACCTGGTTACTGTTTATCATCTGGTCATGTTTTGTAACATACTGGTTTGCATTGAATCCATCTAGTGCAGATTTTGAGTTTGATCGTTTTACTAAAATACAGGTTATGATTTTTTGTACATTGCTATTAATTAACAGCAAAGAGAAACTAATTTATCTGGTCTGGGTAATCGCATTATCAATAGGATTTTTTGGTATAAAAGGTGGTGTTTTTGCATTTGCAACCGGTTTTAACTATCAGGTAAAAGGTCCAGCTGGCACTTTTATAGGCGGTAATAATGAACTGGCGATGGCCTTGTTGATGGTAATCCCCTTGTTTTATTTTCTTTTTACGGTTACTAAGCACAAATATGTGAGATGGTCGTTACTTGCTTTTATGGCGCTTTGTTTTTTCTCAGTAATAGCCTCTTATTCACGTGGGGCATTTCTTGGGATGGTTGTCATGTCAGCATTTCTGTGGTGGGGGTCGAAACATAAAGCCATGATTGGCGGAGTTGCTGTTGTACTGTTTTTTGCCAGTATTCCATTCATTCCTGCTAAATGGTACGACAGAATGAATACTATTGAGACCTATCAACAGGATGAATCAGCGCAGCAGAGATTA
>Ga0316207_10002664_pt1 | contig 17815 bp, 21 predicted proteins | sample 6weekpyrite_MG_FD_204943 | JGI IMG/M metagenome (GOLD analysis project Ga0316207, IMG submission 204943) | Microbial mat bacterial communities from mineral coupon in-situ incubated in ocean water Damariscotta River, Maine, United States -... | ecosystem: Environmental > Aquatic > Marine >...
ATTTTAAATGAAGACTTATTTGTGTGTGATTTGTGGCTATGTTTATAGCGAAGAAAAAGGCTGGCCACAGGAAGGTATTGCGCCTGGAACAAAATGGGAAGATGTGCCACCAAATTGGAAATGTCCAGATTGTGGCGCGGGTAAAGATGATTTTGAGATGATTGAAATCTAGATGAATACTGAGTTGGGTTGCAGCTAAAGGAATAGCGGAATGAGTGTCTCTTATCCAGCGATTATCGTGATAGGTGTATTGTTGTTTTTGACCGTCTTTATCATGCGGCCATTGCAAGCAGCTGAGACACCTCAGGTGGGTCATTTAGCTCCCGACTTTGATTTGTTCGATCAAAACAATAAACGACAACAGCTTAAAGACTATAAGGGTAAGTGGGTTGTACTGTATTTTTACCCTAAGGATGATACGCCCGGTTGCACGACAGAGGCCTGTAATTTTCGCGACGATTATTTCCGCATTCGTGGTTTGGGTGCTGTTGTCATGGGTGTTAGTTTGGATGATGTTAGTTCGCATCAGGAGTTTGCCAAGAAATACCATCTGCCATTTTCACTGCTGTCCGATAGTAAAAAGGTCGTAGCTGAGGCCTATAATGTGCTGAGAGGATTTGGGCCGGTTAGTTATACCAGTCGCCAGACCTTCATTATTGATCCTGAAGGTAAAATAGCGAAACATTACGAAACGGTACGTCCTAGTCAGCATGCTACTGAAATTATTAATGATCTTAAGAATTTAATTAAATTTGATGTAAAACAGCAGTGATCCCACCTCATTTTATTGGCCATTTTCGTGACCAATGTCGTAGGAAATTTCAAATTATTGACTACACTTAGCCTAAAGAGCCGGTTAGTGCTTGTTATAGGGAAGCTAAATAATGAACGCAGAAGTGACGAAACAAATGGCGCAGCTAGCAAGTAGTTTTTGTGCATTAGTGGAACGCTTCGATGACTGCCAGTTAGAAGCATGGTTAGAGGAAATGGCAGATTTACTTCCAAGATTACATATTGCTGTAAATGATTTGGGGCCATCTGAGGCGATTAATGTTTATGAGCAAAGTATTGATTATGACGCTCGTTTTGATTTATTTACGCGGCTTTACAATGTGCTTGGTGAGCGTAATGGCTACAATTATGAATATGATGGTGTTGATGGGCAGCGATTATCGGGCACCTTGGCGGATGATATAACTGATATTTATTTTGATCTAAAACAGGGTTTGCATATTTTAGAAGAGAACCCATTACAAGCAGCTAGAGATTGGCAGCATAGCTATGAATTTCACTGGCGCCATCACCTCATTGATGCTGAACGTCAACTCGGAAAAGTAGAGAGCCAAACTAGCCACTAGCTAAGATGGATTTTTAGAGTGGCGAGCATTTCGTTTTAATCGTTGTTGTAACCAGATCCAAATACCACTGAATGACAGCAGCAATAAGATCACAGCAGCTGCATCCATTAGAAAGACACCAATATTTCCCATTATTCTGCCACTATGTAAATCGAGCATAATACGTTCGAGTGTAAGAATATTGGCACGGTAGCGATGACTAAGTTGTTGCTGAGCTTTAACGGGAAGAGCGGCAGGCGAAGACCACTCAATCTGCATTAACTGCTGGTCTGAAGGTGGTTGCCACTGGTTCAAGTCTGCATCAGTCAGAAGGATATTATCGGTTTGTATGGCGAGTAATTTATCACTGATTTTGCCGATAGCACCTAGCGTTAGCGATTGCTCGTTGATATCAATTAAACGTTCGATAAGCTCACCGTCCGTTGTAAAGAGGAGTAGCTGCTTATCAATGGCAACGATGATCATATCTTGAAAATAAATTGCGCCGGCAAGTGAATCATAATGGCCGCTAATAAATTGTTTGTTTAAATAGAGCTGATCTTCAACCAAGCTGACAGTGTTTCCTTGCGCGGTATAACTAATGATACGTTGAGGCGGCTCAATGTCATACCAATCCAATAGCCAGTTGCTTTCAATAAATTGACTATCGAGTTCAAATTTCTCAGTGTGGTTAAGAAAGAGGCCTGTCACGGCTAAAATCATTACTAATAGGGCAGCACTTAGCCCCATATAACGATGCCACAGATAGAGTGAACGAAGTTTCACTAATGGTTTTTTTTTATGCTTATGGCGCTTCATTTAGAAAAGTCAGTTTGTTGGTGTAAATATAATGCCAGGCGTGAAAGTTTTGTTAATGCTCTTACCGATAGAGTGGCACCGCTAATACCATCGATTGGTTTAGTTAACGTCTGTGAAGATGTTAATGCGAGTCCTTTAAATTGCTTAGTGAAAAAATCATGACGGACTTCCCAGCCACGACTTTCGCGAAAGATGAGTACCTTGATGCGTTGAATTTTATTATCTCGCACAACTAGACCGACTGTGATGGGTTTTTCTTTGCCGATTTCTTCGAGCACCCAAGCGGTTTGAGTGTCTTTTCCCCAATAGCGAATACGTAATGAACTAGGTTTGTGGCCAAGGATCTCTGTGACCGTACCTCGTAGTGATTTTGTGATCCATAGTCGTTTGGCTTTAGGCGGGGAACCTTGAAAGACGTCATTAATAAAACTAGCTGGTTCTTGATAAGTGCCACGCGCCATAACAGTGGATGTCAGGCAAAGTAACAATATAGTAAGTAGTCTCATTAATATCTCTATCTTAAAAAACGGTACAGGGCATGAGCGCCCTGTACCAATGTGATAACTATTTTAGTAAATAGGAATGACTTAGAACTGGTAACCAATGCCGACATTGAAGCCATCAACATCACGGTCACTAGTATTGTCATTGTCTCTGTCCATGTAATCTACTTTAACGACGACATCTTCATTTGGCCACCAGTTAAAGCCAACATCAATTTGCTTGAACTCATCTTGTACGCGGACACCATCAACATCGTTATAGCGAGCGAAGATACCAAAATCACTTCTTAGTTTATAGCTACCTTCTACAAAGTAACCATCTTGTTTGTCGCCATCAGCCGCTTTGATTGCAGAACCATCAATATCCCAATGGGCGTAAAGTGCTCTGGCAGTGAATGGGCCACGATTCCAGATGGCATGCGCCGTCAACAAGGTTGCTTCATCAGCACCGTCACCACTTTGTTGAGAAATATCGGTTTGGTGGTTAACCGTACCAGCTAATTCAAGCCCTGGAATACCGGTGTATTTTACGCGAGCAGTGTAAGCAAGATCGTTAGCAACGGCATTAGATATTTTTTGACGACCGCTACGAATTCTAAAGGCGCTACCACCTGTTGTGGGAACTTCTAAACCTGAATGAACTGCAAAATCGGCGCTGATGCCATTGGCAAAGTTAGCTTTAATGGCCGCACCACCGGTTACCCAAGTAGAAGGGATAATAATATTTTCAATTGGGTTACGTTCCACACCGTAGAAGGTAGGTGGTTCATGTGTTTCATTGGTGATACCTGCTGGTACGAGGAAAACACCGCCTTTGGCACTCAGTTGATCGTTAATGTCGAATTCAACATAGGCTTGTTCAACTTCGACTTCACCATCTAAAGTACTGCCGTCAGCTTGGACGCCACCATGTTCGATTTCAAATTCAGAAACAAAGCGAGTGCGTTCGTTGAATTCATGTCCGAAGTACAATACAAAGCGATGTAGATCGATTTCTTTGATGTCGTCGCCCGCCCCTGTTTCTAGATTGTTGTAATGCAGTTCACCGTAGCCGCCAATGGTTGTTTTACTCGCCTTTCCAGCATCAGCAGTGCGTTGTTCGAGTATCTCGCCTGTCGCTTCTACTTTTGCATCTGTTTGTTGTGTTTTCTTTTTCAGCTGTTCAATTTGCTTTTGCTGTTTTTGGATGACTTGCCATAGTTCCTCTAAAGTCGGCGCAGGTGCGGCGGCATGGCTTAGTCCTGTTGCAGTTAGCGCAGCGATAAGGGCGCTGTGACGTAAAAGAGTTCGGTATTTCATGACTATCTCCAAATAATGTTTATCTGTGAACTTGGGTGATGATTATATACACTACGAATCTAAATGCAAATCATTATCATTTACATTTATATTCATGACTGGTGGGGCGGTATTTTCATATAACTATTTGTTATAAAAGAATTAATAATTATTCTTATTGCATGGGGCGTTGTGGTTTAAGGTTAAATAGGCGGGGTAGTCGTTGTATCGTGACCAAGAAAACCGGTTGGTGTTGGTGATTATCAGATGCTGAATGAGCCGGCTAAGGATATGGTGGAATTAGCACTTTGATCATTGCTAAGACTAGGTACAATAGAGGCATATAAATTTTGAAATGACTATTGCCATCAGCAATGAGGCAAGATCAGGAGTAGATGATGGAATTTGCGAGCACAATGACAGGTAGTGATATTACCCTTACACCGGCAGCACAAGATGTAATGCGTAAATTATTTGATGATGTGGAAGATGACGATATCACCGCGATCCGTTTGTTTGTTTCAGGTGGTGGTTGTAGCGGCATGACTTACGGCATGACGTTTACGGGTGATCAATTTGATAATGACAAAATCTATGAAGCGGATGGCTTTAAAGTCTTTGTCGATTCAGTTGCGTTTAACTACCTGCAAGGTGTTGAAATTGATTACGCAGAGAATGGTATGAACGGTGCCAGTTTCGTATTTAATAATGTCTTTGCATCGACAGGTGGTTCGGGTGCCTGTGGTGGTTGTGGCGGAGCTGGAGGTGGTGGCTGCGCTTAATTAAATTGACGCTAAAAAGTCTACAGATGTTTATTATCCGCACCCTTTATGGGTGCGGTGTTGTTTCTGCCTATGCCTAGTTCAGTACAGCCCCGTCTACTTATTATTGCTCCTCACAGTAGTTACCGTATTGCACCCTATATACAAGCAGCAGAAAGTTTAGGTGTCGCTGTCACGATTGCGTCCGCTGGTGAGCACTCACTAATCTCTGTCATTAGTCAGGGGCTGCATATTGATTTTTCCGATCATGAAAAAGCGCTAGCTGACATTATTGCTGTGGTTGAGCAAACGCCTTTCGCAGCGATACTGGGTACGGATGATATGAGTGTTGCGCTTGCGGCCAGCGTAGCCAGTGCCCTAGGCCTTCCCCATAACCCGCCTGAATCAGCTGTGTTGGCAAGACGTAAAGACAAGGCACGGGCCTGTTTGCAAGCACATGACGTATTGGTGCCGTCACACCATCGCATTGAATTAGAACAACCAATCTCTGCGCAATTAGAAGCACTCGAATACCCTTGTGTCTTAAAGCCGTTGGCTATGTCGGGCAGTCGAGGCGTTATTCGGGTTGATGATGTGGCCGCAGCGCAATCAGCCTTGGCGAGGATCATCACAATCTTGCGAGACGTTGAAATCCCAGAAGAATCATCAGCAATTCTTGCCGAAGATTTTATTGCCGGACGTGAAGTGGCCTATGAAGGATTATTATCTGCTGGTGACTTAGCGACGTTGGCACTATTTGATAAGCCTGATCCACTTGACGGGCCTTTCTTTGAGGAGAGTTACTATATTTCTCCGTCACGTTTGTCTGATTCATTACAACAAAAAATTAAGCAGACAGTGGCAGCGGCATGCAAGGCTTATGGCTTACAGCAAGGCCCTGTGCATGCAGAATTGCGGATAGATGCACAAGATAATGTGTGGGTGATGGAAGTTGCTGCGCGGACGATAGGTGGTGAGTGTGCAAGACTGGTTGAACTTGCAACAGGGCAAAAATTGGAGAAATTGGTATTAGCGCAGTTGTTGGATTTACCGTTGCCAAGTATGGAGTTTACAGGTGGGGCAGGCGTGTTGATGATCCCGATACCGCGTGCAGGCATTTTGCGTCGTATTGAAGGTACTGCAGCAGCACGTGCTGTGGGAGGGATTGAGGAATTAGTTATCAGTGTCCGTGATGGACATGAATTGATACCACTCCCTGAGGGGTCTAGTTATTTGGGGTTTATCTATGCGGTTGCGGACTCGGCTGCTGAGGCTGAATCGGCATTACGACAAGCGCATGCCCATTTGAAGATTATTACGGCACCGCTATTTAAATTAACCGAGGTAAACTCGTAGCGGTGCTGATGGTGAGGGGAGGGCTATTTTTTACCGCCACCGCCGCCAGCATTAAAACCAGGAGGCAAACTACCGCCTTCACCTTCATCAAAAAAGAAGCCCAGCATCCCAGATTCAATGATTTCAAAACTGCGTGGGTCGGCCGTACTCAAACCATTTTCATTCATGATAGTGGTAAGTCTTTCTAACCATTGCTTCCAGCCTTCAGCAGACACATTTTCATAAATACGCACACCAAGCTCACCTGGGTAAGGATTGCTCTCTAGCCCTTCTGCTTCGCGCTTAAGGACGACACATTGCACCATTCTTGCCATGTTGCTACTTCCTATTCTGAATTCAGTTCAATAATGGACGGGGATTATAGCGAAAATATTCCCTAAAAAATGGTTTAATAAACCATTTTTTTAAAATGGTTTTACCGAGGCGAGGATAATAATCGCAATAAGGATAAGGACAGGAAACTCGTTAAACCAGCGGTAATAGACGTGCCCATGACTATTTTTATCATCACGAAAATCACGCACGAGCTTGCCACAGATGATGTGATAAACCATTAATACGCCAATTAGCGCTAATTTGGCATGCAGCCAGCCACTGCTGGCGTAGGCAGCCCATGCATAGTCATACAGCATCCAAAAGCCAAATAAGAGCGTGAGAATCGCACCAGGCGTCATGATGCCGTAAAACAACTTACGTTCCATTATCTTGAAACGTTCATTACTGATGTTGTCATCACTCATGGCGTGGTAAACAAACAGACGCGGCAGATAAAATAATCCGGCAAACCAGGTCACCATAAAAATAATGTGTAAGGCTTTCAGCCACATTAGAGCGCGGCCTGTTTTGATGCCAGCATTGCTTCAATGCGTGCGGTTAATGACGGTATATCAAGATCCCCAATTTTCTTTAAAACAATTTGGCCATTTGGCGCAATTAAGAAAGAAGTCGGTGTGAGTTTAATATTGCCAAAGGCACGGCTGGCACTGCTATCAATGTCCATGGCGATGGTATAGGGCAATTGACGACGTTTAACTAACTCAGTCACATGATTAGGAGGATCATAAGCCATGGTGATACCAATAATGGTTAGGCCTTTATCGGCGAATTTATCATGTAACTCGACAAGGTGCGGAATTTCTTTGATACAACCGGTACAAGAGGTCGCCCAAAAGGTGACTAGTACAGGTTTACCTTTGAGTGACTGGATATTTAAAGATTTGCCATCGAGTTTTGTGAGCTCAAGATCAGGTGCGGCGCCAGTGCCGGCAGGTGAAAACCAAACATAGCCAAGCAGGCCTAATAGGGTGACAGCAATAACAGCGATTAAGGTATCTTTTATTTTCATAATAATATTAACGAAGTTAGTAATTTAGGATGATGGCGGTGGAATGCGTTCTGTTACCGACTTGTTTGCATTGTCGGTTGGCGCATTGGTCGCAACGGGTTCATCTATCATGCCGAGTTTGCGCCCGAGCCAGCGGAATAGTCGTTTTAAGGTGCGCCACAGTTTCGGCAGCAACCAGACAATTAATAAAATAAAGATCACTAGTCCGGCAACGAAAAGCCATGGATTATTTAGGGCGACCCAGAGCCCACCAATTACAGCGACGTCTTCACCAACGGAGGCAGTCCAGTTTGTGAAAGGCTCCGGTGAGGTGTTTATCATCACGCGTGATCCTGATTTTGCCAGATGAGAACCCGTTGCTAAGGTGCCACCGAGAATAAAGGCCGATAGTTCAATAGCAGGTGAGACATCGCCAACGGCCGCCGCCGCTAACATGGCACCAGCAGGGATGCGCACAAAGGTATGAATTGCATCCCAGCCCGTATCAACTCCTGGGATTTTGTCGGCAAAAAATTCGACACAGTACATGAAGCCCGCTGCGGTCATGACTAAAGGATTGCTGAGAATTTCCATATCAGCCGGTAAATTAATATCACCCGTTGACCCCATCCAACCGAGCATAAACATGGCAGCATATAAATTGATCCCGCTAGCCCAGGCCACACCCATTGTTAGTGCAATAATCTCAACTGTTTCCATTTATCGACTCCAGAGGTCCGACACGACTACTTCGTTGGACAATTCTAGCCTGTTTGGGTTGCATTAGAAAATCACCGGTAAACTACTTGCCTGATTTATTATTTGAATCAGATGCTAGAAAAGGTGCAGCCATGGCAACGTAGATAGCCTCAGGACAGATCAATTTCGATGTGCCTTGGGCAATTAATGCCGTTAACATCAGAGGTAGTAGCATCCCATGATTACCAGTCATTTCAAGGACGATGACAAAGGCAGTAATCGGGGTTTGTACAACCCCAGTGAAATAGCCAACCATACCAAGTAACACAATGGTTTCGACTGGCACACTGCTAAACCATTGTGCAAAGAAGGCACCGACACCCGCACCGGTTGCCAGTGATGGTGCAAATATACCGCCGGGAATCCCGCTTAAATACGAGACGAAGGTCGCGAATAGTTTCATTATTGGATAACTTGCATCGAGTTCGCCTTCACCCGTGACCAATAACCGTGCTTCATCATAGCCTGTACCGTAGGTTGTACCACCGGAAAAGATCCCGATGATGGCAATACCCAGACCACAGATTAGGGCTATTCGTAGAGGATACTTAGATTGCCATGGTGAGAATTTACGTGTGCTGCTGATGAGCATACGGCTAAATAGCCCTCCAAGCCCACCGCCTAGGACGCCACAGACGAGCACGGCTAACCAACTAGCACTGAGGGGTAAGCTAGCATCACTGATACCAAAATAGGTGTAAGGGCCTTGTATGGCAATAGCTGTGACACCAGCGATAACGACGGCCGTGAGGATGGTGCCACTAGTGCGTTGTTCAAAGGAACGACTCATTTCTTCAATGGCGAAAACGATGCCAGCTAAAGGTGTGTTAAATGCGGCAGCAATACCGGCTGCACCGCCAGCTAGGATGAGGCCCCGATCCATAAAATGCTGGGGAAAACGCGCTAAATTACCAAATGAGAACATAATTGCGGCACCAACATGCACGGTTGGACCTTCTCGACCAATCGATGCACCACCTAATAGTCCTAATAAGGTCAGTACAATTTTACCAATCGCAATACGCAGGGATAATAGTGTAGCGCGAGCGCCATGATCCTGTATGTTAAGGGCGGCAATCGACTGCGGAATACCGCTACCCTGCGCGCCAGGAAAAAAGCGTCGCGTTAGCCAGGCGACAAAGACGAGTAATAGCGGAGTCACGACTAAAGGTAAATAGGGTGAAATTGCTAGAATGCGTTTGAATAGGCCATGAGTATGTTCACTGGCAATGGCGAATAAGGTTGCAGCAATACCGACCAAGATTGCGCTAAACCAAAATACTAATTGGATCTTCCATGTTGTGGTGCAAAGTATTTTGTTACGCAGAGTTTGTAAGGTCGACCGCACCAAGCTATTCCATTCACTAAATGATTAAAGAGTAAGACAGATTTTATCATTTTGCGTGATTGAGCTCGAGATCGTTCCCAAAGATAGTATTGTGCTGAAAAAAGGGAGATAAATTATCTGACTAAATATCAAGGGTATTTAAGGATATGCTTATAAAGTAATATAAAATCAATAACTTGACGAAGAGTAATGGATTAGATAAATTACAGCAGGTCAAAAAACTGGTCCCGCCCACACCGGAAAGTGAGCAAGCAGTTAAGAATAATAATAAGACAACAAATAATAATAAAAATATAAAATGCAGACTCTGCGGCTTCGGCCGCTTTTTTTTGTCTTTTTTTCACAGCACGAAAGCGAAAATCAGTATTAAATTACTCAGGATCAGCATGTGAGGCTTCACTCTCGGTCGATACATGCCTATGATGCTGTTCCTGAATTAATAATTAGATAGCAGATATAACATGAAGACAATCAAGGCTGGCATTGTAGGTGGTACAGGTTATACGGGCGTAGAGTTGCTGCGGCTATTGGCGTTACACCCTAATATCGAACTACGGGCAATTACCTCGCGTGGTGAAGCAGGGACGGCTGTTGCTGATATTTTTCCGAGTCTACGTGGTCACGTTGACCTAGTTTTTACTGCGCCTGACGATGCTAAGTTAGAAGAGTGTGATGTGGTGTTTTTTGCGACACCAAACGGCGTGGCGATGCAGCATGCACCTGCTTTGTTAAAGGCTGGTGTACGCGTGATTGATCTTGCCGCAGATTACAGAATCAAGGATGTCGCTGTTTGGGAAAAATGGTATGGCATGACTCATGCGAGCCCCGAGCTCATTGCAGAAGCCGTTTATGGTTTACCCGAGGTGAATCGGGAGGCGATTAAATCGGCACAATTATTAGCGAACCCTGGTTGCTACCCTACTGCTAGTCAATTGGGGTACTTACCACTGATTGAAAATAAATTGATTGAAACATCGGGTTTGATTGCTGACTGTAAATCGGGCGTTAGTGGTGCAGGCCGATCGGCTAATGTCGGTATTTTGATGAGCGAAGTTAACGAAAGTGTGAAGGCCTATGCGGTGCCAGGACATCGGCATTTGCCTGAGATACAACAGGGACTTGAAGGGGCTGCAGGGGCAAGTGTTGATTTGACGTTTGTACCACATCTCATGCCAATGACGCGTGGCATTCATTCCACGCTGTATGCAAAGCTGTTGAATACTGATGCAGACTTACAAAGCATATTTGAACAACGTTATGCTGCTGAACCATTTGTTGATGTATTGCCAGCAGGTAGTCATCCTGAGACAAGAACCGTGAGAGGTGTCAATACTTGTCGGATAGCCGTGCATCGGCCACAAGATGGTGACACGGTTGTGGTTTTGTCAGCGATTGATAATTTGGTTAAAGGCGCAGCAGGTCAAGCAATACAAAACCTGAATATTATGTTTGGCTTAGATGAGCAAACCGGTCTGCAGGGTATTGGTTTACTTCCTTAAAATAATAGTGAATTGATACGATGAAGGTTTCTCCACAGTTAGTTGTTCATGAACGTGATCCTTTAAAGCATGGCTTGTTAATTGCGCTATTGTTTTTTGTTTTAATTGGTTTAGGTTATTTAGTTTATGACTATGGCCATTCTCGTGCTGACTATGACTATGATTCATTGCAAAAGAATAATAAGGCCCTACAGGAAAGAATTACCGTTCTGGTGTCTGAAGTAGAAAAAACACGTGATAATTTAGTGGCGAGCGAAAGCAGTAGTGCAATCGACAAGCTGGCTTACAGTGATGTTGAGAAATCGTTACGTGATTTACAAGCAGAAATACTAGAGCTAAAAGAAGAAGTTGATTTTTACCGAAGTATTGTTGCACCACGTGAATCGGCACGGGGATTACGAATACAACGTTTTAATGTAACACCATCAGGTAAGGGGTTCCGTTATAAATTAGTGTTAACACAGGTAATTAAAAACAACCGGATTACGCGTGGCAATATCGTAATGCAGGTAGAAGGTGTGCGTGGCGGAAAATCTGAAAAGATAAACCTAACGTCATTGTCAGCGAAGGGACAAAAGAAATTGGATTTTCGATTTAAGTATTTTCAGAGTTTTGAGGGTGACTTAATTATCCCAGAGGAATTTACACCTAGTCGTGTTCATGTGAAGGTGGTATCGAACAGAGTTACCTTAGAAAAAACCTTTGCATGGCCAGATAAATCACATAGTGGGTCGCTTAAAACATCCGCCTTATGAAATATTATCAGCATAAAATATCTTACTTTTTATGCATAAGCACATTGGTGCTTCTATCACCAATACAAGCACAAACACAAACACAAACACAAACACAAACACAAACACAAACACAAATAACGGTTGATGATGTTTGTAAAAAAATTTCCAAGAAATTGGCGAGTGTAAAATTTAAAGAGTGTGATATTGGTTTTGAGTTGAGTGGCGCAAAATCGGTACAAGGAACACCGATTCTAATTAAAGAGTATCCTCCACTGTCACCACGTAAACCGCAAGCAAGAGTGTTAGTGATTGGTGGTATTCATGGTGATGAATATTCATCGGTGAGTGTGGTTTATAAGTGGCTAAATAAATTAGAACGTTACCACTCGGGCTTATTTCATTGGAAGGTTGTGCCATTACTGAATCCAGATGGCTTGCTGAGAAAAAAATCACAGCGCATGAATGCCAATGGCGTCGATTTAAATAGAAATTTCCCGACACGTGATTGGCACCGCCAGAGCCAGCATTATTGGGTTAAACGAACTGGGCGTAATCCACGTCGTTACCCCGGTGAAGCGCCGCTCAGTGAGCCGGAGTCGCGTTGGTTATATCAATTAGTAGAAGAATTTGAACCGGATGTGATTGTTGCGGTACATGCACCTTATGGCGTGCTTGATTTTGATGGGCCACGTAGAGCACCGAAACGTCTTGGGCAATTGTATCTTAATTTGCTAGGCGCTTATCCTGGCTCCTTAGGAAACTATGCAGGTATTGAGCAGGAAATACCGGTGATTACAATTGAACTGAAACACGCGGGGATCATGCCGTCGCGTAAAGAGATATCTCATATCTGGGTAGATTTAGTTCGTTGGCTTCGAAACAACACACCACGTAAAGTTGAATCCCCAACTCAACGATTGGTGACGCCGACAAGACCTCAAGCAGGCCCTTCGTAAATAATACGCCACTGTTGCTGAGTATCTTTCTGCCAGTAAAGACGTTTTTTACTGGCGTTACGGTAGTTACTGCTTTGGTAATCTTGATGAAAAGAAAATTCCAACATGTTATCAACGCCTGGGTAGCGGAAAATATTAACATTAGTCAGATTGACGTTGATAAATGATTTACGAGCATTTATTTCGCTTTTATTATTTGCCCATGATTCAAAATCTTTTTTACCGCTGCGAAATTGAGATTCTGAATAATGAGATAGATAGCGTGTTGTATTTAAACTTTCCCAATCGTGTTGCCAATTTTGCACTAGTGTTGCCAATGGTTTTTGCTGAGCAAGCCATTCATCGTGTGAAAGCCAATTAACCTTACGTGTAATAATAACGGGGCTGGTTCCGGCTTTTACGTAAGAGCGTAATAGTGTGAAGTCCTCGTTACTAAGTGCCACACAACCATCGCTAGCTAATGGTGGGCGACTGTAGGTATCAGTAGGTGTGCCATGTAGCCAGATACCATAGCCTGTTTTACCGAGTCGACGATCCCAGCGATTTGGATAATCTATAGGGAAGGCACCCGTACCATAAAAATCAGGGAGTTTTTTATCTGAAATGAATTTCGTTACTTTGTATACGCCAATGGGCGTTTTTTTGTCGCCTTCAACAAATTTATCGGCGCCTTTTTTTCCTATTGAAACGTAAAAATCGCGGACTAACTTAGGTACGCCTTGCTGATTGTTAAAAACGTATAAGCGAGATCGATCTAATTCTACGACAATGACGTATTCGGTATCTTTTGCGAGTCTGACAATGCTAGCAGGAATAGCGCCTTGATTAGGCGGGGTGTTGAAATAGGCTAAGCGTTGTTTGGCTTCGCTACGTAATCCCTCTAGTACTTTAGCTGATGCCTTTGGATGCGCACCAAAATTATTAATGGTTTTCGTTTTCGCCATTAACAAATCAGCATAAACAAGTTGTGCAAGTTTAAACTTTGGGTTTTCTGATACTAATTTTTCAATACGCTGCAGGGCTGGATCAATACCTTGTTGTGATAGTTCATCAATTGTTTGGATGAGATTTTTTTCGTAATGATCTTGCGTGTATGAATTAGTGGCAAAGACCAAGGGGGAGGCTGCAATGCTTAACAGCAGAGTTATCAATTTCTGTTTGATTTTCATGATGCACTATATTCTTTAAGGATCTGCCAGCTACCATCGATTTTTTTGAGTAATAATGTTTTTGTGACGGCATCATTGAAGCGGTCTGATTGATAGCGTTGTTTAAATGTTAAACGTGCAGTGTGTTCGGAGATTAAAACAACTTTTGGTGATTGAATCGAAACGCGGATGAAGCTCGGCTTAACTAAACGGTGACGGCGATCTTGTTCCCAGCGTTGTCTTGAATACCCATTGGATGGCGTAAAATTATCAGCATAGTAAGCTAAATATGCATCACTATTTTGGGCAGACCAGGCATTAGACCAACCTTTGATTGTGTCGATAATCAGTTCTGCTTCTGGTTCTTGCGTAGCCGCAATCTTCGTTGTTGTCGTGGCTTTTACAAGAGGAAGTTCTGCGGTAACAACCGGTTTTTCTGGTACTTCAATTTTATTAATAGCGACAAGGGTGAGTGCGGCCGGTTGATTTTTTGTATCGAGGTCAAGCGCCTTATTGTAGGCATTGTTTGCCATACGCGAATAAATGTTACCTAAGTTTTTGTAAATAGTTGCGTAACTGGGGTGTGTATTTAGCGCCGTTAGCAATACATCTCGAGCTTGTTCATGTTTTCCTTGCTGAACATATAATGCCGCAAGGTTGTTATAAGGTTCAGGTGATTCTGGATACTTACTGTTAAGTAATTGATAGATTTTTACTGCATCATCAACACGACCAATATGTTGTAGCGTGAGCGCTTTAAGAAACAGCGCCTTTTGATGGGTTGCCGATGTTGCCAATACTTGGTCGAGGTTTTCTAATGTTTCACCAAAACGCTTTTCGTCGAAAAGTTGCTGGGCACGATTCATATCGGCATGTGCGATAAGCGGTAAACATAGCAAGCCAATGGCAAGAGCAAGTGTTTTCATACTATTTAATTCTTTTGGTTACACGTTTTGTCGATAGATTAGCGGTATTCTTGCACAAGCAATGGCTTAGATGCCAGTTTCTCTGTATTTCTTTGCTGTGATGTTGTTGGCAGTCTGAGTGAACAGGGCTTGCGGGCACAGCCAAAAGCGAATAGTGTTTATCTATTGAGAAAGAGGTCCTTCTGGGAGAGGATAGTATGATTGGCGGTAATAAAAAACGTAAATCCATGAATGTAGAGACTTTAATCGGTCAAAATACAGAAATTAAAGGTGATATTCATTTTTCAGGTGGTTTACATATTGATGGTGTGATTAAAGGGAATGTGATTGCTGAAGAAGGCTCATCATCTGTATTGCGTGTCAGTGAACACGGCAAGATTGAAGGTGAGGTGAGAGTACCCACAATTAACTTGAATGGTTGCGTGAAGGGCGATGTCCATGCCAGCCAAGGTGTTGAGTTGGCGAGCAATGCGCGCGTGACGGGTAATGTTTATTACCAGCTCATTGAAATGGCAATGGGCGCTGAAGTTAACGGTAATCTACTGCATGAGTCAGAGGTCAGTCAGTCTGTTAATAAAGTACAGGTTAAGCAGCAACCTGGTATCAATACGAATAAGCTTGCCGAAGAATCTTGAGCATAATACTCGGGAATATTGCCCTCATAATTAAGAATCTGCTAATATATGCTGTAATGTAAGCTAAATGGTGCCTAATTTAGGCGGGGTTCGATATGACAACAGATTCCTCAGAATTAAACTTTAGTAGTAATGCGGCTAATAAAGTGAAAACCTTGATGAAAGAAGAGGGTCGTGACGACCTGAAATTAAGAGTGTTTATCACAGGTGGCGGCTGCTCTGGTTTTCAATATGGATTTGATTTTGCAGAACAAGTGAATGATGGCGATATTGAAGTCGAAACAGATGGCGTGACGCTGGTTGTTGATCCAATGAGTATTCAGTATTTAGAAGGCGCAACAGTGGATTATGTTGAAAATCTGGAAGGCGCGCGCTTTGTTATTGATAATCCAAACGCAACGACAACTTGTGGTTGTGGCTCGTCATTTTCAGTGTAACTACCTGTAATTAAAGAATAAAGTATATTTTCCTGTTTTAGCAGTTGCATAGCCTGCTAGTCAGGTGTTTTTTCCACGATGTTATAACACCCTGTGTTGCGCTATTTTTGTTATCCTGTACTGCTTACAAGATAAGGATCTGGGGATCTCTGAATGAACGAATATTTACCGGGGCTAGAAGGTGTTCCTGCCACCAAGTCCAACATTTCTGATATTGATGGTGAACGCGGGATACTTTCGTATCGCGGGTATTCGATTGAGCAGCTAGCAGCGAACAGCACTTTTGAAGAGACCACCCTATTACTGCTTGATGGCATGTTACCAACGTCTGCGGAGTTGGCAGAGTTTGACCGTGAACTGCGTCGTAATCGTATTGTTCAATATCATGTGCGTGAGCTGATGAAGACCTTGCCTTCTTCTGGGCACCCAATGGAAATGCTGCAAACGGCTGTCGCAAGTTTAGGCATGTTTTATCCTGGTAACGAATGTCTAACAGACAGTGATGTTTGTGATGATTTAGGCTATGTGCACCGTATGACGGTGAAGATTATTGCTCGCATGGGAACCATTGTTGCGATGTGGGAGCACATCCGTAAAGGCTACGATCCCATTCCACCACGTGATGATCTTACTTATGCAGAAAACTTCCTATACATGCTGACAGGTAAAGAACCTGAGCCGGAAATGGCGCGTATTCTCGATGTCTGTTTGATCTTACATGCTGAGCACACGATTAATGCCTCGACTTTCTCGATGTTGGTGAGTGGTTCAACCTTGGCGACACCGAATAGCGTGATGGCTTCAGCAATTGCAACCTTATCCGGTCCGTTACACGGTGGTGCGAATGAACGGGTACTTGAAATGCTTGCTGAGATTGGTTCGCCAGATAAAGCAGAAGCGTATGTAGAACAAAAGCTCGCAAACAAAGATGTGATTTGGGGTATGGGCCATCGCGAATACAAGACGAAAGATCCGCGCGCTACTATTTTGCAGAAATTGGTTAAAGATTTGCTTGAATCTCGTGACGGGCATATTAACGAAACATTTGAAACAGCCATGGCTGTTGAAAAGGCGGCAGAAGAAAGACTGGCGAGCAAAGGTGTTTACGCCAATGTCGATTTCTACTCCGGTATTCTTTATGAAGCAATGGGTATCCCGTCAGATCAATTCACCGCTATTTTTGCGATTTCTCGTTCAGCAGGTTGGTTGGCGCATTGGCGTGAACAATTGCGTGGTAACCGAATCTTCAGACCAACGCAGGTTTATTCAGGTGAGCCAGCGCGAGATTATGTGCCGTTAGACAAACGATAAAAGAAACCCCGCGATGCGGGGTTTTTTATTATTTGTTTTTAAGGACATGTAAAAAAACCAGCTCAAGAAGACATGAAAAGCCTTTGGGAGGGTGTCTCCCTGAACTGGGTATCTCGATCAGGCAGCTAATGAGGGTGTATCTGCCCAGGCAGGAATAGCGTCTAGCCGTTCCAACCATGCGACGAGATTCGGGTACTTTCTGAAGGGTACTTTGGCAGTATCAAAATATTCAGAATAGGAGGCAACAGAAAAGTCGGCCAGTGTTAATTTGTCACCTAAAATGAAATTTTTCTTTTGTAGGTGTGTATCGAGCAGTGTTGCGTATTTGTGAAACTCTTCCGTGGCGGCAGCTACTTTCTCAACATCAGGTTCACCTATTTTAAAAATATCTTTGAGCATATTTTCAAAAATGATTGTGCCTGTTGCACGATTAAAATGGTTTTGTTCCCAAAATTGCCAATGGTGAATATCGGCGCGACATTGGGCATCACGAGGATAAAAACTGCTTTCAGCGACCGTGTCAGCTAAGTACTGCATGATGGCATTGGATTCTGATAACCGAAAATGACCATCTTCCAGTACAGGTACCATGCCGTTGGGATTTAGGGCGAAAAACTCGGGCGTCTCGAGCTCGCCAGTGAAAATATTGAGTTCATTTATTTGTATGTCGAGTTTTAGATG
>Ga0316207_10002665_pt1 | contig 17811 bp, 13 predicted proteins | sample 6weekpyrite_MG_FD_204943 | JGI IMG/M metagenome (GOLD analysis project Ga0316207, IMG submission 204943) | Microbial mat bacterial communities from mineral coupon in-situ incubated in ocean water Damariscotta River, Maine, United States -... | ecosystem: Environmental > Aquatic > Marine >...
CGGCCAGCCCAAACCTTCGACGCTGATCCCGGTTGCTTCTGTAAGGATCATGCCTGCGCCTGCGCGCTGACGGTAATAGGTGCCCATCAAGTCGTTGGGTACAAATGCCGGTTCTGCCGCGCGTGCGCGGGTTAGTGGGGCCATGAAAATCCGGTTCTTGGCTTCGAGCGCGCCCATTTTAAGCGGCTTGAACAGTGCGTCGTGCATGTGGAACTTGTCCTCCAAAGTGTCTTTGCTTGGCTATCCACTTGGCGAAGCCAGCGCTAAGGCGCAAGTATGGAATATGAAGGGGCGCATCAAGAAAAGCTGTTCGACGCCAGAGCCGCACTTTTGCTTGCCGCTCTGCTGGTCGGAAACATCGCGCTTGCCATAGGGCCATGGTTTGTCCGTTTGGCCGATACCGGCCCTGTTTCAGCGGGATTCTGGCGACTGCTACTTGCCTTGCCCTTCCTGGCATTACTGGCCCGGGCCAATGGGCAACCGCTCAAGGGGCTTCCGCCAAGAACACTGATTCTGGTCGCCATTGGATCAGCGGCCTTTGCGATTGACCTTGCCACCACCAATATCGGCGTCGGCATGACCCGATTTGCCAATGCGATCCTGTTCGCCAATTCGGGTTCGATCATCTTGATGGTCTGGGGCTTTGTCATCGCAAGAGCACTGCCGCGAGGGTTTGAATGGCTCGCGATCATATTCGCGCTGGCGGGCAGTGCGATCCTGATGGGGCGCAGCTTCGAGATTTCAGCCGAAACGCTGATAGGAGATTTATTCTGCCTTGTCGCAGGCCTAAGCTATGCGGTCTATCTGCTCGCCTTGCGGGGAGAGCGCAGCAAGGATGGCGAGGCCGGATTTGGCGCGTGGAGCCTGCTAGTCTGGGTGAGCATATTCGCCTGCCCTCTATTGCTAACCGCCGCTATCGCGCTGGGAGAACCCGTCTGGCCGACCGACTGGACGCCGATTATCTTGCTGTTCGTCACCAGCCAGTTGATCGGGCAGGGGCTGCTTGTGTGGTCGCTCGGCCACTTCTCACCGCTGATCATCGGCCTTGCCCTATTGACCCAACCGGCGGTTGCAGCTGTGATCGGTTACAGCGTCTTTGGCGAGGTGCTCACGGGGCTGGACTTGGTCGGGATGCTGCTGCTGGGCAGCGCGCTATTGGTGGCTAGAGCGAGGCGGGAGCGAGCCGTCACCCCCGCGAACGCTGGGGTCTAGGGCGGTGAAGCGCGGCGGTCATGTCTACATGATGACCAACAAGCGCTACGGCGTGCTCTACATTGGTGTCACAAGCGACCTTGCCGCGCGTGTATCCCAGCACCGTGAGGGCAAAGGCGGTGAGTTCACCTCGAAGTATCGCTGCACGCGGCTTGTCTATGTCGAAGAATCTCCCACGATCGAAGAAGCCATCGCGCGCGAGAAGTCGATGAAGGCTTGGAAACGTGAGTGGAAGATTGAGGCAATCGAGAAGCAGAACTCGGCTTGGGATGATCTCTACCTGAAACTGCTCGCGTGATGCCTGAGACCCCAGCTATCGCTGGGGTGACGTGGGAGTTTTGGAGCAACAATCAAAGTCAAACGTCATGCCAGCGAAAGCTGGCATCTAGGGCTTCGAACGCACGCGCTCGCAGATCGGGAGCGCCTCTAATTTTGGTAGAATAAGTTCTCGCCGCTGCTCGGCTGTATAGGCCAGCCTTACACCAAGATAAGTGTAGAACCCTCGAAGCCGCCAAACACTGCCGCTCTCTCCTTTGGCCGGTAGGCCAGTGACCGAGCGCCACATAGCGCTATCTACGTGGTTCATGATGAAGGGGCTGCTTTGGTAATCCGTGATCATCCGGCAAGGACCATACTCAGTATCCAAAGCTCCGTTGGATACGGCGCTCCGCACATGCAGCGCCGCCCCAACGCATGCGAAGAATATCGCACAAAGGGTAACCGCAAGTACTGAACCGGCAATCTTGATAAACCGCGTCATGGCACGCAGTGGCTACCTAGTCAGCACTAAACGGCACCTTGCCCAAATCACCCAGGCCCACGGTCCCGCTGGCCATTCCCAGCATGCGATCGAGGCTTTCTTTCGCTTTGAGGCGCATGCCTTCCTCGATCTCGATCTGTGGTGTCAGATCGCGCAGGGCGGTGTACATCTTCTCCATCGTGTTGAGCGCCATGTAGGGGCAGATATTGCACGAACAATTGCCGTCTGCGCCCGGTGCGCCGATGAAGGTTTTTTCGGGCAGTGCCTTTTCCATCTGGTGCATGATGTGCGGCTCTGTCGCGACGATCAGTGTGTCGCCTTCAAAGCTCTTGGCGAATTTCAGGATCGAGCTGGTCGAGCCGACGTGATCGGCATGGTCGATGATTGTCGGCGGGCATTCAGGGTGCGCGGCAACAGGGGCATCGGGATGCTGCTCTTTCAGTTTGAGCAGCTCTGTTTCGCTGAACGCTTCGTGCACAATGCACACGCCCGGCCACAGCAACATTTCGCGGTCAAACTTACGGCTGAGCCACCCGCCAAGGTGGCGGTCAGGACCAAAGATGATCTTCTGATCTTCGGGGATCTGCGCCAGGATCGTCTCTGCGCTCGATGAGGTAACGATCACGTCAGACAGCGCTTTCACCTCTGTCGAGCAATTGATGTAGGTGAGCGCGATGTGATCGGGGTGCGCCTCACGGAAAGCCTTGAACTTTTCAGGCGGGCAGCTGTCTTCAAGACTGCACCCTGCATCCATATCGGGCAGGATAACGGTTTTGTCAGGCGAAAGGATCTTGGCGGTATCAGCCATGAACTTCACGCCGCAGAACAAGATGACATCGGCATCGGTTTCTGCCGCCTTGCGCGACAATTCGAGACTGTCGCCAACAAAGTCGGCAATGTCCTGAATATCGGGTGTCTGGTAATAATGCGCGAGGATCACCGCATTGCGCTCTTTACGCAGACGATCAATCTCGGCGAGCAGTTCATTGCCGCTCGGGATTTTGCTCTCGATGCTCATAGAATGGTTCCCGCTGATTTCGTTGAACTTCACATAGGCATGTGCGTGCATTTTTGCGAGTGATTTACGCGCATCTTGTGTTAGCTTCCAGGCAAGAGGGGAATTCCATGTACGAGCTTGAACTCACCGAAGCATATTGCCCGGCGCAGACCGACACCGAGTATAGCGAACGCACGATCGAAGAGGCTCTGCGCGAACAGGCGGCAACGCGGCCAGATGCGATGGCTTTGCGCGAATTGCTGGCTGATGGGAGCATCGGGCGCGAATGGACCTATGCCGAATTGCTGGCCGATGCAGAACGCTGCGGGCGGGCACTGGCTTCGCGCCATCCGGCGGGCACTCGGATCGCGATAATGGGCGGCAACTGCCCTGAATGGGTGTTGGTCCAACTGGGCGCGGCAATGACCGGATTGGTGTTGGTAACGGTGAACCCCAGCTTCATCGCGCGCGAGGTTCGATATGTGCTGGAACAATCAGGTTCGGGCGCGGTTTACTATCAGCCCAATGTGCGCGGTAGCGCCTTGCGCCCTGTTGTCGATGAAGCCGCAGCCGGTCTTCCCGCTGCTGATTTCATCATCGATATCGAGGATCACGGCGAATTGTTTGCAGGCGAGGGTGATGGCGAACTGCGCGAGAACAAGCCGCTCGATATCTGTATGATCCAATACACGTCCGGCACGACCGGTTTCCCCAAAGGCGTGTTGCTGCATCAACATGGCCTGTTGCAAAGCAACAAGGATGCTTTTGCGCGGTGGGGCCTGAGAGAAGGCCAAACGGTCACTTGCCCGTTCCCGCTATTTCATACCGCAGGCAGCGCGGTTTGCGTGCTGGGAACAATTGCCAATGGCGCAACGCTGCTCTTGGTATCGCTTTTTGATCCGGCCGCGGTTGCCAAGGCCATTGAGCGCGAAAAGCCTGAGTTTTTGGGCGGGGTCGCCACGATGATCTATGCCATCATCGAAGCTGCGCGAGCGCATGATATTGATGTGAGCTGCCTTGAAACGGTGATTAGTGGCGGCGCCATGGTTCCGCCCGAACTTAACCGCGCTGCGCAGGAAACGTTCGGCGTGCCTATTCTGATTGTTTACGGCCAAACCGAAACATCTCCGGGTATTACCGCTGCTTGGCCAACCGATTCCGGCGCGGAACTTATCGAGACAATCGGGCAGGCGATCCCGCATGTAGAAGTCGCGATCCTATCACCCAATGACAAATCGATCTGCGCGATCGATGAACAGGGTGAAATCTGCATGCGCGGCTACAACATGATGAAGGGCTATAACGATAACCCCGAAGCAACCGCCGAAACCATCGACGCTGATGGATGGCTGCATACCGGCGATCTGGGCTCGATGAGCGCGCGCGGATATGTGAAGATCACCGGGCGCGTTAAAGAGATGATCATTCGCGGCGGCGAAAACCTGTTCCCGGCAGAGATTGAGGCCGCAATGCTCGAACATCCGGCCATCGCAGAGGTCGCATGCGCGGGTGTTCCGGATGAGAAATGGGGCGAGATTGTCTGCTGCTTCATGCGTCTTTCCGAAGGAGCAGAGCGGCCCAGCGACGATGATCTGAAAGTGCATGTGCGCGAGAGGCTATCCCCGCAAAAGACACCTGCGCATTGGGTCTGGATGGAGGAGTTTCCGCTCACCGGATCGGGCAAGATCCAAAAGTTCGCTCTGGCCGAAGCGTTCGCACGCGGTGATTTCGCCTCATAGGCCGACAGACAGCACAGCCGCTTCGATGAACGGTGCTTTACCCACATAGAACACCTTGGTAACTTGCGTCCCAACAGGAGGGACCCAATTATGCTCGAGCTGGTCAATGTCAGCCATACCTACGCCAACGGCACACGCGCGCTTGATGATGTGACGCTGTCGATCCCCAAAGGGATGTATGGCCTGCTCGGCCCCAACGGCGCGGGCAAGTCTACGCTGATGCGCACAGTGGCAACGCTCCAGACGCCGAGCAGCGGGCAGATCACCTTTGGCGATATCGACATCCTGAAGGATCCCGAATTGCTGCGCGAAACGCTGGGCTATTTGCCGCAGGATTTCGGCGTTTATCCGCGCGTTTCAGCCTATGACATGCTGGATCACATGGCAGTGCTCAAAGGTGTCGCGAGTAAGGGTGAGCGCAAGGATACGGTTGAGACTTTGCTGGCACAGACCAACCTTTGGAATGTGCGCAAAAAGGCGATTGCCGGTTTTTCGGGCGGGATGCGCCAACGTTTCGGGATTGCGCAGGCATTGATTGGCAATCCGCAACTCATCATCGTTGACGAACCGACCGCAGGGCTCGATCCAGAAGAACGCAACCGGTTCCTAAACCTGCTTGCTGAAATCGGCGAGAATGTGGTGGTGATCTTGTCCACCCATATCGTAGATGATGTGTCCGACCTTTGCCCGCAAATGGCGGTCATCGTGCTTGGCCAGATCAAACAGCAGGGCGCGCCCAAAGACCTGATTGAGCAGGCTAAGGGCAGCGTTTGGGCCAAGACCATTGAACGCGCTGAAATCGACAATGTGCGCGATCAATACGAAGTCATCTCGACCAAATTGTATGCGGGCAAAACGGTTGTGCATGTCCTGTCGGATAGTGATCCCAATGACGGATTTACCAGCGTCGATGGCGGGCTTGAGGATGTCTATTTCTCGACCCTCGCCAAATCGCGCCGCGAGGCACCTCCTGCAACCCAAGCAGCGTAGGGGGAGGGGCGAAAATGTTCGGTAAGATCACCGCCTTCGAACTGAAGTATCAATTGCGAAACCCGGTTTTCTGGGTGGGCGCTGCGATCTTCTTCCTGCTGACATTTGGCGCGACAGCCAGCGAGAGCATCCAGATCGGCGGCGGCGGCAACATTAACGCCAATAGCCCGATTGCGATCATCCAGACGCATCTGGTGCTGACATTGTTCTTTATGTTCGTATCGACGGCGTTTGTCTCCAATGTCATCGTGCGCGATGATGAAAGCGGTTTCGGGCCGATGGTCCGGTCAACTTCGGTACGCAAATTCGATTATCTGTTGGGCCGTTTCACCGGCGCGTTTTTGGCCGCCGCGCTTGCATTTGCGACTGTGCCGCTGGCGATTTTCATTGGCTCGTTAATGCCGTGGGTGGACCCTGAAACGCTCGGGCCGAACCACCTTTCCTACTATGCCAGCGCCTATTTCATCTATGCGCTTCCGGGCATGTTGATGGTGTCGGCATTGTTCTTTGCCGTTGCCACGATGACCCGCTCGATGATGTACACCTATGTCGGGGTCGTGGTGTTTCTGGTGCTTTGGACGATCCTCATCTCTGTGGTGCAGGGGCGGCCCGATTTGCAGGATGCTGCCGCCTTGTTCGAACCGTTTGGGCTTGGCGCACTGGCCAATGCAACGCGGTATTGGACGATTGCGGAATCAAACTCGATGGTGCCGCCATTGGACGGCGGACTGCTCGCCAATCGGGTGATATGGCTAGTATTCTCATTCGCGATGCTGGCGCTCGCCTATTCGCGCTTTAGCTTTACCGAAAAGGGCGTCTCCAAACGCAAGCTGCGCAAGCAGACGCTTAACGAAGCTGTGCTTGCCTCTGTTCCGCCGAAGACTGTCGATGTATTGCCCGAGCTCCAACCCGACCAAAGCGGTTGGGTAAGGCTTGTCACGCGCACCAAATTCGAAGTGCTGCAAGTGGTCAAACACCCTGCGTTCTTCGTTCTGCTGATGATCGGGGTGTTCAACACCAGCGGCGGCCTGTTTCTGAGCAACCAGCTTTACGGTGTATCCGCCCGTCCGCTGACATTCTCGGTCATTCCGATCCTGCAAGGCGGCTTCACCCTCATTCCGATCATCATTGCGATCTATTATGCAGGCGAACTGGTCTGGCGCGACCGTGATCGCAAGATGCATGAGATCATCGATTCCACCCCGACGCCGGGCTGGAGCTACATGGTGCCCAAAACCATTGCGGTTGCCGTGGTGCTGCTCGCAGCTCTGGCGATCAGTGTTATCTCCGCCATGCTCATCCAGATGATGCGCGGGGTCACACCAGAGGCGATCAAATTTGTCGGTTGGTATCTGCTGCCGCTTACCGTCGACATGCTGATCCTCGCGATTCTGGCAGTGTTTGTGCAGGCGCTCAGCCCCAACAAATATGTCGGCTGGGCGATCATGGTGCTCTACATTGTCGCCGTCCAGGTGCTGTTTACACTCGGCTATGAACACCCGCTCTATCTGTATGGATCGACCGGACCGAACCCGATTTCGGATCTCAATGGCAATGTGATTGGCAATGGATTGGGTTGGTGGCTGCGGCTCTATTGGGGGGCGTTTGCGCTGATCCTTGCCGTGGCAGCGCATCTGTTGTGGCGGCGCGGGACCGAAACCGATCTCAAGCCCCGATTGAAACGTGTTCCGGCGCGTCTGAAATCACCTGCGGGCGCGCTTTTGGGCGCAGGTGCACTGGTCGCGCTTGGTTCTGGCGGCTTCATTTTCAACCAGATCAACGTGATCGAAGAATATCGCACATCGGATGATGGCGAACGCGCGCTGGCTGAATACGAGAAGAGGTTCCTGCAATACGAAGACGTCGTTCAACCGACCGTTACCGATATGCAGTTCGAGGTTGAATTGTGGCCGCGCGACATCCGCATGGATGCAACCGGGCGCTATGCGATCCTCAACGACACCGACGAAGTGATCGAAGTGCTGCATGTGCGGCTGCCCGATCCCAATGCCGAAATTCTTGATCTTCAGGTCGCAGGCGCAAGCCTTGAGATGGAAGATGAAGAGTATAACTACTTCATCTATCGCTTTGCCGAGCCGCTTGCGCCCGGAGATACGAGCGAGCTGACATTCAAAACCCAGCGCTGGCAAAAAGGTTTCCGCCACAGCGGCAATGACACGCGCATGGTGCGCAACGGAACCTTCCTCAACAATTCCGAATTTGGCCCGCAAATCGGGATGAACCGGTCCGGCCTGCTGTCTGATCGGACCACACGGCGCAGGTATGATCTGCCCGCTGAACTGCGTCCGGCACCTTTGGGTGATGAAGCATCGCGGCAAGAAAACTATGTCGGTGCTGATTGGGTGACAGCCGATATCACCATCATCACCGATGCTGACCAAACCCCGATTGCACCGGGCGTGCGGGTTTCGGATGTAAGCGAGAATGGCCGCCGGACTGCGCGCTTTGTCTCTGACACGCCGATCCTGTCGTTCTTCTCTATCCAGTCAGCCGATTACAAGATCGCTACTGGCGATTCAGATGGCGTGGAATTGCAGGTCTATTATCACGAAACGCACGAAGACAATGTCGAGAGGATGATGACTGCGCTCGACGCATCGCTCGACTATTACCGTGCTAATTTCGGGCCTTACCAATTCCCCCATGCACGCATCATCGAATTCCCCGGCTATGCCAGCTTCGCGCAGGCCTTTGCCGGGACGATGCCCTATTCGGAGAGCATCGGCTTTGTCGCGGATTACGCTGACGAGGGTGAGATTGACGGGGTGACTTATGTGGTTGCGCATGAAGTTGCGCACCAATATTGGGCGCACCAGCTCATCAGCGCAAACCAACAGGGCGGCACGCTTTTGGTGGAAAGCATGGCTTCCTATTCGGCACTGATGGTGATGAAAGAGATGTATGGCGAAGACCAGATGCGCCGGTTCCTCCAGCATGAGCTCAACAATTACCTGACCTCGCGTGGCAGTGAGGCGATCGAGGAAATGTCGCTCGAGAAGGTCGAGAACCAGGGCTACATTCACTACCGCAAGGCGGCAGTGGTCTTCTATCTGCTGCAAGACCGGCTGGGAGAAGACCGGGTCAATGCGATGCTGGCCGGTTTGCTTGATCGCTATCGTTTTCAGGGCGCGCCTTATGCGATTTCAACCGATCTGGTTGAAGGGTATCTGGGCCTTGCCCGCAATGATCAGGAACGCGAACTGGTCGAAGACATGCTGCGCCGGATCACGCTTTACGACATGAAGGTTGAAAGCGCCGAAACGCGCGAGCTGGGTGACGGCACTTGGGAAACGGTCATGACCGTAGAGGCAGCCAAGTTCTATGCCGATGGAGAGGGCGTAGAGAATGAAAGCCCGCTCGACGATCAGATTGAGGTTGGCGCGTTCACCGCAAGGCCGGGCCTAGGCGCGTTTGATAGTGCAAATGTGCTGATGATGGAGCGGCGGCCTGTGCGTTCGGGCAGTCAGGAAATCCGCATCGTAACGGCCGAAGAACCCAGCTTTGTAGGGATTGATCCCTACAACAAGTATATCGACCGCAATTCCGACGATAACGTGTTTCCATTGAACTAGCGGATTTACTCGCTATCTCCGGCGAAACGCACCTCGACGCGTGCGTTTTCATAGCCTGCAACCTTTAGCGGGACGGCGAGGTTCTGCCTCACTGCATCGCGCGCGGCGTTGCGAGCGAGCGCGAGCACTTCGGGGTTTTTGGCAAATTCGACAGCGCGGCTTTCTGCTTGCTCGGAATTGTTGGCTGCCAGTTCACGCGCGGCGTCACGGCTTACCCAAACGCCTTGGGTGAAGATGCGCGCCTTTGCCTCGTCCAGATTGGGACGCGACGTTTGCAACTGGGGCACGGTGACAGCCAAGACTTGTTCGTCTGCATCCCAGACCATATCGCCTGCATCCATCGCCGACAGATCTAGCCTGTATTCAACGCTTGCCGGAATAATTGCCGCCTGCCGCGTTTCGAGCAGATCGACATTCACGCCGGCAACGCTGCGCGTATTGACGCTTTCGGCGACGACTTCAAACCGGCTGGAGAAAACCACCAGCGAATTCTGCTTTTCAAAGGCCAGCATCGCGCTTGCAACTGGATCGCCTTCTTCCTGATAGAAATAGGCCCGCCACCCAAGCGCGAGCGCCGCGACAAGCAATGCAGCAGCCAAAAGCGCAAGCCTTGCCTCCCCGCGCGACGACAACATGCCGCGATCGTGTTCTGCGACAGGCGGGAGAACGTCATTTCCGGTCGCGGGGGCAGGGTCTTTTAGATCGTGCGCCATATCTCGCCCTCTTTTGCCGCCATTCCGCGCCTTTCAAGGTCGATCAGATGGGCTGTCACACTCATCTCGGCCGCTCCGACAAGGCGTTCATCAAGCCCCTTATACATCTCGGGTATGAATTCAGCGGCGGTGCGCGCACGTTCGCCCATCAGGCGGACAATCTGGTTTTCGCGCTGACGACGGTGGCCCATCATGCCGCGAACCAGTTGCTGTGGCTTCTCAATCGCTGCGCCGTGGGCTGAATGATAAACCACGTCATCGCGCGCCATCAGCTTTTCTAGGCTCGCCATGTAATCGCCCATATCACCGTCAGGCGGGACCACGACGCTGGTTGACCAACCCATGACATGATCGCCGGTGAACAAAGCGCGGCTTTCTTCAAGAGCAAAACACAAATGGTTGGACGTATGACCCGGCGTTGCCACCGCGGTAAGCGTCCAGCCGGTCCCGCGCATTTGCTCGCCATCTTCGAGCACGCGGTCAGGCTCATACTCCTGATCGAAAGCCTCATCAGAACGCGGCAGGTCGGAGTTGAGCGCCAATGGCGCGCACCCGACAATCGGTGCCCCTGTCAGCTTGGCAAGCGGCGCGGCGGCAGGCGAGTGATCGCGGTGGGTGTGCGTGCACATGATCGCGCTGACCGATCGCTCGCCAATTGCGGCTTGAATTGCGGCAATGTGGTCCGCTTCATCGGGGCCCGGATCAATGACGGCACAGTCCGGGCCATCGGCTTGCCCCACGACATAGGTTTGCGTGCCGGTAAAGGTATAAGGCGAAGCGTTGGGCGCGAGCACGCGCAGCACCAAAGGATCGACCGGGTCGGCGAGGCCTGTTGGCCAGGGCTTGGGGGGTATGCGAGACATATCGGTTGCATATGGAGGTGTTTTTGTTGCGCCTCAAGCGCCGGCGCTCGCATCCGCTCGTTTGGCTTTCCTCGCTCATGCGCCCTTCGGGCGCGTCGCTGCGGGCGCCCGGTCGGGCTTGCGGTCCCTGGGCGACCGACTATCAAGTCGCCCTAAACGATGAAGGAACCCGATGGCCGACTATATCCTTGTTCTCGACGAAGGCACCACTTCGACCCGCGCCATGTTGTTCGCAAGCGACGGCGTGCTTGTCGCTTCGGCGCAGGAGGAATTGACCCAGCATTACCCGCAGGCAGGCTGGGTTGAACATGACGCGGCAGAGATCTGGGAAAAGACACTCAAATGCGCGAACGCTGTAATCCCCGCAGCGGGCGGCGCGGCCTTGATCGCAGGGATTGGCATCACCAATCAGCGCGAAACCGTGGTCGCATGGGACAAAGTAACCGGCGAACCTTTGACGCGTGCGATCGTCTGGCAGGATCGCCGCACTGAACCGTTTTGCGAAACTCTGCGCGAGAATGGCCATGAAGCGGATGTGCAGCAGCGCACCGGCCTTCTGCTCGACCCATATTTCTCCGGCACAAAAATGCGCTGGATGCTTGATAATGTGCCAGAGGTTCAGGCCGCAGCCGATGCCGGAACGCTTGCCTTTGGATCAATTGAGAGCTGGCTGGTTTTCAAGCTTACCGGTGGCCAGAGCCACATCACTGACGCGAGCAATGCCAGCCGGACCTTGTTGATGGAACTGGCAGGCGAGGGCTTTGATCCGCAGCTGTGCGAGTTATTCGGTGTGCCTCACGCTGCGTTGCCGCAAGTTACCGATATGGCCGGAGCACTGGCCGAAACGGAAGTAAGCCTGTTTGGCCGCGAAATCCCGATCACCGGACTTGCAGGCGACCAACAGGCAGCGACTATCGGGCAGGCCTGCCTTTCTCCGGGCGAGACAAAGGCGACCTATGGCACCGGCGCATTCGTGCTCACCAATCAGGGCGCGTCGATCCCGCATTCGACCAACCGGCTGCTCGGCACCGTGCTTACCCAGATTGGCGGCAATCGGACCTATGCAATCGAAGGATCGGTGTTTGTCGCTGGCAGTCTTGTTCAATGGCTGCGCGATTCGCTTGGTATTGTCGAAGTGGCGAGCCAGACCGAGGAGCTGGCCCGTTCTGTCCCTGATACCGGAGGCGTGACGATTGTGCCGGCGCTATCGGGATTGGGCGCACCGCATTGGCGTGCCGATGCGCGCGGGGTGATTACCGGCCTTAGCTTCGCCAGCGGCAAGGCCGAACTGGCGCGCGCTGCGTTAGAGGCGATGGCGCATCAGACCTATGATCTGGCACAGGCCTTTGCCGCCGATGGTGCAGCGTGGGAGACATTGCGGATTGATGGCGGGATGGCAGCCAATGACTGGATGGCGCAGGACCTTGCCAATATGCTGAAAGTGAGGGTTGAACGGCCCGGTTTCGTCGAAACAACCGCGCTGGGCGCCGCGATGTTGGCGGCTTGCGGGGCAGGGCTTTATCCTGATCTTGAAAGCGCCGCTGCCAAGATGCGCGGGACGCTCGCTTCGTTCGAACCCGACATGGACGATGCGGTGCGCGATGAGCGAATCGCACGATGGCGGCGCGCGCTCGACGCGGCCTAGCGCCCGTAATCTGGCGGCATCGCTTTACAAAAAATCACACGTTAACCTTTGCGCCTCCCCCGTCCCCGCAAGGGACGCGGGCGGGTTAGTCACTGGCGGTTAAGCGGTGTTTTCGGCATAGTGCAGGCATTCAATCAAAGATGTCCGGACGTTCACACATGGCTTTTAAATCTTTTCGACTTGCTGCGATTGCTAGCCTCACCATGCTTTGCGGAGGGGCCTCGCTCGCTTTGGCGCAGACTTCTGCCGACGATGCAGCCGATGCTGCGGTCGAAGTCGCTGCCGAGGCAGATGCCGCGATCCGCGCGATTGACCCGACCACTGGCGGGCAATCATTGGTCGTCGATCCAAGCCTGCCGCAGCCATACGGTTTTGTGACTGACGATGACGTCGAAGATCTGCCCGAACTGCCGCCAGCACCAACATTCGATGCAGCGCCGGTTGCGGCGACACCAGAAATCGCAGCGCCAAGCGTTGCCTTACCACGCGCGCCTGCCTCGCGGATGATTTCGACCCCGATGGTTCAAAATGTGCCGGAGCCTGCCCCTGTAACCGCGCAAGCTGCGCAAACGGTTAGCGATGATCCGTTCGAGGTGAAAAGCATTCTGCCTATTCAGGGCACGATCCGGTATGGCGAATGGTTCTGGGATGAAAGCCGCGCGCCTTCCAATGGTCCGCTGGTTATCACCGTTGACCTTGATGCCCGGGTGATCAGCGTTTTTCGCGATGGACATGAAATCGGCACCGCAGTTGCACTGCTGGGCACACCATCGCATCCAACGCCGCTTGGCACTTTCCCGATTCTGACCAAGGAACGCGACAATGTGTCGGAGAAATACAACAACGCGCCAATGCCTTGGACGCTGCGTCTAACATGGGACGGGATCGCCATTCACGGTTCGCCGGTGATGAACGGCTATGCCTCCCATGGTTGTATCGGCGTGCCCGATCCGTTCGCTGAAAAGCTGTTCGCGATCGCTTCGCGCGGTGACAAGGTGGTGATTACGCGTGGCCAGTTTATCGGGATCGGCGACAAGATCCTGTCCTGACAAATCGCCTAATGGGTGTTGCGCGGTGGTTCAGGCCTAAAAAGCCAGACGCGCTGCTGGGTCGTTGAACCATCGACTTTCTGAATGTCCGCAGTGGCTAAAACTCCGCCCAAGGACGCATTTTCGCCTCGGCATAATCGTTCAGCGGCACGGCCGGTTTCGCCGCGCGTAACGCGCCCACCCAAGGCGGATACGATCCGGCACAGCGTGTCGATCTGAATAACGCGCGGGGCATTGGCAACATAGCGGTAGGAAGGCCCTTCGACGCCTTCTTCAAATACGACCTGCTCTTCCCAGTCCTTTTGCGCATACCATTCCAGCGCTCGCGCCGCTTCGGCCAAATGTCCCGCACTTGTCGCGATTGCCTCTGCATCGAGCCATTCGTGATCGGCCAGATGATCGCGCATACGCACCCTGTCAAAGTTGTGATCGGCGTTTGAAGGGTCGCGCGCAGGGATCAGGCCTGCCGCTTCGACCAGCGCCTCCAATTCGGCTTTTCGCGCCCAAAGGAGCGGGCGGATCAATGCGACATCGCCGCCTGGCAAATCTGCTGAGGCGCGCACCCCTGCCAGCCCGTGCAAACCGCTGCCCCGAACAAGCCGCATTAGCAGCGTTTCGGCTTGATCATCCGCGTGATGGGCAGTGGCCACCGCCGCAATACCTTGCGACAGAGCCCATTCGTTTAGCGCTTGATAACGGGCCTCGCGCGCCTTGGCCTGAAGATTGCCCCTTCCAAGCGACACTTCGATTGCGGTGAATGGGACACCAAGCGCGGCACAAACGCTTTCAACCAGCGCGACTTCGTCCGCTGCCTCTTCGCGCAGGCCATGGTTGATACTTGCAACGGCAATTTCGGCAGGCATCGTGGCAGCCGCGAGCAGCAAGAGGGCTAGGCTGTCTGGTCCGCCCGAAACCGCAAGACCAAGCGGGCCAGTGCGATCATCGCGCGGCCAGAGCGCCTCAAGCTCGCTTTCGAAGCAAGCGATCAGTTCAGGATCAATCGCCCCAAGCTGAGGTAGATTTTCGGCTGACGTATCAATCAGCGCCCCCTTTGAAAGCGAGCCGCGCGCCTACCCTTCGCAGGTAACGCGGCGGCGATTGCTTTCATATTGATCGGCCAACCGCCCGGTTGCAACGGCCGGATAGGTTTCGCCAAATTCAGCCAGCGCGATGCAGGCACGGCGCGTGTCGTCCATTGCGATCATGCTTTCGGCAAGGAACAGCAGGCTGTCGGGCGCACGGCGAGCGGTGCGGTCTGCCTGATAATTACGCAGGAACCAGCGTGCTGCTTCTTCGGGCATGCCATCATCAAGGAACGCCCGGCCCAAAAGGTTACGGCCATAGGTGATCCGCAAGTGATTGGGGTAATCCTCGACAAAGGACGCCAGCTGCTGGCGCGCTTCGGGATAGAAACCTGCATTCCAAAGGCGGAAGCCATAGGAATATTCATCATCGCCTGCATCGCCAGTGTCCGGCTTTGTGATTTCTTGCACTGCTGAAAGGCGCTCTGCTGTCGGGCCGGTTGGCTCTTCGCTTGCCTGCGAGGCGCCATCGCTCATCGCGGCGATATTGGCGTTGGTGGCAATCGGTTCATTCGATGGCTGCGGGGTCGCGCCTGAAGGCGAACTTGCCGTAACCGCGCCCGGTTCACCGCCCGATTGCGAACCTTGTTGTTCAAGCGCTGCAAGGCGCACTTCCATATTGCCCAGCGCATTGGTGTTTTCTTCGGTCAGTGCGGTGAGCCGCTGGAGTTGGAGTTCCATCGCATCAAGACGCGCAAGAATATCGGTAACCGCAGTTGTCGATGGCGTGCGCGTAGTACCATTGTTGCTCGCTTGGCCATCAGCGGTGATCTGCGGTTCAAAGAAGCGTCCATCACCGCCCGGGAATACCGCACGCTGTAATGCGCGGATTTCAGCTTCTGCCCGGCGAAGGCGCGATTCCGAATTGTCCTGCGCGATGGCCGGAACAGGCGAGGTCGCAACCACAGCGGCGCAGACCAGTGCGCCCAAGGCGGGCACAGTTCTGGAGAAAAGGGCGAGCGGGTTTTGAGGGCTCATGACAGGTTGGCTCCCTAATTTGCAATTGCACGCAAGGTTGGCCGAGCGCGCATGAATATGAGCCGAATCTGTGCCCCGCCAGCGCGCTCAAGTCGAGTGCAGAAAGCCACTAAACGGGGGAATGTGGCTCCATTTCGGATGGGCTGCGGCGTCGTGCCTGAATGCAGCGGGCAAGCTTAGTTGTTTGCAGTGTCCTGCGCTGGCGCATCTGCGCGTGCCAGCAGCGCAGCCGCAGAAACAGGCGCGTTGCCAACCGGTATCATCTCTTCGGCAATCGGTGGAACAGGTTGTCCGCCTATCGTGATCGAGAACAGGTTTGGTCGGCCGGTATTGATGCGCGGGTCCTGCGCATCGGCGGGGATTTCGTAGGTGTCGCCATCCTCCATCACCCCTTCGAACAACCGTTCGCCGCCATCTTCGTAAAAACGCACCCAGGCGCCTTCGCCTGTCGCGGTGAAGACAACTTGCCCATCAGCGGGCGGGGCCGATTGTGCTGCGCCCGGCGCGGTTCCCGCAGCATCGCTGCTATCTGCCACTTGCGTTTCATCGCCGCCTTGCGCGGGATCATCGCCTGTATCGCTTTCGGCGATCAACGAGGCAGGGCCAGCGCCTGCGCCAAAATAGGTGTTGTAAAAGAAGATCACGCCCAGCGCGAGGATCAACGCCGCAAAGCCGCCGAACCATGCAAGCCCTTTTGAAGGCAGTTTTGCCGGATCGCCCGGTTCCATCCCGCCTGCAATCGCCGATGCCCGCGCCTGACCGTCGGCCAGTTCATCACGCACCATCTGGGCAATTTCATCGGAATCCAGCCCGACGCTGCGGGCATAGGTCTTGGCAAATCCAATCGCGTAAGTGCGCGATGGCAGATTGTCGAACTGACTTGCCTCAATCGATTGCAAATGGCGGATAGGGATGCGCGTTTCGCCTGCAATATGCGAAAGCTCAAGCCGCTTTTCCTCGCGCGCTTCGCGCAGGCGATCGCCTGCGCTTGCCGGGCCTGCTTCATCAAGCTCGGGCGCTTCTTCGATCGCGCTTTCCTGTTCGTTTCCCATGACCCATCCACTTTTGCGTGGTTTTTCCAAATTGTTGAGTGACACTGAAACTTTGTGTCTCTTCGCGAGTCAAGCATTCGCTTTGTAAATCTTTGGATGAAAGGGCGAGACGGGCGCGGGCAGAGGCGGTTGGAGCCGCGTGTGCGCCGCTAGCGTCAGTCCGTTTCGATATCGCGTTCGGCTGCCCATTGGGTGAGCTCTGCGCGAATATCGGTCGCAGGATTGGCAAGCCATGTGGTCATCGCATGGCTCAATTCAGCAAGATCGACTTTGCGCACCAATTCCTTGATCGGGCCAACAGCGGCCGGTGTGATCGACAATCGGCGGAATCCGATCGCGAGCAGCCCCAGCGCCTCTAGCCTGCGTCCGCCCATTTCGCCGCAAATGCCAAGTTCGACACCGCTTCCCACGCTGGTCTGCACTACGCGGCGCAAAAAGCGCAGGATCGGAGTGCTGAGCCAGTCATAGCGTTCTGCAAGTTCGGGATTGGCCCGGTCAGCGGCAAACAGGAACTGGGTGAGATCGTTGGTGCCAACCGACAGGAACGATAGCTTTGGCAACAACAGGTCGAGCACTTCGGCAAGTGCCGGCACTTCGAGCATGGCGCCATAATGAATCTGGTCGGGCACCATCTTCTTTTTCGACCGCAGGAAAGCGAGCTGTGCATCAAACACAGCCTTTGCCGCGTCGAATTCCCATGGTTCGGAAACCATCGGGAACATGACATAAAGCGAACGACCTGCTGCCGCTTCGAGCAAGGCACGCGCCTGCGCTTTCATCAATCCTTCGCGAGTGAGCGCGAGGCGCAATGCGCGCCAGCCCATCGCCGGATTTTCATCATTCTGGGCAATTTCAGACGCGAGATAAGGCACCGCCTTGTCGCCGCCGATATCAACCGTGCGGAAGATCACCGGTTTTTCTCCGGCCGCGTCTATTACATCGCGATAGAGTTTGAGCTGGCGTTCGCGCTGGGGAAGGGTGGCAGACACCAGAAACTGGAATTCGGTGCGGAACAGGCCGACCCCGTCAGCCCCCGTCATAGCGAGCGCACCTATATCATCGCGCAGCCCGGCGTTCATCATCACCTGAATGCGCGTGCCGCAGCGGGTAAAGGGCTCCACATCGCGCAGGCTCGCAT
>Ga0316207_10002666_pt1 | contig 17802 bp, 16 predicted proteins | sample 6weekpyrite_MG_FD_204943 | JGI IMG/M metagenome (GOLD analysis project Ga0316207, IMG submission 204943) | Microbial mat bacterial communities from mineral coupon in-situ incubated in ocean water Damariscotta River, Maine, United States -... | ecosystem: Environmental > Aquatic > Marine >...
GTGGGTTTGCCTATTGTGAGTACAAATGTTGGTGACATTGCTCAGATGGTATCAACTGAAAACAAACCTTATGTGGCAGGCAAAGATGCCCAAACACTCACCAACAACATTTCATTATTGCTGGAAACAAAAAAATCTAGCCAAGAAATTGGAACAGCAAATCAAAACAAAGCCAAGATCAATTATGCGATCGACCAAATGGTCCACCGCTATGATACTTTATTTGCTGATTGCATAAACTAAGCAAATAGCCTCAAGCGCCAGAGCGCACTTGCACCAAGAATGAGCCCGTCTGATCTCCAAGCTTACCCGCCAATTCCTCTAACTGCGTGATTGCCTGCAACACCGAAACCGACGCCTGCTCAGATTCTCGTGCATCTTGCTCAACTGATTTTGCATTATCTGCCGCAGCTCTTGTTTCTGCAGAGACTCGTTGAACTGAAAGAGCAATATCTCGCGTAGCAGCATCCTGTTCTTCAACTGCTGCAGCAATGGCAGCTGCCCCAGCATCAATACTGCCAATACTTCCATTTATAGCGTTCATAGCCTCAACCGCTGCGCTGGTTGCTTCTTGAACTGCGCCAATGCGCTCATGAATGCCTTCCGCCGCACGAGCCGATTGCCCTGCCAAACTTTTCACCTCAGAAGCAACAACAGCAAACCCCTTCCCAACTTCACCTGCACGGGCTGCCTCGATTGTAGCATTCAAAGCCAGTAAGTTTGTTTGCTCAGCTATTTCTGTGATCAACGCAACAACAGTCCCAATTTCATTGGCCCTCTCTGACAGAAGACTAATTCTCTCTGCCACACCAGCCGCCTGGGCCACAGCACCATTTGTAAGCTGGTTGGTCTGATCAATTTGCTGGGCAATTTCAGATGTTGATCCTGAAAGTTCGGTTGCTGCGCCCGAGACAGATTCTACATTTCCTGACGCATTTTCCGTTGCAGATGATATATTCTCAGCACCCGCCTTACCTGCTTGTGCCCGCTGCTGCAATTCAGTCGCTACAGACTTCATAGTGCCTGTCATGGCTGCAACTTCTGCTACAATTTGCTGAATTGAGCCTTCGAAATCTGACGCTAAGCGTTCAAGCATTTCTTTTTTCTCCGCCGCAACCTTAGCTTCTCTCTCAATCTGATTTTTCCTCAGTTTTTCAGATTCTTCTTTTGCTTCAGTGGCCAGTACCGCAGCCTTTTGTGCTTCTGCTGCGGCTCCTTCTGCTGCAGCACCTGCTTCTCGTGCGTTTTGGGCCTCAGCCTTAGCTACAGCTTGCTCAGAGTGAACTTGAGAAAACAGCTTTTGCACCTGATCACTCATCCAGAACAACCCTGCTGCTAAAACACCAAAAGCGATAAGCTCAAAACCTATTTCTAACACTTCTCCTGTTTGGCCATACAGTAAGCTTGGCTGCATTAAGCCAATCACAACAAAATATAAAACCGTTGTGGCAAGTGAAACCGCAAGCGTGCGCCAACAGAATGTTGAAGATAAAAGTGCAATGACGGTTGCGAAATATAAATGGGCATCCTTTTGCCATGGGTGGCCCTCATAAATCGCAACCAGTCCGGCTGCGGTTAACGTCATGGCCACAGCCAAAACCATTCGCCCTATTCGCGGCGGCGACAAAAACTTTATTGCCGCAGTAGCAATGATTGATAACAAAACAACGGCTGAGCTGATTTCAATGATATTTTCACTCTCTGCCCACCAACCATGAACGATAGCAGCAGGAACATGTGCCCACAAAAACAGCAACAACAAACGCACGACCTTCAGCCGTACTGAATCAAGACTATCCATAAAATCCCCCACGAGAATCACGCTTTACTCGCCTGCGAATACCTTCCCCACCCTTGACTCCCTAGTATAAAAAACAAGGGATATCCGCCTTTTGGGCCGTACCCGTAGACTAACAAATAGCCATGCGTTTACCCATCACATAGCTACTCCGAGGCTCTATCTAATCACCCGTTAAGTCATACGAATTGACACAAGTCAAAACTGCGTAATTAAGAGATTATTCTTCTTGTATTTTCTGCGTTAACGAAATTAAACGCGCTTGGTCTGTCAGTTCTGGAATAAGTTTTTCCATTACAAATCTAACATCATCCAATACTGGCGAGGCCAGTGAATTTTGAAGCAATGTCAAGACACGCGGTAAGTGCTGGAGATACACATGCTTGCCGCCTAACACACTTAGCCGCACGAATATCCCAGCTACTTTAGCATGCCGCTGTGCACCCAAAACCTTCATTTCTGTTTCAAACACAGTGCGGTCTAGCGTAGGGCAAGCCCCGAAATAGTGATCGAGGACTTCATTTTTTATATCAGTAGGTACATCTCTGCGTGCGTCCTCTAACAATGAAACCATATCATAAGCAACAGGCCCTAAAAGGGCGTCTTGAAAATCAAGAAGCCCGCATGCTCTCAGGCTGTTGCTTTCCGGTACTATCATCAAGTTATCTACATGAAAGTCCCTTAAAACAAAGGCACTTTTGTCTTTTGAAACATCTGAGAGAACATCACGCCAAACAGCAAAGAAAGTTTCTTCCTCAGAAACAGAAACTTCCTCTCCGCGCGCTGCGGGAACAAACCATTTAATGAATAGCTCTGCCTCCCTAAGCAAAGTGTCCATATTGTAAGTGGGCAGGTCTATTTGAACAGCATCCGCACCAGCATGGTGTAAATGAATCAAAACATCCGCAGCCTGAAGATACAGCGGCAAAGCCTCTGCCCCTGCATTTAGCAGCCGAGTAAAGGTATTTTCACCAAAATCTTCCACTAATGCCAAACCTGCAGGAACATCCGAAGCAAACACCTTTGGTGCACGCAAACCTAGCCTTATCAAATGCTCACTTATCTGAATAAACTCTGATAGTTTCTCGCTCTCTGAAGGAGAATCCATCAGCAAGCGGCTTTCACCGTCTTTTATCAAACGAGTATATGTTCGAGTTGAGGCATCAGCAGGTAATGGAAATAAATCTGCATTAGACCACCCATTGTTATTCACAAAAGCCTGCTGCGCTTCTAAACGAGATTGTTCCATATGCTATTTCCCCTTGATCAGCCGGGTATAACAGACAATTGGAAAAGGGCAATAACAAGGAAAGTGTTCCATCTATTTGTTTCAATGAGACGGAACATCTTATGTTGTAGAGATTATATTTATCGGAAAGGCTAAAATGCTATTTTTCAGCGGCAGCCTTGATCATTGCATCAGCAACAACACCGTAAGCGGCACCCCACAGGGCTTTATCTTCAGGAGTAAAATCATCCCCCATAACTTCCTCAAACGTTTGCAGCAGAACAGCCCCAACCACATCATAGTGCGCAGGCTCTGCACCGTAATCAACATGTCGTTTTGCCAGTTTTGATAAATAATCCATCAAGTCGTTTGGTTGCTTCAAAGATAAAACAATTTGTTTTAATGCCAGCACCAGCTTCTGTCCCTGCTGGTCAATAGGCCCTTTAAATAAAGGCTTCACAGCGGGTGCTGTTTCAAATAGCCGTTTATAAAAAGTTGCTGCAATTCGATCTTTTTGAGGCACCATCTGACCAAATGAATATTGCAATCTATCGATATCTTCTGGGGACATTAAAACAGCTCCTATTTTTCGCAGCCCTGCAGCAAATATCAACCTAGAGACGAGGTCTTAATAAAATCTGACTAAAAATCACGTTTTCATTTTATTCTGCCGCACCCACACGCACAGCGCGACCAATAATAACTTCATTACCCGCAGACGGCGACCGTGGTACATTTAATGATAAAATAAGCGAGACAAAAGCCATCATAGCACCCGCATAAAACACCCATGACGGGGACCGTGACCATAGCAACACACCAAAAGCCCAAGGGATAATAACGGCCGCGATATGATTTATTGAGAAACTAACACTGGACGTAGCCGCAATGTCACGAGGTGCTGCAATCTTTTGAAAATAGCTTTTTTGTGCGATTGCGAAGGAGAAAAATAAATGATCAAACACATAAAATACAGCCGCTACAGTGGCATCATTCGTCATGCCGTACCCAGCAAAAACAAGGATAAGCCCCACATACTCAAACACCAGCGCATTGCGTTCCCCAAATCGGCTAATAAGCGAGCCAAGTTTCGGTGCAATCCAAGTTGTGGCAACGTGATTAATTAAATACAAGCCGCTGATTTCCGCCGCGGAGAAGCCAAACTTGGTCACTAGCAAAAAACCTGCGAATACAACAAAGATCTGCCGTCTGGCCCCTCCCATAAAAGTAAGGGCGTAAAACAACCAATAGCGTTTTCTAAGAACAATCTTTTTGTGTTGAGGCTCACCTTCTTTCATTTTTGGGAAATAAATCCACAAAAATATTGCCATAGCCACTGTCAAACCACCGCCCAATGCATAAAGCCATGCATAACTCACTTCAAACCATTCCAACATTAGCCATAACAACGCATATGCGATAATGGAGGCCACAGATTTTGCCGAAATTTGACGCCCTAGGGCTCGTGGCGCCGTTGCCTTAGGTAACCATTGCAGTGATAACGACATCTGCACAGTTTCAAGATAGTGAAACCCCACCGACATAATCACCGTGGTAAAATAAAGGCCGTATTCTGTGGGAAAGAGCCCTGTGATGGAAACCCCCAGACCCAAAAGAGCCAGAGACAAAATAGCAAAAACCTGTTCTCTAATCACCAGCAACAAGAAAATAGCCGTAAAAGCTAGAAAGCCGGGAATTTCGCGCAGACTCTGCAAAATACCAATTTCACGACCTGTGAACTCGGCAACTTCGTGCGCAAAATTATTCAATAACGCCATCCAGATCGCGAAGGCAAAGGGGGCTGCGCCTGCCATAACAACCAAAAGTGCTTCAGGGCTTTTCCAATAGCTTACTTTTTTCGAATGTATATTCGACACATTAAATCCCTCAATAATGGCGACCAGTACACCATAATTATTTTTTAAAGAAAGCCCTATCAAAAATAATAAACTCGCAGGCAAGATTAGCTAATTCCAACAACTTCATATTGCCCACATAGCATTTCGACCTAATAGTAATTCCTGTAAGTGTCGTTCGGTTTCTTGGGGAGGAAAGCCATATGCAACAATCTATAGCACCCACGGTGGTTGACTGGATAAACCATCACGCAAAAACTAACCCAAAAAAATGCGCTACGATTGATTTAGCGAGTAACAGGCGCTTTACCTACGCAGAAATGCACGACAGAGTTGGCAGATTAGCAGCACACCTTATTTCCCTTGGTGTCAAACCTGGTGACAGGGTGGGATTCATTGCGCTCAATTCCACTGATATCCTAGACATTATCTTTGCCACATGGCGCGTGGGCGGCATTTCGCTTGCTCTCAATTTCCGCCTAACAGCAAGCGAGCTTGATTTTATTGTCAATGATGCAGGGGCTGATATTCTTTTCTACGATCAAGAATTTGAGCCCGTCATCACTGAGCTCAAACCCCGTGTAAAAGTTAAACACTATATTGATCTAGACGGTCTGGGGGGGAGCTCTACTTTGGAAACCGCCATTGCAGGTGTTTCTGAAGACAAAATTTTATTTGAACGCGTCCAGCAAACCATGAATGAACAGGCGATGCTGATGTATAGTTCAGGTACGACTGGACGACCAAAAGGCGTAGTTATCACTCACAGTATGATTTTCTATTCTGCGGTTAATGGCGTTAGTCCAATACGCACCACAGTAGATGCTGTATGGCTTTCCATTATGCCCCTGTTTCATGTGGGTGGGCTCAATATTTCCAGCTTGCCCGCGCTGTGGTTTGGCGCAACAACTGTAATCATGCGTAATTTCGATCCTGGCCTAACCCTGGACGTTTTTAATGATGCAGACCTAGCAATCACTCACACTATTGGTGTCCCTGCTATGTATAACGCCATGCGCCACCACCCAAAAGTGGCAACAACTGACTTTTCTAGGATGGTTTCCACCTTAGCAGGCGGCGCTAGTGTGCCTAAAGAATTGGTTGAGTGGTGGTACAACAACAAAGGCCTTAAAGTGCAAGATGGCTACGGCATGACAGAATCTGTTGCCTCAAATTGCATTTGTCCCAGAGAAGACGTTCCGCGTAAAATTGGCACTTCTGGCAAAGCCTTAATGTACACAGAAATGCGTATTGTTGGCTCCAACGGGAATGAAGTACCCGTGGGTGAAGCTGGTGAAATCTGGATGCGAGGCCCTACAATCACCCCCGGTTATTGGAATAACGAAAAAGCCAACAAAACATCTTTCAAAGATGGCTGGTTTTTATCGGGCGACATCGCCCGCATTGATGAAGAAGGTTATATCACCATAGAAGACCGCGCGAAGGATATGTATATTTCAGGCGGCGAAAACGTCTACCCCGCTGAAGTGGAAGCCTGCTTATCGGGAATGAAATCCATTCTAGAAGTAGCCGTTATTGGCGTTTCACATGCACAATGGGGCGAAACAGGCTGCGCAGTGATCGTCGCAAAAGATGGACAAACAGTTACACTGGAAGCCGTTCAAAGTTACTGCGCTAAAGTATTGGCAAAATACAAACAACCAAACCACGTAGTGCTGATGGATACATTACCGCGCAATGCCACTGGTAAGGTTAAAAAGTTTGAGCTACGCGAAATTGTACCAAACCTGCTTGCTCAACCGGTTTGATACATGTGGTACACACCAGCAGATAGCCTTGAAGGGATATTTATTCTGCGTCTGATTGGCTATTTTCGTTTTGAATGGGCATTTTCAAAGCCATCCCCATCACAACACCAATAGCTGCGCCAAGTGCAACACCAACCGAAAGCCCTAGGGCAATGTTATCAAGGGCCAAGCCAATGGAAACGCCCAAACTGGTGCCAACACCAATGCCAATCACCATTCCTGAACCCAAATTAGGGCCAGCCCTATCAGCTGCCCTTCGCTCTTTTTCCGTCATTTTATGCTCCCCCGCAAAAAACGCCCTCACTGAGAGGTAGTCTTTTATAGCATACTGGCCACTAAAATGAAATCAGCCAAAGTTAGGCGGGCGTTTTTGAAAGAAAGCCGTAATCGCTTCTGCAACTTCCGCTGACTTTAACTGTTCCCCGAAATAAACACTTTCGGCAGCCATTCGCTCAGTTAGCATCTGTTTGTCGCCGCGCATCAAACGTTTGGTCATCTGCAATGACCTAGGGGCCTTTTTTGCTAGCAAATCTGCGGTCCTGCTCGCTGTAGCGATCAAAGAATCTGCGGCACACACATCATTGGCGATACCAAGCTCGTAAGCTTCTTGTGCTTTAATTCGCTTACCCAGCATAAAAATTTCTGCCGCTTTTACATGCCCAATACGGTTCACTAGCAACAGTGAAGAAGCCGCCTCCGGTACTAATGCCAAATCAACAAAAGGCGCCTGGATTTCCGCACCTTCAGCCATATACACAAAATCACTATGCAATAGCATCGTTAAGCCAATGCCTACGGCAATTCCGTTAACAGCCGCCACAATAGGCTTTTCTGCTGCCACAAGTGCTGCAAGAAATCGCTGAACTGGCCTGTCAGCTGTCATTTCTCCTGCTTGCTGAAAATCAATCAGATCATTCCCTGCCGTAAAGGCCTCGCCGTTCCCTGTAATCAATATCGCACGCACATCATTATTTCCTTCAGCTTCCACCATAGCGTCTGCGGCGCTTGCATACATTGCGTGAGTTAAGGCATTCATTTTATCGGGGCGATTAAAAGTTATCGTGAGAACGCGGTTTTCTATATTGGTTAAAACATGGTCACTCATGTCGCCTATCCTTCGTTTTCTGATTGCTCAACCACGAGCGCATTAGCCCGTTCGGCTATTGTTTCTAAAAATTCTGCAACTTTAGTGCGTTCTACCAAGCTAAATCCATCTAACAGCTTTTCATTACTTGCTATAATCAGCGCCTTGCTATCTTTCACAACTTGTGAGCCCACGGGCTTTAAGAATAACTCAAAAGAGCGTCCGTCATGCCTAGCCGCACGCCGCTCGAGAAGAGCCTTCTTTTCCATTCTGTCTACCAGCCCAGATGTTGCCGCTGCTTTCAAGCCAACAGCTTCAGCAAGAGCACTCATCCGGCACCCCTCGTTCTCGGCCAAATACATTAAAACTGCTTGCTGAGCAGAGGTGATATCAAACTGCTTCGCCAGAGTTCGATCCGCAGCACGAAACACTGCTCGGTGGCTAAGGTGTAATAAGTGAAAGAGCCGCGGTTCGACCATATACTGCGTATCCAAATTATATTATTCGTATACGAAGTAAGTTGAATTTGCGTCCCGGCAAGAAAAAATCAAAACAAATTTATTTTTTTGACCTTAATCAAATCCTTACTCAGGAAGGCGACGTATGATCATCTTGCTTTCGGCGCAGTAGCAAGTGCCCTCACACCAGGTAGCCAGCCGCACTCCGCTTCCCTTGTCGACTGGACAACCGCCAACTTGCACTCGTCGAAAGCCACTTCCTAAGGTTTCATCCCGAGGCCAAAAAAGGAGCAACTAGCATTGCTCCTTTTTTTATAGCCTAGTTACAAGTTCGCCTGCAAACGCCACAAAGGTTGGCCACTTTCGTGATATTTCTTTTCAAAAGGTGTTAAAAACCTATCTGGCTGGAAAGCCTTAAGGCGGCTTTGATGCCCAGCAATCCTAAGTGCTATTTGAAACTCTTCCAGATATAGCTTCCAGTTTGACCTCAACTCCAAGCACCCACCCAGTTTTACCATAGCAGGGAAAACAGGTGCACCATGCCAGCGCCTCCCCAAATGAACCGCTTTGGGCCAAGGATTTGGATACAAAATATAATGGCGTTCCGGTTTCCAACCTGCCTCCACCGCTAAACGGTAAAAGTCATTCAAATCAGCCCGCATTAAAATCAGGTTTGCCGGATCTTTTTCTGCCCGCTCTCTCGATAGCCTATGGCCAGACTTGTCAACCCCAACCACCCAGTGATCAGGGAATTCAGTCGCCAACAATCTGCTACTATCTCCAACGCCGCAACAACTATCAAAAACCAATGGCCTTTTGTTCGCAATTAACTTTTCCTGAACTTTATCAAATGCACAGCGAGTATGGTCGGCAATAGGACGTCGGAACTCATGCTTCAGATGTTTCTGCACCGTTTCAGCAAGCCTCTCATGAGGCCCTTGCTGGTTTGTTTTAACGATACGTGATCTGGTTTCCACGGCGCATTATATCCTAAACATACGTGATGGGGCGCCGTTTAGACTACATAACAGTAAATAGCAACAAAATGGCACGAACTGCCAGCCAACACAAAAAGATGCCAAACCGCATGAAAATAAGCGACCGATTTTATAGTGTAGAAAATGGCCCCAATGGTGTAACATCCACCCCCAGCAAACAGCCAAAAAATCGCATCTGACGGCAACACAGCAGCAAGGGGGCTAATCATCAAAACACCGGCCCAGCCCATACCCAAATAAATCGCCAGAGAAATCCAGTTAAACTTTTTGCCTGATTTCCTTAAATAAGCCACTAGTTTGAAAATAGTGCCCGTAAGTGCAGCAGCCCACGCACCAGCCATCACCCACAAACCTATTGTTGTGGGCAAGCTAATCAAAGCAAACGGCGTGTAACCACCTGCTATTTTAAAATAAATGGATGAATGATCCAACATTTTCAGGAACGGCTGATATTTGCTTTTGAATGCGCTGTGATACAGTGTCGAGCATAAATACATCAACACCATGCAGCCCGCATAAATAGAAACAGCCGCAACAGCAATGCCACCCTGCCCCATTGCTTTACTTACCAGAAAAACCAGCGCAACAAGAGCCAGCAAAACCCCAATACCGTGGGTTCCTGCATGTAGGATTTCTTCCCGTATACTGTATGGCCGTATTTTTTTAATCGCTGCCGTCATTGCTGCACCCCCTCACTCAGCGCAGCATAGGCTTGCGCTCCAGCGGCGACCTATATCACAAGATAATACACTAGGTCATCTGCTGTTCGCATACTATCACTAGCGTTTTTACACGCACTGCTAGTTAGCTTGGGCGATACCTGCATGTTCCGCGTCGGCCATTAATTTAGCAAAAGCCTCTTTCTTCACATGGATCAAATGCTCATGGTCACCACTTTCCATATAAAGATCCTCTTTATCATCTAGGCTGGTATCAACTATAACCCGCAGCGCATATGCAGACGCACACGGCGGCGTAGCACCAGGGTCGCAATCATCAAAAATCATGTCGATTTCATCTTCACTCGCAAGGCCTAAACGCTCTTTCATCTGGTGACTAAGACTAGACAAATCCACTTTGCACGAAGCTGGCACAACAGCCATCATATAACCGTGGTCAGTGTTTAACAGCACGCCTTTTGCCAACTCATCACCACTTACATGCGCTGTACGGGCGATTTTGCTAGCTGTATAAGCCGGATCATGAGGCACCAAGTCATATTCAATGCCAGATTCGTTGAGATAATTTTTAATAGTAGGGGCTATACTCATTTCAAGACTCCGTAGTTAATGGTGAGGCCAGAGTCCTTCTGCGGGCATGAAACAGGAAGGCCAAAAGATTATAGCAGATTTTTCTAACCAACCAAAATACTGAGGTCATAAGCCTGCAACATATCCAAATATAATAATTACGCGCGCATAGGCACTCTTCCTTTGCTCAGGAAAAATGATAAATCAATACTGATTGAAACATTAAAATGTTAGCCGATTCCCACAAACATACGCCGATTTCAAAAATAGCCAGACGCCCATGCGCCCTACCCCTAAAAACAGAGCGGGGAAGAAACCGCAATAACTTGCGGCTATGGACACAGGGACCTTTGGTATGGCAAAGCCACTTTTCATTGCTGAGCACGCATGCCATGCACACGGCCTTTTAGGCCGACTTATATCCAAAATAATGGCTTTCAGCACCGCTAAAGAGAACCGCCGTGCTATTGAATTACTAGCTACCAAAGGCGCAAAAAGTATTTTGGATTTTGGCTGTGGTCACGGCCGCTGGCTAGAACCACTTCGTCGCCTATCAAACGGTGCCCATGTGGTGGGCATTGATTACGCAGATGCAATGATCAAAGAAGCCTCTAATCGTAACAAAGATCTTATAACAAGCGGGCACATTCAGCTAGTGCAATCAAAAGGGTCTACTCTTCCTTTTGAGGATGGTTATTTTGATAAAATCCTCACCATGCACACAGTATACTTCCTACATCCACTAGAGGACTATCTTTCGGAACTCTATCGATTAACAGCCCCAAAGGGGGATCTACTTATTGGCTTCAGGCCGGGTGAAGACCCTCTACTCGCACAAAGCCTGCCGTGTGAAATCTATCGCATACGTACTACAGATGAAATACAAACTTTAGCACAAGACGCAGGCTTTCAGATTATCGAAACCATCACCGCGACCCCGCCCGCAAAATCAATGGTGTGGCTAAAACTGCAGAAATCGTAATTAGAAAAACATTTAATCATTTCCCTGCCTCATCTTTAAAAGACAACTCACCTCAAAGCCCCACATAGCTATTATTCAGAAGCCTTTATTGATAGCTTTCCGCCCCATGATAGGGTGCGGCGCATTCTAAATTTCATGACACTGGTTAAGCATTTTGGGGGATAATCATGAAGGCATTAAAGCGTATTTTTAGTGTACTTATTGCACTTGTTGTCGCAGCACCGATTGTCGGTTTCTTATACCAAAACATCATGACCCAGATAGATAATAGTAATTACCCCCCAACAGGGAGTTTGATATCTGTAAACGGGGCACAGCTACATGTAGTTTGTCAGGGAGAGGGAGCGCCAGTTATATTATTCGAAGCTGGTTTAGGCAGCGACGCCACTTGGAGCTGGAAACACATTGCGCAAAAACTCTCCCCCAACAACAAAGCTTGTTACTATGACCGTGCCGGGTATGGCTGGAGCAGTGAAAGCAATAAGGTAGGATCCGTCAAAAACCTTGCCGCTGACCTTGCTGTTGTTGCTGACAATGTTGCACCAAATTCACCGTTAATACTCGTTGGCCATTCATTTGGTGGACCCATCATTCGGGCTTATGCCAAAGGCCATGTAAACCGGGTTGCAGGATTGGTTTTTGTGGACTCGTCCCATGAAGAACAAGTGGCACGGCTTCCTGCACATGCTGACGAAATGGGAACTGACTGGATGAGACTTGCCCGTGAATACGGTGCGCCAATCGGCTTGGTACGCCTGATTGTACGGGACCAATTATCCAAGAATAATACAATAAACCAAGAAGATTATGAGCGCCTGATAGCTCAGACCTCCCAAACGAAGTTAGTTAGGGCTTTTTATTCAGAAATCGACGCATGGATCACAGACCCTATTTCACCTAAGTTCGATTATGACTTTGGGGAGACACCTATTTTTGTGATTTCTCAGGATACCGCCCATGACGTGCCAGAGGAAGAAGAAGTTATTTATGCAGTTTGGGCCGAACTGCAACAGGAATTGGCGGGCCTATCAAGTAATAGCGAATTCAAGATGCCTGAAGGCGCACCTCATGGCATCCCCTTTATTATGCCCGAAGAAGTTATTGAGGCGGTTAAAAATATACTAGATAAATCCGCTGCAAAAACATCAGCTTTGTAAGCTACACCCTGCCTTAAAGGCAAACTCTCACCAAAAAATTCAAGGTAACAACAAAAAGCCCCGCGAACCATAAGGATCGCAGGGCTTAAATTTGGTAGCCGAGGAGGGACTCGAACCCCCGACACGCGGATTATGATTCCGCTGCTCTAACCAGCTGAGCTACTCGGCCATATTAAGATGCTTTCAACGCGTTTGCCTCTGTTAAAAACAGATAAGCACAGACGCTAAAAGCTGCGCCGGTATATAAGAGCCTCGCACACCCGTCAAGCCGGTTTTTATGCCTTTGTGATCAAAAATATTTTGCACCTGTTCAACTATTACTGATGTAGCGCGGTTTTACTGTAAGTTTTCTTGACACATATCCCTTCAGGGCGTTGAATTTAAAACCGTTATCGTGGACCAACTGGGCTGACATTATTGTTGTCTGCGCTAACAGCATATTACCAAAATCAAATTTGAGGCACTGAATATATAACCTAACAAACCAAGGTGCCGAACGGGGAGTTTATAATGTCACATAATTTCTTAAAAACCACGGCGATCACTATCGCGCTAAGCGCAGTGTTATCAGGGGCATCAAGCGCAGAAACACTGCTGCTGAAAGACCCGGCTATCAGCGATAAAAATATCGCCTTCACTTATGCGGGAGACATCTGGGTTGCCGACAAAGATGGAAAAAACGCACGGCGCTTAACAACGCGGCAAGCGCCTGAGGCACGTCCTCGATTTTCACCAGATGGAAAATCCATTGCTTTCTCAGCTACATATGATGGCAATACTGACATTTATACAATTCCCGTTGCTGGTGGTCAGCCTACACGCCTGACATACCATCCGGGAGCAGACCAAATTGCAGGCTGGGCCCCTGACGGCAAAAATATATTGTTTATGTCTCGCCGGGAAATGACCAGCGGCCGTAGTGCGCAAGCATGGCAAATCTCAGTAGATGGTGGCCTACCAAAGAAAATCATGGAAGCCGTGGTGCAAGATGCAAACTGGCACAAAGACGGCAAACTTTTAGCCTACCAGCCTTATAATTCGGCCCACCGCGGCTCAAGCGGGTGGCGTAACCACCGCGGCGGCTCTACACCCCCAATCTGGATATTGGATCCTACAGGAAATAGTTACGAGGAAATTCCTCATGTAAACGCCTCTGACACCAACCCCATGTGGATGGGTGATGATGTTTATTTCATTTCAGACCGCAGCGGCAGCAAAAACATTTGGCACTATAACAGCAAAACAAAAGACGTTGAGCAGATCAGCAAGGAAACTGATTGGGACATTGCCTCAGCAAGCCTGCATGGGCGCACAATTGTGTATGCCACTACAGAAGGCCGCATTAAAACGCTTGATGCGCGCCGTGGCCGCACCCAAGCCCTTAAGATAGATATCCGCCCTGATCTACCCGAACAGCGCCCACAGTGGAAAGATGCCATGCGGAACATGTCTAGCATGGCCCTTTCTCCGACAGGTAAAAGGGCACTGATTTCTGCTCGCGGTGATATTTATACCGTCCCTCTAAAGGATGGCGCCACACGTAACATTACCAAAAGTTCGGGTAACAAAGATGATTTTGCACTTTGGTCGCCAAACGGCGGCAAGATTGCTTATATCAGTGATGCAGATCGTAACTGGAAACTGATAATTACAGATCAAAAAGGCGCTGTGGAAAAAAGCTATGCGCTCGGAAGTGATGACTACCGCCTGATGGAATGGGGCGGCAGTGGCGATAAAATCATTTACCGCGACAACCACCTTGGTGTTTGGTTTATTGATCCAGAGAGTGGCGAGCGAAGTAAAATATTCACGGACAATTCCCGCCCAGGCATTTCTCGTGCAAGCAATGCTCTTTCACTTTCAAATGATGGGAAATGGCTAGCTTACACAAAGGCTAGCCGCAATTATTTTAACGATATTTATCTTTATAATTTTGAAACGGACACTCACACAAAGCTAACAGATGGCATGAGCAATGCTGACTCGCCAGCCTTTAGCCCCGATGGAAAATATTTATATTTTGCAGCGTCTACAAACTCAGGCCAAACGCAAGTTTTCCTTGATATGTCAACGCAGGAACGGCCTTCTCGCTTCGGCCTCTACGCGGTTGTGCTTGCTGCAGATGGAAAATCACCATTATTGCCCAAAAGTGGCGATGAAAAGGTTGAAAAGAAGCCTGATGAAGTCGATGCCAAAAACGGCAAAGACAAGACCAAGGAAAACGGCGAGACAAACGAGAAAGACGAGAAAAAGAAAACCAATGATAAATCTACCAAGATTGACCTAGCTGGGCTAAGTGACCGTATTGTTGCTTTACCCGTTGCAGAGCGCTCATACGCCGCGCTGAATGTAGCCCACGACGGTGCGCTATTATTTATGGAAATGCCACAACCCGGTGTCAGCAATGAGCCAAATGGGAACGGTCCTTTCAGTGCTTCTTTGAAACGTTTTGATTTTAAATCTAAAAAAGCGGGCACTGCGATGGAGCGTGTTCAGGGATACTCCTTATCGCACGACAAGAAAACAATCCTCATCGCCGCGCCCGGCAATAGGCTGTTGACAGCGAAAGTTGCTAAAAACATTGAAACAACTCCGCTAAAAACAAGCGACGTAAAAGCCCATATCAACCCACGCGAAGAATGGCAGCAAATTTTCGATGAAACCTGGCGTTTGCAACATCAATATTTCTATGATGGCAACATGCACGGCCTTAACTGGCAAGGCGTATATGATAAATACCAACCATTAGTGCAGCACGTGGGCACAAGGGCCGACCTTAACGCCCTGTTGGTGGATGTGATTTCCGAGCTGCAAGTAGGCCATAATAATGTGCGCGGCGGCGATCTATACCGCGACAAGCCTGTTAACATCGGATTACTTGGAGCCAACCTTCGTATGGAGGATGGCAAATATCGCATCAAACGCATCTTCACTGGCGAAAAATGGAACCCATTCCTGACTACACCTCTAGAAGCACCCGGAATTGGGGCTGTTGAAGGAGACTATATCCACAGTGTGAACGGCGTTGAATTAGGTGCTACTGAAAATATTTACAAGCACCTTATCGGCACTGTTGGCAAGCAAGTTACCCTAAGTGTTAGCAGTGACGGCAGCCCGTCGAATGCCCATGATGTGGTGATTGAACCCATTGCAAACGATGCATTAATTCGCCACTGGGCATGGATTGAAGGCAACCGCAAAAAAGTAAATAAGCTATCCGGCGGCAAAGTTGGGTATGTGTATCTGCCAAACACTGCTGGCGGCGGCTATACATATTTCAACCGCATGTATTTCGCTCAAACTGATAAATCTGGCATGGTGATTGATGAACGTCGTAATGGTGGCGGCCAAGCGGCCAACTATATTACAGACGTCTTATCGCGGCAGTATCTAGCAAGCTGGGCTGACCGAGACGGCCAGATTTTCGACACGCCTGCTGGTGCCATGTATGGGCCAAAGGTGATGTTGATTGACCAAGACGCAGGCTCTGGCGGAGATTTCTTGCCATACAGCTTTAAGCGTATGGGTATTGGCAAACTTGTCGGCAAAACCACATGGGGTGGACTTATTGGCATCTCTGCCAATCCGAGGCTTATTGACGGTGGTTCCCTAACAGTTCCTTACTTCCGTTTTTACACACCAGAGGGTGAATGGCGCATTGAGAATGAAGGGCAAGCACCTGATATTGATGTCACACTTGATCCTATTGCTGTTAATGCTGGTAGAGACACACAGTTAGAGCGTGGTGTACAGGAAGTGTTGAAAGACCTTGAGACCTTCAAGCCAGTTAAGCGACATACAGCCCCACCGAAACCAACAGAGTTGGGCAAATAAAGGTCACTGAGCTAAGGCAAAAAAATAGAAAGCCCGGGCAATTTGCTCGGGCTTTCCTTTTTCTCGGTTAATGCACAGGCCATGCAAACAACTTATAGCTGCCCTGCGGCACAGGAGATTGACTATAGCAGCATCCCTATTAAGGTGAACATCTCTTCCAATCACAAAGGCTGCATAATGACCCAAAAAACTCACCATTATAATGCACAAATTGCCTGGACCGGTGCAGGTGAAAACGGCACCAAAACCTACAAGAGTTATGAACGGCACTATAATATCAACATGGATGGAAAGCCGACAATTGCTGGCTCAGCAGACCCTGCTTTTCGCGGTGACCCAACTTGCCACAACCCAGAAGATATGTTGGTAGCTTCCGTTTCATCCTGTCATATGTTGTGGTACCTGCATATATGTTCTGTATCTGGTGTTACAGTTACCAGCTATATTGATGATGCCGTTGGTGAAATGGCAGAAACAGCAGACGGCAGCGGCCATTTCACAAAAATCACGCTACGGCCTCGTATTAAAATCACAGCTACCTCTGATATTACCAAAGCGGAAGAAGCCCACAGTAAAGCAAATAAAATGTGCTTCATCGCTAATAGCCTCAACTGCCCTGTTTCCCACGAAGCAACAATTGAATGGGATTAATATAACGTATCGACAGGCTTTACTTAGATCGGCTTAGTGCTGGCTGTTGACGGCTATAAGCCAGCACAACATCAATGGCGTGCTCGGTGAAACGCTGTAGTTTTTCTTCGGGCTCGCCGTCTAACTTCATCATCGACAAAGCATGACTTGTTGATAGCAAGATGCGCGCATCATCACGGTTTTCTTTGGAGATGTTATCTTCACACGCCCACAAAACCTCGCTTAGTCTACTTAGCAACTTATCTTGGAATTCCAGATAACGTGCACGCATTTCATCATCGAAGCGCGTGCTCCACCCCAACCAAACACGCACATAATTCCGATGACTTTCATCAACTTTGAGCGTTTGACCCGCAAGATATTTTAAGATTTCAGGCGCGCCGCCTTTTTGCGGCTCCACATCATCAAAAAGCGCAAGAAAAAAGCGACCAATCTCATCCACAACACTCGCAAGAAGGGCTTCACGTGTGGGAAAATAAACAAACACAGCAGCAGTAGAAATACCGGCACGACGGGCAATGTCTGCATGCTTGGCTTCTCCGAGTCCCTTTTCAGCGAAAAGGTCAATCGCGACTTCCAAAAGCTGTTGCCTGCGCTCATCCGGGCTTAACCGCTTCCGTGTTGTATTTTTTGATATCGTTTTTGCCACACCCTATCCTATTGTAGCTATTGCTCTTTTTTTAGCGTTTTTTACATTCCTACTACAAGAAGAAAGTTCTTAATGATAATTTTATCAA
>Ga0316207_10002667_pt1 | contig 17796 bp, 13 predicted proteins | sample 6weekpyrite_MG_FD_204943 | JGI IMG/M metagenome (GOLD analysis project Ga0316207, IMG submission 204943) | Microbial mat bacterial communities from mineral coupon in-situ incubated in ocean water Damariscotta River, Maine, United States -... | ecosystem: Environmental > Aquatic > Marine >...
GGGGCGAAGACCGGTTTTTCATCGGTGGTGACTGCTGCTCTCGTCCTGGTGACCTTATTATTCCTCACGCCCTTACTCTATCACCTGCCTAAAGCGACACTGGCCGCAGTAGTCATCATGGCGGTATTTGGACTCATTAATGTTAAAGCGGTTAAACATATCTGGCGCACCAATAAACATGATGGTGTTGCCGCCATTGTCACTTTTGTCGCCACCATCGTTTCAGCACCTCAACTCGATCACGGCATTATGATCGGTGCTGCACTGGCAGTTGGTTTATATCTATACCGTACAATGCAACCACGTGTGGCATTACTCGGTCGTTATAAAGATGGCACCCTGCGTGATTTAAGTGTGCATAAAGACTTACCCATCGATAACAATATCATTGCCGTGCGCTTTGACGGTTCGTTGTATTTTGCCAATGTTTCCTACTTTGAAGATGCCATGTTGAAAGCGGTTGCAGATCACCCTGATGCTAAATACCTGCTGGTGGTAGGTGATGCAATCAATCAGATAGATGCTTCAGGTGAAGAAGTTTTACACCACCTGGTAGAACGTCTGGCAGACATTAATGTAACCGTGGTATTTAGTGGCCTTAAGCGCCAGATACTTCAGGTACTTCGTGCCACCGGCTTAAATAATGTGATTGGTGAACAACATATCTTTCCACATGAAGATATGGCTTTTGATGCGATTTATGACATGCTGGGCCAGAGTGCGGCGGGTAAATATTGCCCACTGAAAAAACAGGATACATTGATTGAAGAAGCGCTTACATAGAATGCTTTTATTGATTATTAATCATCTGTTTTTCTAGAATAAATTTCACTGCTGGATTTCGAGTTTTCCTGTTAACGAGCTACATTCAGCAACCAGTATCCAGATGCGCTTCGCGTAATGTCCAGAATATAACCGGGGAATAACCCGGTAAACAATAATAACGCCGAGAGTATTAAAACCAGCACCAGTTCCCGGGGTAATAAATCAATCGAATTTGCAACCACCTCCCGATGCACCGGGCCTAAAAATGCACGCCGGTAATGAATTAAAAAGTAACTGGCAATAAAAATTATCCCCAGTAATGCAGCGACCCCTGCCCCGGTGTGGGTTTCGATGGCGCTGAGTAACAACAACAATTCAGCAATAAAACCATTAGTGCCAGGCACCCCCATATTGGCTAACATGAATAAAAAATAGAAGCTGGTCAGTAGCGGCATGGAACGGTATACACCACCCAGGCTCAGGGTTTCCGTGGAACCGGTGCGGTGCTGCAAAAAACCGATAATAAGAAAAATTCCACCGGATATTATGGTGAAATTCAGTAGCTGGTATACTGCACCCTGTATGCCCTGAATATTGAAAGAAGCAATACCCAGAACCACCAGTCCGAGGTGACTAATACTCGAATAGGCTAGCATACGCCGTAAATTACTCTGGTTAATAGCCACGATTGCGCCGTATAAAATTCCCACCACCCCAAGTCCGGCCAATAGCCAGTGAAAATTCACTGCGGCTTCGGGGGCCAGTGGAATCATAAATCGTATAAATCCATAAACCCCTAATTTTAAGCCGGTCATAATGGCTGCAATACTTATCGGGCCTTCCATGGCTATGGTCGGTAACCAGGTATGAAATGGAAAAATGGGCGCCTTAGCACCAAACCCCAGGAGCAACAATAAAAATACCAGCGTTTGTGTTTCACTTGAAACAGGGGTGGCGAGTAATTGTAGATAGTCAAAACTTAATTGTGCCGTACCATTTACTTCGGCGGCATTAAAAGCTAATAAAATGAAACCAAATATCAGCGGCACGCCACCAGCCAGCATAAACAGGGTGTACTTGACTGCCGCATAACGTCGGTTTGGCCCAATCCCCCAAAGGCTGACCAGAAAATAAATAGGGATAAGAGTGAGCTCCCAGAACAGGAAAAACAACATCGTATCCAGTGCTGAGAAGATACCCAGTATGGCGCTATGTAAAACAAGCAGCAGGCTGTAATAAAGCCGCGGCATGGCATTCATACTGGTCCAGGAACTGACGATAACCGCAATAAACAGCAGTGCAGTCATAGGTAAAAAAAGAATTGAAATGCCATCAATACCTAGATGATAATGAATATTCAGACTGGGAATCCAGGTCATTTTTTCCACAAACTGGAAACCCCCATCATTGATATCGAAACCCGATAACAGCATGAGCGACAGGCTTAAACTAAACAGACAGGTAAGCAGGGCAATTAAACGGGTAAATGCAAGACTACTACTTGCCCAGAGCAGCAAGGCCCCTACCAGGGGACTGAATACCAGTAAACTTAATATATCAAATTCCTGCATTAAACCATGTTCCGTAAATGAACCATTTGTAGTGACACTGCACCAGACCTGAACAATTGCATGATTGATTTAATTTTTTTGCTCATAAATTTAGTTTCTTATTCAATTTTAAACACGCAACATTCAGTTTAATGATCCAGTTGCGAGTAGAGGTTATCGAGCCCCAGAAGTGAATGCTCAATCAGATCCAGCCAGGGTTCGGAATAAAAGCCGATGCTGATTAAAATGAGTACCATCATCACGGCCAGAAATTTTTCCTGAATCGTTGCGGGATATATATTTTTTCTGCTCATGCCAGGCGCCTGTGACGGGGCTAAAAATGCACGCTGAAATGCCCATAGCAAAAAGCCCGCGGCAATTACATTACCCACGGCTGCAGCCACGGTAAATATGGCACCAAAGCGATGAATAGAGGCTTCCAGCACCAGATGCACCGAATCAAATCCGGGGGTGCCAGGCATGCCAATAATAGATAAACCCGCTATAAAAAAAGTAATACCAAATAACGGAAACAGGTCAAACAAGCCACCCAGTTTATCTAGCAGCATGGTACGGGTGCGCCAGTAAATAAAACCGGTGATAAACAACAGGCCGGTTATCGCCAAACCAAAATTAATCGCCAACATAACGCCCCCCATAAAAGCCTCATGATTGAGACTGAACAGGCCGATAATCAGGATACTGGTATGGGAGACCACGGCAAAAGCTAGCAAGCGACGTAAATTCACCTGCATTAATGCCAGTAATGCCGCATAGAAAATGCCCATAACGGCGAAGGCGACCACAAACTCATGCCAGCGAAGCACCGCTTCAGGTAGCAGGGGTAGCACAAATCGAATCAGGCCATAAATCCCGCTTTTAACCCCCAGTAAAAATACCGGTGCAATTGCCACCACACCATGCTCGGCAGCAATGGGTAGCCAGCCGTGCAGGGGAAAGAGTGGAATGCGAATCGCCAACCCATAAAATAACAGGAAAAAAACCAGCGACTGGACATAATAATTCATCGGAATCTGACTAAGGCGTATCAGATCAAAGCTCCAGCTACCTGTGATATCGGAATGGATCCAGCCGAGCATAACCACACCCGCAAGCAGTAAAAACATGCCCATACCCATAAACTGCATATAGCGAGACAGAGCCAGATCACGTTCCGGTGAGGTAGCCCATTTCCATAAAATATAACCCGTGACGAATAAATGGATGGCAGACACAAAGATAAACCACAACATATCCAGGCTAACAAACTGACTCATTAGAGCCGCTTCCACCAAAAAGGCCAGCGCCAGAAACCGCTTACGATTCTCCAGGGGTATGACAAAGCTATAGAGCATAATCATAAAGCTAAGTAATGCGCTGAACAGAATAAACAGTACGCTAACCCCGTCAACCGCAACGTGATATTGAAACGGCATGACCAGAATAGCCTGTTCCGCTAACTGAAGTGCAGAGTTTTGTGCATCGTACTGAAGGTAAAGATTGATGGCGAGCCCCAGCTCAATGACACCGGCGAACATACTCAGGACAAACAGTTTTTTACCGTCAGCGAGTATTTTTTTATCCCCCAGCATGAGTATGATAAACGCCACCAGTAACGGAAAAAACTGCAGGCTGAACAGAATGGGAAAAGCCGATTGAACACTCCAGTTTAATTCAGTGATGGGTATCTCGGTAATGGTCATTACAAAATCACCATAAACGTGGCAATAATCAGCATAACCAGATAACGTGGTTGCCCCAGTAACACTTCAATTTTTAATACATAGCCGCCGAGATGATGAATGACCTTACTCATTCCCTTGTCACCACCGTGTAGAACCAGGTGTTCTTCGAACCAGCCCAGTTTGTTGGCCAGCCATTCCATCAGTGAACCTGCAATACCCCGCCCCTTGCCAATGGTGCTTTCTGATTCGAGTTGATCCAGTGAAGATAGTGCACTGGCCTGCCCCGGCAAACCGACAACTTTATTCACCACTTTTTCATCAAAACTGCGGGCTTCTCTTGCCAGTTTGCGAACAGGATTAACCAGCATCCAGTTACTTAACTTATCTAACCAGAAGCGCTGTAAACTGGCGGTGTAGAGCCAGCGCCATTGAGCTATTAATTGACTGACGGGGCGTGTGGGACGTGACATCAGGTGCATATAGGAAGGTGCGTGCAAAAACTGATAGGCACGCCACACTGCATGTAACACCAGGTAAACCGCGGCCCAGTCAAACAGGCCCAGACCGCAAAGGGTCAGCATAATGCCAACCTGGGAAATAACCGAAAATACCAGAGCACTTTTTACATCGGTTTGCACTAGCCCGCATAAAAATCCATAGGCAAAGGTTAATAGACCCATAAACACCAGCAATGGTAATAAAACGCCGTCCATTACAAACAGGGGTTGCAGGCGAATGATTAAATAGATACCCGCATGAACCATCAAAGAACCATAAAATACTGCGCTGGACGGGGTTGGGCCCTCCAGCGCCTTAGTAATCCAGATTGAAAAAGGAAACAGTGCGGACTTGACTGCAGCGGCGAGCAGAAAGCCGCCGGCAATCAAACCAATATGCAGGCTGGACAGATCTTTTTGATGCAACAGAATATCCGGCCATTCCACACCACCCAGCCAGATAAAAGAAAGTGAAATGGCTAGAATAAAACCACCGTCACCAATACGGTTGGTGATAAATGCCTGGTTGGCATTGGCCGTCGCCGTGGGTCTGTCAGGTGCGTAGGCAATCAGCAAATAGGAACTGACGGCGGCCAGTTTCCAGCCCACCAGGGTCAATACCGCATTGCCCGCCAGGGTAATCAGGATCATTGCGCTATTAAAAACACACAGGCTTATGAAAAAGCGCTGGTAGCCGGCTTCACGGTGTAAATAGTTCACTGAAAACTTAATTGTCAGTAGAGAAATCAACGCCATCAGGGTGGTCATTACCAACCCTAATGTATCCAGGGTGAAGCTGATAAAAACCTGATAGTCACCGCTTTCCAGCCAGGGGCCGTATTTTATCTGCCCGGGTGTGCCATACAGAAGTGCCAGTACATCGAGCGCTAGTATGAGTAGCAGGGAAATTGTAGAAGCGGTCAACGCGGTTTGCGATGTCTGGGCCTCCCCGGTCTCGCCTCGATTCATTTTAAAAATGTAACCCAGGGCAATCCAGGCCGCTGCCAGCAAGGGCACGAGTGGAATCAGCCAGACACTAGACAGAAGATTATGCATGGCTATCTCCTGAATCATCACCTGGGCCACCGCTCGGCTCCTGTTTTACCAGCGCCGGGCTTAAAGGTTGATGTTTTCCATCATACCAGTCAGTGGAATTATCCACTGTGGGGATATCACTGCGTTGCCCATCCCAGGGCACAAAACCTTTGTCTGGACTAAACACATGGATCAGTTCAGAGTCGGGATCTTTGGCGCTTAACAATAACCACCCCTTGCCCACCAGTTCCTGTAATGCGGGCTGGCGTAAATAAATTTTTGTAAGCACTTGCGTTTTAGCTTCCACCAGCACCTGTAAACGCATGGCCTCATGAATTTCAACCATTTGTTTTGGTAACCCGGTTCGAAGATCAGAACTTGTGCCATCCATAACCGCAAACAGCCCACTAACATTATGGGTCACTTTCGAACCACTGCCGTACTGCTCGTTATTTACGGTGGAGAAATAATATTCCAGGTTTATGCCTGCCCCCACCGGGCCCGCGGCAAGTAAAATAGCCTCAATAATATGACCTTCTTCATCATCCTGTTCTGGATCATAGGAAATCAGGAAAACACGGCGATCTAGAAATACCCCCTGGCTTACCGACCTGCGACCAATAAAGGCAGCCGCGTTAGTCGCATGTCCCAGCTCTGGACGGGCCTGGGATATGTCTGATGAACGCCCAATAATATGCTTCAGTGCCTGTTTCAGTCCCGGCTTTTTCGGTGCCGACATGAGTCGACGACAGCGCTCATGGGCTGATTTCTGTGTGATAATCTCCATTTCACTACGCAGTTTCTGAAACGCGGGCAGCAGGTTTTCGGGAATCTGCTCCAGGTCATACCAGATTATATTTTCATTTGCTGTATTGTGCTCTGCCCCCAGAAACCAGGTATCTTCGGGGATATTAACCCCTCGTTCAGCTAACATAGCGCGTATTTCAGGGCGGTTAGCCATCGCCGCAAAAATCCGCGCATTGGGTCCACCATGGCGACCCGAGCAGGCACCGCAGTCATAGGCAGCAAGATGTGGGTTATTAATACTGTAAGAACCATGCCCCATCATTACAACCAGCGGGGCAAGCAGTTTGTTCAGGCCAACGGTGCGTAGAAAACCCTGTACTCGATCCACCTGTTCTTCATCCGTATAACCAAACTGGTTGTCCATCGGACTGGCGTCGGGCTTTGCTTCAGAAGTATTTATCTCCACATGGGTTTGTATCGAAATATCAAAGCCTTCCTGGAGTTTCTCACTGGCCGCATTCATGGTGCGATAACTGAAGATTTTTCCTAATAAAGCCAGCAGGCTAAAGGGAGCACTAACTATAATGAGTAAGGGTGCCAGTAAACTACGTCGGGTCTCCTGTTGAACCAGGTTTTTAAGTGCAAAACGCAAACCACGACGACCCTTGTGTTTCAGGTAAAGAGCCTGCTGATCCTTAATGGCTACCTCACACAATGTATGCACTGGATCAACAACAACCGGGCATAAACCGCTGGTCTCTGTGTCATCCAGCCCTTTCCAGTTAATTGCCACACCAAAAAATCCTGCGGCGCCCAGGGTTTCTATCGCCGGGTTGAATTCTTCCAGATGACGCCGGAAAGACTCTTCTCGATCATCCATACAGAAAGTCACCTGTACCTCGGGTCGCACCCCACCCTGTTTCCATCGTCCTCGGTTTTCATTAGCCACCACGGCGTTGAATAATGTCTCACGATAATTTCGTTCATAAGCCTGGAGCCAGATATAGCCGGAGGTTTCCTTGTTTAGTGTTTGCAAACAGTCAAATATTCGTTTTACCTGCTCTGCATTAAGATTTTTAATGTCATCGGCACAAAGCCCCAGGTGCTGTGCCAGACGAAATAATGGCCATGCATGCCTGAAAACTGAATATGTTTTTACCTGATCAGACATGGGCGTATTCCGCCAGGCCATAATCATATCCGCCAGTTGTTTCCAGGGATAATAATGTTCATGATCCAGCAAAGAGCGTTCAATTTGTCTTTGTGCCAGGGTCAGCAGATATTCTGGCAGGTGATTATTAAACATCACATAGCGCACAAAAAACTCTGAATGTCGACGCCGAAAATACCAGCGCAATACATCCATATTTGCTTCTATTTGCCACTGTTCTCGGCACAATCGTTGGGCAAATAACCGTTCCAGCACCAACCTTACCGCCAGATAATCCAGCATTTCAACTGGTTGGCTCTCCCCCTGGTAACCGGGATGTAAATGACGCCAGAGGAAAATGCCAGACCATCCGGGTATTTCCAGTGCCAGACGCTGCAGATAATGTACCCAGTGGGTCTCAGCTATTCCAAGTTGCTTAAGCAACATGATGATGGTGTCCATGGCATCATCTGGCAGGCTATCAATGCTATCCTGCCAGTCGGGTAATTGATCGAACACCCAGGTTAAATCCTGCTGTGCACTGCTACGCCAGGCAGCATAAAATCCCTGGCCCCGTTCAGCCTGATGCCATGCCGACATACCCTGATCGAGATAATTAGCTAAATGCTGCTGTAGCATCGGGCGAATATCATCGAGAATATCTTTTCCGGTGATTGAATTAAGAAACCCCCGCAGGGTGATATCATGCCCAACCTTGCGAATAAGTTGACCAAGCAGGTTTTTAGCGTTTTTAATAACCTGGCGATGTAACATGGAAATACCCGAGGTATCATCCAGTTCATCGGGGGTAACATCCCGTAGCATACTTTCTGCAATTTCCGGATCCAGGTCCATTTGCTCTTCCGGGTGCAGCAAGTAGTGCTCTAGATTCAGACTTTGTAAACAGGCAAACCAGAGGTTATTAATTACTTCTGCTTCCGAATTATCCCCGTGACCTTCTGCTGCATTCATTAACTTTGCGCGATTTTTTTCATTAACATCCTGCTGGAATTGATTAAGTTCATTGAGTTCTTCAATATGCCAGGTGAACTGGCAACCCGTGATGGGACTTAATGGGTAAAGTAGTGCACAGAGGTAAATTTCTTTCTGGGTAATTTGTTCGCTGATGGATTGATCGGGTTTAAGTGCCCCACTTTCATCCAGTACTGCATTCAGGTCATGCAGGCTGATACGGCCATTATTAAAATATTCACGATAACGTTCAGCCGACTCATAACCATAAGCACCGGTGAGTTCATGGGCTGCTTTCAGCGCATCCGCAAAGTTTAAATGCTGATAACCATGCAGGGTATTATGGTGTACAAAATCTTTTATGGGTGCCTGGCCCGGTAGAACGTGCTCAAAATGAGCAATAGCATCGTGTATTTGCTGACGGATATCGGGGGACGGGTTCTCTGTCTGTTCCATTTAGAGTCTCCAGGCAAATACGCTGCTGAGGTCATTAATCGAAACACTGATCAAATCAAGCAATGGTGCTGGGAAAAAACCAATGCCGACAAAGCCAATGCTGAGGACGCTGGCGGCGAGCATTTCGTGCTTGCGCAAATCTTTTATCGATTGCATTTCAACCTTAACGGGGCCGGTAAACAATCGACCAACCGTACGCAAAGCGTAAGCCCCGGATATTAGTACACCCAGGCTTAGAATAACCATCACCCAGCCCCAACGATCAAAACCACCAGTTAAAACATGCAACTCGGCCACAAACCCGGCTGTGCCTGGCATACCTAAGGCGCCTATAAAAGCCAAGGTGGTAAAAAATGCAAAACGTGGAGTTACTCTCACCAGTGAACTGTAATAATTTACATCGCGGGTATGCGTGCGTTCATAAAGCAGTCCAATCAACAGGAACATGGCGCCGGCGACCAGGCCATGGGCGACCATTTGCATTAGCGCACCAGTAAGGCCAACAATATTCAGGGCGGCAATACCGAGCAGTACTACCCCCATATGACTCACCGATGAATAGGCGATCATGCTTTTCAGGTCAGACTGACGCCAGGCCAGCAGGCCACCGTAAATTAAACTGAACAACGCCAGTGTTGCAAGCACTGGTTGTAACGCAATTATTGCATCGGGTAACATCGAACTGGCACGTATCAGACCATAAGAACCCATCTTTAATAATACACCTGAAAGCAGGATACTCACCGGCGCAGGTGCTTCTACATGGGCCAGGGGCAGCCAGCCATGAAGCGGGAAAATTGGCATTTTGACACCGAAACCAATAAGAAAACCGAGAAAGATCCACAACTGTATGTCAGCCGGAAGTGTTCGAGCACTGGCCAGCATGTCGGCCATGGCGAAGGAGTGTTCAGGTGTGCTATCAAACAGGGCAAGAATAGCCAATAACATAAAGACTGATCCGCCCATGGTATAAAGCACAAAATTAAGTGCTGCGGTATGGCGACGTTTCCCTCCCCATCGGTCGATAAGGAAAAACAGTGGAATGAGGTTAAGCTCCCAGAACAGGTAGAACAGGGTCCAGTCCTGGGCCATGAAAACGCCGAGCATGGCAGTTTCCAGTAAAAGTATAAAAAAGTAATAGGCCTTGACCCGTTCCTTAATTCCCGATGACGCCATAATCGCAATAAAGCATAACAGGGTAGCGAGCAGGATCATCGGCAGGGAAATACCATCTACACCCAATGCATAAGAGGTTCCAAGCCGAGTATTCCAGCTGGAATATTCACTAAATTGTAATAGTGCGCTAGAAGTATCGAAGGAGAACAATAAATTCCACGACTGCAGTAGCGCAGCCAGGCTAGCTAGAAGAGCCAGGTTACGAATCAATTTAGGCTGTTCTGAAGGTAGAACAGTAATTATAGCGGCGCCAATTAATGGCAGCATCAACAACAGTGTCAGATTGTGCATTCAAGTCCGAGTCGAAATTAAATCAGTGGCTACCCAGCATAGTAGTTATTATTAAGGGGTGCACACGCCAAAAACACTAACATAAGCAGCATATAAAGTCATTTGGTTTCAGGCTAATTTTATCGATAGATACGAACAACAAAATACATCATGCTTTTCACAAACATGATGTATAAAGAAGACTTTAATGAAAAAATTTTACTTCTTATAATATAGATGACTTAATGCGCGGGTAAAATAAAGTTAACACTTTTATTCTACACGAGTTGCCAATTAAGCTGCTTTCAAATACGCTTTACATGCAGCAACCATATCAGCACAGCTTTCTGCACAGGCCTTACATTCAGCATGTTCGTCTTCGTGTTTACGACAGGCTTTCTCACAATCTTCACACACACCCTTACATATACTAACCATGTCATGCAAATACTTTGAATTTGCTGCAGCATGATAACCAACAGCATTACACATCGGCATCATTAAATTAACTGATTTCGCACATTCAGCCATTTTAGTATTGCCGTTGCCAAGCAATATTAAACAGTGTGCAATACAGGCATTACCCGAAGCGGTGCAGTGGGAAGATGATTTTACCAAGCCTTCATTTGAAGGGCCTTTATGATGATGTTTAGAACCTGATGCAAGCACACTCGGTGCGGCTGTCACAGTAGCCAAAGCACTTGTAGCTAAAAGAAAATTTCGACGAGCCAGCTCATTTTTTTCATTCATATTTGTTAACCCTTTTTAGATTTGATTTTAAGTAGACTTAGTTTAGCCCAGTTTTACAGAAAAACTAAATTAAAAAAGTCGACATTAAATCAATTTCCCATGAAGCAGCTGAAGCAGCTGAAGCAGCTGATAATATTGCATCAAGTTTAACTGCATTTCATTCAGGCTCAAACATGGACCTTTGCACTTATGTCTATCAAAGTTTCGCTAAATTTTCTTCAAGAAACTGCTGATAATCCTTAGAACTTACAAAATGAGTTCCATCGCAGTTAAATTGCATTCTTATACTATCCTGAATAACACTAATACTAAAATTTCGTAAATAAAAACTCTGTATTCCCCTAAGTGTTCTGAGCTGTGAAATAACCTTACTAACTTCCTGTCGCTGAATAGGCTCCCAGTTTTCATATGATTTATTGAATAAATTAATCATATACGATGGTAAATTATTAAACATTGAATCAACCGAAATAAACTGAAACATACGCTTTATAAAATCTGATTTTTTTGTATAAGGAACCTCAATAAAATGACGTTCCACATACGCTTTATTTATCAGCTTATTAGCTGTATGCACTTCCTCATTAAAAGGTTTAAATACCGAACTTGTTCTTATTTCACCGCTATTAAAATTTATAAAAACCCGATACACACAGCGATTAAGAAGAAGGTCCTCAAGTACTGGCTCCAAATCTGGCAAAAGCTGGTCAACGATACTTTCATAACGGTCCCTGAAAAATGCCGATTCTCTTATAGAGGGGTCACCTTTAATACTAACATGTAAACTTTTAGAGCTAATACCAGCCGTACCCACCAGGCTCTCTCTTACTAAAAGCTCTTCATTTCTAATAGCAAGTGTTGCATGAATTTTTTTAGCTAACAAAGGATGTAATTTGATAAACGACAAAAAGTATTCTTTATCGATTCCCAGTAAAACAATATCATCATATGCCATTGCGGATGCAGTACGTTTATCATTATTAAAGATCGCCATCTCACCAAAGTAATCATCTTTTCCAAGCACACATATTGGTTCATCCATTCCACATTTTTCAATATAAATGGATACTTTTCCAGATTCAATTATATAAAACGAGTCAAAAGGATCTCCCTCAGAAAAAATCATCTCATTTTTCTTATACTCTTTCTTAAACGAATGTGACTTTATTTCTGTAATATCTGAATCGGATAAATCCTGAAAAAAAGAATATGATCTGGACATAGTATTTGCCCCGCTATCCAAAAATTTGAACGACACTTTAGGCTTTTTAAGCCATGCAAAACCTCTAAAACTTCACATATTTTAAAGAAAAATTTGTTGCTTCTAAATTCTGCGATGCATATATATTCGGGGTTGGCTCTAATTCGAAAACGAAGAAACCTGAAGATTATTAACCACTGATAAGATAGCTGATATCTCATTAACCAGCCTGTTAGATATTAATAACTTTATTAAAATCAAATTAACGTGACAGCCTGATAAGGACTTTTAAGCACTACTGAGAAAACGTGAACTGTTTAATGTTTTCATATCTAAACCCCCTCTTAATCGAGGGGATTTTTTAACATTATTACCTACTCACCTCTAATAAAAGCTTTATCTATAAAATTCGGGAGATAATCTCAGTGATTCTACAAATTGCTTATCGTGCTGTATCCAGAGACTTGCATTAATTTCATCTATAACATTATCTATTAGCACAAATGAATGTACAGTCTCCCTTTTGGAAGTGTTAAAAACAGGAATAACATAATCAAGCCGATTTTCTTCAAAATGGTAAAGATCACCCGATAGAATAACCGGCCCGGTTTCAGGAAGGTTCAAAAATAGATTCTGGTGCCCTGGAGTATGACCCGGAGTAGACAAAATCACCACTGATCCATCATTGAATACATCATAATGACCATCAAGCTGTATAGTTTCATTATTTCTCAAGGGAGTATAATCATCCGGATTAAACGATAGACTTTCAGCTTCTGGACTAAATGCCACTTTATACTCCGGTCTCTGAATTAACCAGGTCGCATTTTGAAAATATTTTGCATTACCTGTGTGATCAAAATGTAAATGCGAAAACGCGATATAATCAATACTCAAGGGATCAATATTAATTTCTGCCATCTGAGAACTTAGTGTTTTTGTTACAGATAAATTAAATACACCATTACCTGTATCTATACCATCAGGCAGTCCAGATAAGTCATCTGAAAGCCCTGTATCCCACATCAAAGTACCTTTGGGATGCTTAATTAAAAAACAGGTATCAGATAAATTCATTTGCTGCCCCTTGGGCAAAGCCGGATTAAAGAGAGATTTTTCTCTGACCAATATCGCCCCACAGTTAAATACATATAATTTCAGTGTGACAGGATGAGCGTTTTCCAGGTCGTCGATTTCAAACTCTTCATTATAATCCCCATCAGATGAGGCTAGTGTTGAAAATGAAGAAATTATGAGTAGAAAGAATAAATAGTTAATGTTTTTCACTTTTATGTCCTTTATTTTTTTGAATAAATGATAATATCAACTGATATAAAAAAATATAGCCAGAATATTGAAGTGTTAGATTTCATATTTGGAACGATTAGGGAGAAAAATTTGTTAAGTTATGATGATTTAGCTATATTTATTGCTGTCGTTGAACGTGGCAGCTTAATAGCTGCTGCTAAAAAAACCAATATACCATCCAGTACTTTAAGTCGTCGCTTAAGCCGTCTAGAAGCTGATTTAAAAATTAAATTACTTGAACGAAATTCCCGTAAAATCCACTTAACAGAAAAGGGTAAAATTTTTTTTGAACAATGCTCCCCTTTGATTCATCAGTTAAAAGAAAATACGAAAAGTCTATCCGAATCAATCGACAAAATTCATGGGAAATTGAAAATCACAGCCCCTACCTATATGGGTAATACTCTAATGGCTGACTTAATTCTAGATTTCATGAAGTTAAACCCTGAAATTAATCTGGAAATGGTACTCAGTAATGGTATTGAAGATATTATTGATGAAGAAATTGATATTGCAATTCGTATTGGACCGCTCGAAGATTCAACGTTTATTGCACAGCATTTGTGGGATATTGAATATGCTCTCTGTGCCAGCCCTGATTACCTGGCTAAGCACGGTACGCCGTCAGTACCAGAGGATATAAAAAACCATCAGGCAATTATTCTTAACACCCAGCCTTATCCATGGCGATTTCGTCTACTTAACAAACAAACGGATACCTATGTAAGCCCGTTGAATAGATTAGTTTTAAATGATTTTAAACTCGCAATACATGCTGCTAGTAATGGGATAGGTATTATCTGTTTACCCCGTTCATTTGCGCAGGAGAAATTTAAGAGCAGGGAGTTAATACAATTGATGCCTCAATATGAATTACTCAACAGGAGAACAGCATATGCTGTCTATCCTGAAAGGCGTTATTTACCTAAAAAAACACAATTGTTTATTGCCTATTTAAAGGAAAAATCAACTTTACTACACACTGAATAAGCCTTTTTATGGAACATATATTTTCTTCTCCTTCTTACTTAATCCACTTCAATTAGCTGGAGCCAACTAATTTTTAGTAATATAACTATTTGATATTGCTAAAAATTGTTTACCTCACTGCAAAGAATCTACTAATTATATATTTAATAACTACCGTACAGCCAAAAACATTGCAATATTAGTGAATACTTATTAAATAAATGCTATCCTCCGCCCAGTCGTAAAGCTCTCCCCAGCTCAGCGTAGATCACTTAACACAGTATTAGAGGTAAATCATGACGATTGAACGTACATTTTCTATAGTTAAACCCGATGCCGTTGCAAAGAATGTAATTGGTGAAATTTATAGCCGCTTTGAAAAAGGTGGCTTGCGTATTGTTGCTTCTAAAATGCTGCAACTGACAAAAGACCAGGCCGAGGGTTTTTATGCTGTTCATAATGAACGCCCATTTTTCAATGACCTGGTTAGCTTCATGATATCAGGTCCTGTAATGATCCAGGTACTCGAAGGTGAAAATGCGATTGCCCGTAACCGTGAAATTATGGGTGCGACTAACCCGGCAGAAGCAGAGGCTGGCACCATTCGTGCGGATTTTGCTGAAAGTATTGATGAAAATGCGGTACATGGTTCAGATGCTCCTGAAACGGCTGCACAGGAAATAAACTTTTTCTTCAGTACCGATGAGCTTTGCGAAAGAATTCGTTAAACTGCTTTCTACATTTCACATCAGCTTGAGTTTTGCGTAAACGTTAAGTTCAAGCTGATGATTCAATACTATTGCCCTATATAGTAAGCAATCACTTATTTATTTTACCCATAGTTATCTGGAGCTAGCCTCCTAGCCCTTACGAACCTCTGCATCCATCCATTTATATAACAACTTTAAACCCTGTTTATCATTGCCTTGATCCTGAGTTAAAAGCCGACCTTCAGCATCGAATATTAAAACATGCGGTGTCGTTTTTATATCCAGTCCATATTGTGCTTTTGCCCAATGCTCACTCCATTTGTCTTTCATCTTTACATGTCGAATTACCACATCAGGCCGAGCTTTAGTAAATCGTTTATAATCCGCCGCTAATTTTTTACAGGCCGAACACCAGCTGACATAAAAATCAACCACGGTTACCTGACCGTATACTGCCAGATCCTGAACGTTAAAATTCGTACCCCCTGAAGTTTTAAGCGTTTTAATTCCTGACTGATCGCTTACCTGTGCGACATCAGCCGACTCAAGTAAACTGGCTAAAGTATCTGTTTTTAAATATGAATAAGCAGCACCTGCGATCACTAACAGTATTAATATATTTTTCATAAGACCTCTATCTGAAGTTAAATCATTATATCTTTTTAAGTGCCTTAATAATATCCGCAGGCTCCATTCGTTTTTTGTAATCTGTCTCAGCCTGCTTTGCTAGTACTATACCTTGCTGGTTTATTACAAATGTTCCAGGAACAGGTATTACCGCACGTCCCTTACCATTAAGAGTAAAACAATCTTTAAACACTCTACAATGTAATTTAAACTAATCTAGTTTCATTTAACGGGATAGTGGTGAGTTACTTCAAAGTTATAATTTAAGCTCCCATTCCCCATCATCCTGCTTACACACTTCAGTATTTCGACTCTCGATTTGTTTATTTTGTTTTCTCACAGTTATACGCAACTTACGACAACGCTTATCTTCATTAGTATTTTCAGAGATAACGACAACTTCACCTGAGTGTTCTGAAACCGGGTTTTTCCAGTTATGCCGGGAACCAATTTCAGACTGCATCGCCACAATCACAGCACTCCTCATTTCCTGTATATCTGAATCATTTAAATCAGTACTGGTAAACTTGTCCTTTACACCATTAAACATTTTATAGGGTAGTTTAATTATGCCACTGAAAAAACCCATGACAGCACCCTCACTTGCTTCCTGCCCCGCCTTACTGACTTCTTTGGCCAGGTTTTCAGCACGATCGAGTGTTGGAGGAATAATCTCTCGTACTGCTGCTATTTCAGCTAACACTACAGGCATTAATTTTCTGTAAGCTTCCAGTTCCCCCATAATCTTTGGCAATTCTTCTTTAACCGACTTAACTTCTGCCAATATATGGGGTACTTGTTGTCTTACCTGTTCTACCTCATTTAGTACATCAGGTACGATTAATCGGCTAGCTTTAACTTCAGCCAGTATTAAAGGAATTTTTTGCTGTAATAAATCGGCCTGTTCGACAATCGGTGGTATTTGATTACTGACTTTTACTATTTCATCCAGTACACGATCTGTACGCACACTGGTCTTATCTATGGCTTCAATTATTTCGGGAACCTGGTTAATCGTGTAAATAATTGCATATGAAAAATAAATGAGTGCCCCGCCTAAAAGTATAAGCCCAGTGGACATCAGGTATCGTGCAATAATTTGATGCTTGTTCATTTACATTTCTTTATCTTTCAAAAAACCGTTAACTACAGATATTGGATTAATACCCTATTTTTAAAAATAGTACCTGGTACACTTTATTTTTAGCTTAATAATGAACAGCCAACCAGACAGTCTCTAATTGCGGGTTAGTCCAGCTCACTTTGTGCTTTGTATTTGCAGGGATATCTATATAACTGCCGGCTTTCATAGATACCGATTTATCCTCAAATGTTATGATCGCCTCACCTTTAATTACTATCACCCATTCATTTTGTGGCTGATCATACCAACCTTTATCCGGAGAAGTCTGGCCTTTTGATACAATCCTTTCTATTTTGATATGTTTATCTTGTTTTAATACCTCAAATAACTCTTTATCAAGTTTATCCGGAATCCCCGTAAATAGATTATTTAATTCCACTTAATCACCCAGGTCTTTTTAAAACGTCCACACTCCGGCAATATTGCCACAACCAGGGATCATTTGAATCGGAATATACACACTCTATGCGTATCAAACTCATTATTCTTCAAATAGTATAAGGACAAAGGATATCATCACAGAATTAACATACCTTTCTATATTTACGCTTTACCAATCCTGATTCTGCTACTCTGCTTAAATACGTGATTTCTGGCTTACCTTGAAATTTATAGCTGCCCATATTTTATACCGTGGGCAAGGTATCGCACCTACTGTGCATAAAAAAAGGGGCAATAAGCCCCTTTTTTCAAGTTCTGCTAATTATTACTTCTTCCTGGCAGTACTTTTTTTACGACGTTTCTTAGTTTTTTTCTTAGCAGTTTTTGCTGCAGGAGCAGCTGA
>Ga0316207_10002668_pt1 | contig 17786 bp, 17 predicted proteins | sample 6weekpyrite_MG_FD_204943 | JGI IMG/M metagenome (GOLD analysis project Ga0316207, IMG submission 204943) | Microbial mat bacterial communities from mineral coupon in-situ incubated in ocean water Damariscotta River, Maine, United States -... | ecosystem: Environmental > Aquatic > Marine >...
CGGTTGTCACCGGTACGCATCTGGGTACTGAATATGCTGATCTTTTCGACCGTACCGGAGACACCACCCGCCTCAACGAAGTCGCCTGACTTGAATGGACGAAACACAATTAGCATGACACCCGATGCAAAATTTTGCAGTGACCCTTGCAAGGCCAAACCTACAGCCAGACCTGCTGCACCGAGTAAGGCGATTAATGATGTTGTATCAACACCGAGCTGATCAAGTGCCGCGATAATAACGAATAATAATAAGGCTGTTCGCAAGATTGAACTGATAAAGTCAATCAGGATGTCGTCCATCTCTGCACGACCTAACAGTTTTCGCACAATACTCGTAATAATATTTACAACAATACGACCTACAAAAAATATCACCAGGGCGAGAACAATGTTTATCGCCCAGGGAATAACATATGTTTGAGACATCGCAGCAATATCAAGATTTTCCAGCATAGTCTGACCTTTTCCTTTTTATCCTGTTTTTTCTTTTAGAGACTATCTTTTACCACAAACGCCTAACCACACATTATTCCATCAATTTAACAATGGAAATAATCACTAAAGCTGATCGAGTCCCCGCTGCAGGTCGGCCTTCAGATCAGCAATGTCTTCAAGGCCGACAGCAATACGAATAAGCCCGTCAGATATACCGGCTTCAGCACGTTGTTCGTCACTGAGCCGGCCATGGGTGGTAGTTGCCGGATGCGTAATGGTCGTCTTGGTATCACCGAGGTTGGCCGTTATGGAAACCATCTCAGTCGCATCAACCAGCTTCCACGCATCATCCTTGCCACCTTTTAATTCAAACGACAACACCGCACCGGGACCAGACTGCTGAGACTGTGCAATATCAAATTGCGGATGCGATGCAAGCCCCGGGAAATAGACCTTACTGACGGCATCCTGTTTATCTAACCATTCAGCCAATTGCTGGGCATTGTCACAATGGGCTGCCATCCGCACCTTAAGGGTTTCAAGTCCCTTCAGAAACGTCCAGGCATTAAACGGGCTCATACTCGGCCCACAGGTGCGCACTACTCCGTAGATATCTTTTCCGACCAGTTCCTCACTGCCGACCACGGCTCCACCCATACAACGTCCCTGCCCATCAAGAAATTTAGTCGCGGAATGAATCACAATATCAGCGCCGAGTTTAAGCGGTTGCTGTAAGGCTGGTGTACAAAAACAATTATCCACCACCAACAAGCAGTCTTTGCTGTGCGCAATGTCTGCGAGCTGGCGAATATCCGCGATGTCGGTAAGCGGGTTGGAAGGCGTTTCCAGAAATAAAAAAACCGTATTGTCCTGGATCGCATTTTCCCATGCCTGCGGATCGGTGAGCGAAACAAATGTCGTCTCAACCCCAAACTTGGCAAGATGCTGTGTAAACATCACCGTAGTCGTGCCAAAGATACTCCGTGATGCGACAATGTGATCACCGCTTTTCAGCAGCCCTAAACACGTAGCAAGAATCGCCGCCATGCCGGATGCCGTCGCCACGCATCGCTCACCACCTTCGAGTGCGGCAAGTCGTTGCTCAAAGGTCCTGACGGTCGGATTGGTAAAACGTGAATAGATATTTCCGGGCTCATCGCCGGAAAAACGTGCAGCGGCTTCAGCTGCACTGCCAAACACATAACTGGACGTGGTAAAGATTGGCTCGGAGTGTTCGCCTTCAGCCGTGCGCACCTGACCGGCACGTACGGCTTGTGTACTAAATTCGTATTCGTTGTCTGACATCCCGCCTCCTCATCCATCAACTGGATACATAGTAACTGTTTGATTCATGATTTGTGTATGGCAGGCACAAAAAAACCTGCCAGCGATCGCTAAAGCAGGTTGCCCTCCCTTTAGCTGCATTTATAAAGCGCCCGCAAGCTGAGTCAAATCGGCGCTTTGTTGAGTTGAAGTCTAGGCAGGCTGTCTATTCCTGTCAAGCCTGGTCCGTGGCCTAGGCGGTGTTATGCATGTCTATCGACACACCTTCTTCGTCACTACTCTCCTTGGCCGTATCTGAGCGTAATAATTCAAGCTGTTGCAGGTAACGTGGGGTCACACCGGCTGTCACGTACTCACCATTAAATACCGACGTATCAAAATCAGTAATGGACTCGTTGCCACGCTGCACGGCGGCTATCAAATCCGACAGGTCCTGGAAAACCAGCCTATCCGCGCCTATTGCCTCGGCGACCTCGGTCTCGGTACGACCATGGGCAATCAGTTCCTGCGCGCTTGGCATATCAATGCCATATACATTCGGATGTCGAACCGGTGGCGCGGCTGACGCGAAGTACACCTTCGCAGCACCTGCCTCACGTGCCATCTGGATAATCTGCTTCGAGGTTGTGCCACGCACAATCGAGTCATCAACAAGCATGATGTTTTTGTCGCGGAATTCCAGGTCGATAGCATTGAGCTTCTGGCGCACCGATTTCTTGCGCTGCTTCTGCCCCGGCATGATAAAGGTACGACCAATATAACGGTTCTTGATAAACCCTTCGCGGTACTTCACACCCAGCTCATTTGCTAACTGCAACGCCGAGGTACGGCTGGTATCCGGGATCGGGATCACAACATCAATGTCATGATCTGGCCAGATGCGGGCAATCTTCTGCGCCAGATTTTCGCCCATTCGCAGACGCGCCTTATACACAGACACGCCATCCATAATTGAGTCAGGGCGTGCAAAATAAACGTGCTCAAAGATACAGGGATTAACCTGTGGGTTACGTGCGCATTGACGTGTATGTAGTTCACCGTTGAGGTCAATAAAGATGGCTTCACCTGGTTCAACATCACGGATTAACTGGAAACCCAATGCATCGATCGCAACGCTTTCCGAGGCCACCATGCATTCCGGACCGTTATCCGTTTGGCGGCAACCAAACACGAGGGGGCGAATACCATTCGGATCACGAAATGCCACGACACCGTAATCCGTAATCATCGCCACCACGGCATAGCCACCACTGACGCGTTGATGGACACGTGCCACGGCGGCAAAGATATCGTTCTCATCAATGCGTAACTTGCCAAGTGCATGCAACTCATGAGCAAAGACATTCAACAGGACTTCTGAATCAGACTCAGTATTGATATGACGCAGGTCTTCGCGGAACAGCTCCTGTTTAAGCTCATCAGCATTGGTCAGGTTACCGTTATGCGCAAGACTGATACCAAATGGAGAATTCACATAGAAAGGCTGAGCTTCGGCTGAAGAAGCACAGCCCGCAGTTGGGTAACGAACGTGACCAATGCCCATGTTACCGCGCAGCTTAAGCATATGGCGGGTATGAAACACATCGCGTACCAGGCCATTGCTTTTACGCAGATGCAGGCGACCATCATCACAGGTGATGATGCCCGCGGCATCCTGGCCACGATGCTGCAAAACAGTCAGGCCATCATAAATAGTCTGGTTAACCGCAGTACGTCCGACTACACCAATAATCCCACACATTTAGCCGACCTCATGCACCGTAACTGAAATTAGCAGCGATATCATCTGGCAGGAAAGATTTCAGCCAAATCGCCATATTCTGAAAATGTACTATAAATACTGATTCTTGCCACCATGGATCATTCGGAATTTGCGTCAAACCGGCCATCAATACCAGAATTGCCACAATCACTGCCCCTCGAGCGATACCAAAAATCACACCCAACATTCTATCGGTCCCTGTCAGGCCGGTCTTTTTAACCAGTTGTCCAACAAGGTTATTAATGAGCGCCGCAATAATCAGGGTCACCACAAATAATAACGCAAAGGCACTGATTAACTGCAGTGAAGGCGTTTCAATATACTCTGCCAGGATCGCGGCCAGATTTTGATGAAACGTAAACGCTACCCAGAAGGCTAACACCCATGCTGCAAGTGACAAGGCCTCACGCACAAATCCACGTAATACACTGATCAACGCCGACAGCGAAACAATAATGAGAATTGCGTAATCAACCCAGACCATATTCAGCCAGGTAGCCCTGTCCTGCTGTAAGAAAGTGCGACGGATCGTAACAGAGCCACCGGTAGAGATGAAGCCACGATCATGAAAAATTTCTCATGTCGTGAGGCATATAATTTATGACGGGTGCTTGACGATAAAGGTCTTGCCTTTGTAGACATTGGCGACCTTTTTCTGCAGTTTTTCGGCCAGTTCTTTCTTTAGTTCAGGCCCTACCCGTACCCGGAAACTGGGGGTATCTTGCTCATACAATGTTTCCACAAATGCGGCAAAACCCTTATCTCGCAGTTTATCTCGCAATGTATAGGCATTTTTCTTGGAGCTGAAACTACCAATCTGTACTGCCCAAGCACTTATTCCCGTACGTGTCTCACTGGCAAGCTTGGACGCTACTTTATTCTGTTTGTCTGTCTTTTCTGGAGCAGGTTTGTCTTTTGTGTCACTCGCCATCGCAATTTTTGCAGCCTGCTGGGGATTAATCACCGGCGCAACCACTTCCTGCTTGGGCTTTGGCGTTTCGGGCACCAGCGGTATCACCTTTGAAACAAAGTCACGATCGGGCTTGGGTGGGATATTACTGCTCTCTATAAACTGCTCAGTTACCTCACGGCCATCAAGGATCATCGGGATAAAAATGACCGCCAGTGACACCAGCACAGCGGCCCCTACCAGGCGAACTTTCATATTAGTTTGTTCCACTTCTGTTCCTCAACTCGGCTTGATAAGCCAATTATACGCGTTATGACATCGCTTCTGCTACGGTATAAAAAGACCCGCACACCACAACCTGGTCGTCCTCACTGGCATCTTGCTCAGCCTGCTCAAGCGCAGCCTGCACAGAAGGGAAGAGACCAATTTTCTCCGGTCTCACGCCATGTTCAATACAGACCTTTTCGACATCCACCGGTTCCGCTGCGCGTGATACCGACAGCGCAGGCAGGTACCAATCATCAGCCTGGGATGTCAGCCGAGACACGATTGCCGCAATGTCTTTGTCGGCCATCACACCGAAAACCAACCGAACCTTACCCTCACGCCCCTGTGATGCCAGTGTATCGGCCAGGGTCGCCGCACTATCGCGGTTGTGAGCAACATCATAGATGATATGAGGGTTATCATCGTCAACTTCAAATCGCCCTCGACAATGGACATCTTCGAGGCCTTCATTAATATCAAATGCATCAACGGGAAATAATTTCAGGTTCTGGAAAACCGCCAGCACCGTCGCCGCATTGTTATACTGGCAGTTGCCCTGTAAAGCAGGTGGGCTAAGCCCCTTCAGTTCTACGCCGCCGATACCTGACCAGTCCCAATCGCCATCATGGCGCTGGTAATCAAAGTCCTCGCCAATACACTGAAGATCAGCGCCTTTACGGATAGCCACATCACGCACAGACTGCGGTAGATCACGCTCCCCACAGACAACCGGTTTTCCCGCACGCATAATGCCGGCCTTTTCCACCCCGATTGTTTCGCGATCGTGACCTAACCAATCCTCATGGTCGATACCGATACTGGTAATGACAGAAATATCTGGCTCGGCGATGTTTACGGCATCCAGCCTGCCTCCCAGACCAATTTCCAACAGCACGACATCAAGTTTGTGCCGCGTAAAAATATCAAATGCCGACAGGGTGCCAAACTCAAAATAACTCAGCGATGTATCACCGCGTGCGGCCTCAACCCTCGCAAATGAGCAGCATAAGGTCCTATCATCCATATCGATACCCCCTATTCGCACACGCTCGCTATAGTACTTAAGGTGCGGGGAGGTATAACTGCCAACACTGTAGCCGGCCGTCAGTAGTATTGATTCAAGCATGGCGATGCATGAACCCTTGCCATTGGTTCCTGCCACCATGATGACCTGGCGACCGAGTGATCGCTGATTGGGGTTCAGGGCACGATAGACCTCGGCGACACGTTCAAGGCCGAGCTCAATTTCCTGGGGATGGAGTGTTTCGAGCCAGTTCAGCCAATCGCTGAGTGAGAAATTGTCTTTACACCCTTGCATTCGGGTACAGGATCAGGCCTGTTCAGGCTCGATATCTTCTTTTTCTGTGCGCTCAATATCCGGCGCAGGCTGACGAGTAAGCATGGCGAGTAGCTGGCTAACACGGTCACGCATTTCGCCACGTTCCACGATCATATCGATCGCACCATGCTCGAGTAAGAATTCACTACGTTGGAATCCTGCCGGCAGGGTTTCACGCACCGTTTGCTCAATCACACGCGGCCCGGCAAAACCAATCAGGGCATTCGGTTCAGCGATGTTGATATCCCCCAACATGGCCAGGCTGGCAGACACCCCGCCCATCGTCGGATCGGTCAATACGGAAATAAAGGGAATACCACGGCGCGACAGTTTAGCCAGTGCCGCACTGGTTTTTGCCATCTGCATCAGCGAGAACAGAGCCTCCTGCATACGTGCACCGCCACTGGCAGAGAAACATACCAGCGGAATTTCTTCGGCCAGACAGTACTCGGCTGCCCGACGGAAACGTTCGCCTACCACTGAGCCCATTGAGCCCCCCATGAAGCGGAACTCAAACGCGCAGGCAACCAGTACAATACCGTTGACCCGGCCACTCATGACAATCAAGGCGTCACTTTCATCGGTCGTCTTCTGTGCGACCGTGATGCGATCCTTATATTTCTTACTGTCACGGAATTTGAGTGCATCCACCGGGCTCAACTCTGCCGCGAGTTCGACACGTGGCTCAGGATCCAGGAAGGCCTCGAGACGGCGGCGTGCACCAATGCGCATGTGGTGGTTACATTTAGGGCAAACATCGATATTGCGCTCAAGCTCAGCACGGTAGAGTACGGCATTACATGATGTGCACTTCGTCCACAGGCCCTCGGGCACACTCTTGCGCTTAGAACTGTCCGTTCTGATCTTGGAGGGTAATAATTTTTCGAACCAACTCATAATATTTTATTACTTATTAATAAGTTAACTAATATTCATCAGGAAGAATAATAAGTATAGCGCAGTTTCGTGCTGATCACTCGATCTGGATTAAAGACTATCCAGTGCGCGACGAATATCAGCGAGGATGGCACATATCGCTGGCGACACGGCGGCAGGGTTATCCTGGTTGGCATCGGCCTGGTTGACCAGCGCGCTGCCAACCACCACAGCATCAGCAACCGCCCCAACATTGGCCGCTGATTCAGCATCCTTGATGCCAAATCCAACCCCTACTGGCATATCCGTATGGGTACGAATACTGGCAAGTTTCTTAGCCACTGCAGACGAATCCAGGGTCGCCGCCCCCGTCACACCCTTCAATGATACATAGTAAACAAAGCCACTGGCGGATGAGCACAATTGGGCAATACGTTTATCTGTCGTGGTCGGTGCAATCAGGAATATGGGATCCAGTTCATACTTACGCAGCTCGGCCACAAACTCGCTACCCTCTTCTGGTGGCAAGTCGACTGTCAATGCAGCGTCAACACCGGCACTGGCAGCTTTTTCTGCAAAACTGGCGTAGCCCATTACCTCGATCGGGTTCAGATAGCCCATTAGCACAACCGGTGTGTCTGCATCTGTCTTGCGAAACGCTTCAACCATGCCGAATACATCCTGCAAACTGACATTGTGTTTCAAGGCACGCTCACTGGCCTTCTGGATCACCGGGCCGTCCGCCATGGGATCGGAAAACGGCACACCCAGCTCAATGATATCGGCACCGGCACTGACCATGTCGTGCATAAGCGGAACCGTCACAGACGGGTCAGGATCACCGGCCGTTACATATGGGATTAGTGCTTTACGTCCTGCGGCCCGCAGGGATTCGAATTTTTTTGTAATACGACTCATAACTAGAACTCAATACCTTCGCGTGCAGCAACCGTGTGGATATCCTTGTCACCACGGCCTGACAAGTTTACGACGATGATTTCATCTTTACGCATGGTCGGTGCCAGCTTGGTCACATAAGCCAGTGCATGACTCGACTCAAGCGCGGGAAGGATACCTTCGATGCGTGTCAAATCATGAAATGCCTGCAGGGCTTCATCATCATCAACGGCAACGTAATTTGCGCGCCCAACATCTTTCAACCAGGCATGTTCTGGCCCAACACCTGGGTAATCCAGACCGGCAGACACAGAATGTGTTTCAATGATCTGGCCATTAGGATCTTCCATCAGGTAGGTACGATTGCCATGCAACACACCGGGCTGGCCTGCACACAGTGGCGCCGCATGGTTACCTGTTTCAAGCCCATCACCCGCGGCTTCAACACCGAATATTTTGACATCAGTATCATTCAGGAAGGGGTAAAAGAGTCCGATGGCATTTGAACCGCCACCCACACAGGCCACCAGTGCATCTGGCAAGCGACCGGCCTGTTGCTGGATCTGCTCGCGCGCCTCACGACCAATAATGGCCTGGAAATCACGTACCATTGCCGGGTAAGGGTGGGGGCCGGCGACGGTACCTATTATATAGAAGGTGTCATCGACATTAGTGACCCAGTCACGCATCGCTTCATTCAATGCATCCTTAAGTGTGGCCGAGCCCGATTCTACCGGCACCACCTCGGCGCCGAGTAATTTCATGCGGTACACATTCAGTGCCTGGCGCTTAATGTCTTCAGCGCCCATGTAGACAACACACTCCATACCAAAGCGAGCCGCAACAGTCGCCGATGCAACACCGTGTTGCCCTGCCCCCGTCTCAGCAATGATGCGTTTTTTGCCCATACGCTTCGCCAGTAATGCCTGGCCTATCGTATTGTTTACCTTGTGTGCGCCAGTGTGATTCAGGTCTTCACGTTTCAGGTAAATCTGTGCACCACCGAGTTCATTGGACCAACGCTGCGCATGATAAAGCGGTGAGGGGCGACCGACATAATGCAGAAGGTCATGGTCAAACTCGGCAAGAAACTCCGGGTCTTTAATCGCGCTTTCATAGGCCTCGGTCAATTCTTCAATCGCGGCCATTAATGTTTCGGATATAAAACGCCCACCATAGGGACCAAAATGCCCGCGTTCATCGGGCATATTCATAAAATCAGTCATTGTTGCTTGTTCATTCATCTGGGTTACACCATGCTCGTGGCATCAACAAAGGCGCGGATCTTTGCCGCATCCTTGATGCCTTTACTCCGTTCTACACCACTGCTGACATCGACCGCATAGGGTCGGACTCGCTGTATGGCCTCGGCGACATTACCGGGTTCGAGGCCGCCGGCGAGGATTATAGGGGTATCGAGGCCATCTGGCACGCGATCCCAGTCAAAAACTTCCCCTGTCCCCCCCGCCTCATCAGGGTTATAGGTATCCACGAGCAATCCTCGCGCGTTCAAATATTGCTCTGCGGCCTCGGCAAGATCAACATCATCGCGCATGCGTATCGCCTTTATATAGGGTTTGTTAAAGGCTTCACATTGAGCAGGTGTTTCTTCACCATGAAATTGCAGCAGGTCAAGCGGCACAGCGTTGATAACATCCTCCACTTCAAAATGATCCGCATCCACAAACAGGCCAACCGTGGTGACAAACGGCGGTAAAACGGCACAGATCGCCACCGCTTGTTCAATGGTCACCGCGCGGGGTGACTTAGGATAAAACACCAGGCCAATCGCATCGGCCCCGGCTGAAGCCGCAGCAAGCGCATCCTCTACCCGGGTAATACCGCAAATTTTGCTTCGTGTTGTCATTCGAAAACGTCTGTTTAATTAGCGTTCGCGCCATTTTAACGAAACACCTGGTATTTAGATACAACCCGCATGGCAACATGGTAAATATTTAATCTGGATACACTATAGTAAGCTCACGTTAAGATTGAAACTATTAACCTTAACCTTATCAAAGCAGTAAAGATAAATTTGTCTATACTGTTTTATATAACCGTTATACGGGCACGTGCCTGTCGTGGGTGGCCTTCATGCGAGAAACGACACGGGCTGTGGCTGATCAACATTCTGAACCAAGCCAACGGATTGCCAAACATGCCAGGACAGCCGCATCTGTTGAGCAGAACCAGTTCACCGAAATCACGTCTATCAAGGACCTTGAAAAGGCCCTGTGGTCAACTCGCCCGCTCCATGAGTTACACCTAGGTGAAGCGCTCATCCAAAATGGGCTGCTAACAAAGGAAAGTCTCGAACAAGCACTTGAAGAACAGCGGCGCCACCCCGGTGTACAACTCGGAGATATGCTCGTCAGCATGGGGTTGGTCAGGAAGACTGATATCTATACGGCAATGGCAGAAAAATTGGGTATCCCACGCGTTTCAATCAAACACCATATTCCACAACCTGAGGTAATGGCCGAGATCTCGGCCGACATTGCATTACTGTATACGGTAATGCCACTGGCCGTGATAAATAACAAACTGGTTGTGGCAATGGAAAACCCGCTCGATTTAAAAACCATCGAGCTTTTACAGTTCCACAGTAACCATCGAATCGAAGCCGTGATTGCCTCACATGAAGAGCTTAACCAGGCGCTGGGTACCTACTACGGTAATCTGGGTGAGACACAAATCCTTGAAGAAATCGACGGCGATATGGAATTCGAGCTGACTGATGCGGACAATATGCCGAGCTCCGTCAGTTCGATAGAACATGAAGCAAGTAAACGCCCGGTCGTTCGCCTCCTAAACACCATTATCTTACAGGGCGTTTTACGCAGCGCATCGGATATTCATATTCGTCCCGGCAAAGATCATGCTGATATCCTGTACCGTGTTGACGGCGTTTTACAGTATTCGCGCCGTGTAAAAAAATCACTCCTGTTGCCACTCATTGCGCGACTAAAGATCATTGGCAACATGGACATCGCGGAGCGCCGCCGTCCCCAGGATGGTCATGCACGCATTTTTCACCAACGCAATAATATCGACTTCCGCATTTCCATTATGCCGAGTGTTAAAGGCGAGAGTGCAGTCATTCGTATTCTCGATAAAGAAGTCGGGATGAGGCCCTTGCATGAACTCGGTTTCATGGAAAAAGATCTTGAGCGCATAAAACTGCTCATGTCACACAACCACGGGATGATTCTTGTCACCGGCCCAACAGGTTCCGGAAAATCGACAACCTTATATTCAGTATTAAATGAATTGCGAAAGAAGGGGCCACACATTGTCACCGTGGAAGACCCAGTTGAATATGACATGGATGATGTTGACCAGATACAGGTCAGTAACGTCATTGACTACACCTTTGCTGAGGCACTGCGGCATATTCTCCGGCATGACCCGGACGTCATCATGGTTGGTGAAGCGCGCGATCTTGAAACGGCAAGTATCGCGGTTAAATCCGCACTTACCGGGCACCTGGTGCTGACGACCCTTCATACCAATGATGCGCCGAGTTCAATTACACGCCTGACCGAAATGGGAATCGAACCCTACCTCGTTAGCTCAACCGTACTCGGTATACTTGCACAGCGACTGGTTAGAAGGGTGTGTCCTGATTGCATAGAAGAAGACACCAAGGTCGACAAGACCGTACTCAAGGCATTAAAACTTGATAACAAAGAAAAGTTCTATCGTGGCAAAGGTTGCGCAACGTGTAATTACAGCGGTTACCATGGTCGCACAACGGCGGTAGAACTCCTGGTCATGACACCCGAACTCATTGAGCTTATTAACCGGGGCGAGCCCGAAGAAAAAATGCGTGCCCTCGCAATTAAACAAGGTATGCAGACACTCACTGATAATGGCATTGAATTGGCCCGTCGTGGCCTAACAACCATTGATGAAGTGTTTGCAATCCGGCTTGAATAAAAACTGAAACCTACATTCTTTTTCATCCCGGCGCCCGCGGCGATGAAAACGGTTGCTTACGGCCATTTTCCGTCATACCAGCGTAAGCTGGTATCCAGTAGTTCTTTTCTATAGATTCCATGGCTCATAGATGGCCTGACCCGACTAGTAGTCGGGCAGGTTACACAATCGGCATTTAACTCCGCTGTTAGTCTCGGTGCACCATTGTATGGTGTTACTAACATCATGACGCAATAATAAATGAATAGGCTAGCCCTAACAAAACCACAAAAAGGACTAATACCTTCTTTCGATATGCATTTCCTTTCTGTGTAAATTCACCAAAAAGAATGGCAATTGGCATAAAAAAATATGCAGACCAATGATTTTTTTCATGTGCGAGCACGCTAAAAACATGTAATAAAATAACAAGCTGGCCACAAATATGGTGAGAATAAATAAGACTTTTGTCGTGTAAATTTCCATCGTTTTTTTTACATTTACACCTAACGCACACTTAACCCGCAGCCGATTTCGAAGGCCAGCTCTTTAGGCCGTAGCGTTTGGATGTCGGCTTGAAGTGATTGTTCGACTGTAGTTGTGTATTAATCATGCCATCAAGTCCCCTTTAGAGCATTCTCATAACATGATTCACACATACCGTGCGATAATTCTGGAAGTGATTTATTTTCAAATAACTCCAGCGTGTCGATTGCGGCCTCCACCTCAACCCAATTATTTTCATCAATCTTAATTTTCTTACACCAACCGCAGATTACCAAAACCTCATCCGATCTGTCCGCATCAAAATCTAAAATTAATACAGGCTCCCTGTGCTCTTCTCTTTCAATACAGCTTTTGAATCCAACTAACCCGCCCTCTAATGGGATGATCTTCATAGACATAAAACGTCGCCTATCGGGGGCGTCACATCTAAATGAGAATTGTAGTATTTTTTTACTCTTCGTTGAGCGATCAACCAACATTTTGTAAATATGCTTACTTTTCCTGTCAGTTACAAAGTCATATAAAGATTTATTAAGAACAGTTTCTGCTGTCAAATGGCTCGCCTTATTTTCATCAGCAAATAATTGCCATTCATCACTCAAGTAAACAATTCTATTTTCCTTATCTAGATGGTATGTAATGCAGAAATTGCTCACTATTCACTCCTCTTTAACAGCCTAACGTTAGAATTGTAGGGGCGGATAAAGCGCACAGCATTTTAGACGACCCCACACGTGCAATAAAAGGGCCGGTGACAAACGCTAATACTAATGATTCTCATTTGTCACCGACCCCTTTTTTGCGAACTCGTTGAGCTTATTAACCGGGGTGAGCCCGAAGAAAAAATGCGCGCCCTCGCAATTAAACAAGGTATGCAGACACTCACTGATAATGGCATTGAATTGGCCCGCCGTGGCCTAACAACCATTGATGAAGTATTTGCTATCCTGATTGAATAAAAACTGAAACCTACATTCTTTTTCATCCCGGCGCCAGCGGGAATGAAAACGGTTGCTTACGGCCATTTTCCGTCATACGAGCGTAAGCTGGTATCCAGTAGTTCTTTTCTATAAATTTCAAGTACTCTGACCCCTTGATTGATCGAAGCAGGCGGTTGGATGGGGTGCCTTGTTATGTGGCATTTAGATATGCACCACCTATTGCGCCTCCGTAGCCAAAACAGTAAACAAATATAATAGGGCTAATAAAGGACTGGCATGCTACGAGCCATTGCTTTTTATAAAGCCAATACAATGTGCTTATTAATACTAATGCTCCAGAAATTAACCCAATTACCACTATTGGAAGTTCTCGCATTAGCATTCCGTTTACGTCAATACTTTGCTGCTTGAACTGATACAAATCAAGATGTACTACACCTATTAGTAGTATTCCTAGAGAAAATGGTAGCCATATAAAAATATATTTCTTCATGATTTCACATAACGGTTGAGCTGGCGGGCGCGCGGTAGCGCGTCCAAGCCGAGTGATTTGTTAGAGTGAATGCTACTCACCCGATATGACCATATAAGTAAAAAATGCAGCGACCCCAATTAAAACCCAAAACGCAATGCCAACGGCTATTGCTAGGGCTCCATCTGGATCTACTTCCCCGATTTGGGGGGGGGTGAATAATCTCACTATTACATAGCCAGGTCCTTTAACAATTATTTCTAGAAGGATCTCTCCGACTACTCTAATGATTACTTCAAATAATCCTACTGCTATATCACCTAATGGCATTATCCAATCCTTTGGTAATTATATTTTTCACTCTAACTATAATTAGGGGCCCTAGAAGGCCCGTTGCAAAAGGGCGTTTTAGGCCCCCTAATAACTCCTGTTATTTAAATTCCATAGACTTAGTTATTTTATACGGGCTTATTTTCATAATTATTATTGCACGACTCACTAAAGGTTTTAATCGGCTCGAGACCTATATTAGATTTCTCTAACAGTCTACTTCGAGCCGTTAATGGCTTCTCGCCTCTATACCTGAAAAACCCCTGTGTTCAGTCATGCATCATTATGTAATCTAACCCACGAACCCACATTTCTTATGCGAGATGTCACAAAAGGGTTTGTTCTTTGAAGCACCACAACGACACAGTGCACCTTTTGAACGTTGTGTCACGGACTTGCCGTCACGGCTAAAGATCATCACCGGGCTCTTGATAAGCAACATCGCGTTGTCTTTAACAGTAATAACAAGATCACCACTGGTATCGATGCCCTGCTCGGCTTTCTCATCAGAAAATGTCTGTTCAGCCTCAAAGTCGTTGTGCTTATGACTGCCATCACAAAATGGTTTGTTAGCAGACTGTCCACAGCGGCACAGTGCCAGCTCTTTATCCTGCTGAATAACATTTCCGTCTGCATCCTGCACGATAACATTTGATTCACTCGTACATATCAGGGGACCATCTGGTCGAACCATGATTGTGTTTCCGGGGTAAGAAGGTTTTTCACTCATTATTTTTTCCTAACGGTATTTGCTCTATCACGATACCTACTTGTTCTTACAGCACGTAGATAACTTGCTGCCTAACTGTAAGATAAAATTAATAAAAACGTCGCATTATTGCCATATACGTCATTCAGTATGCATCCTGTGATGATAGAGATGGTAAACGTCATGACCATACTCCGTGCTGGACAATGGATGCACCGACTGCACAAAGCTGATCTGGACCTTTGCATTTATTGCAATCGAGGTTGCAAGTATAACAGCGTCGTGCGCTTCTTCTCGCTGATCAGTCGTCTTGGCGACGGTATCTTCTGGTACAGCCTGGTTCTCATCTTACCATTCATTTATGGTCAGGATGCCTTGCTGGTATCCATTCATATGGCACTTACCGGGATTGCTGCTGTGATCGTCTACAAGGTTATCAAACGACTTACTGGTCGCAAACGGCCCTGCAATGCGCACGAAGAAATTTTTCTTGCCACCGATCCGCTCGATTATTACAGCTTCCCTTCGGGGCATACCTTACACGCGGTGTCATTCACGATTGTCGTCATGCAGTACTACCCGGATATCGGGCTGATTTGTATTCCTTTTACAATATGTGTGGCGTTTTCACGTGTTGTTCTGGGGCTTCATTACCCGACTGATGTGTTTGCCGGCGCAGGCGTAGGCACAGCACTGGCTGTAATCGGAATACAACTTTTTAGTTATTAATTAAGGAATAAAAAACGCATGCATGTATTAATGATATCCGATGTCTACTTCCCGCGTGTTAACGGTGTATCGACATCTATTCGAACATTCAGGGAAGCGCTACAGAAACAGGGACACAGGGTTACACTTATCGCGCCCAACTATCCCGGTCAGCGCTGTGAAGATGACAAGGATATTATACGCATTGATTCTGTTAGGGTGCCGTTTGATCCTGAAGACAGGATGATGTCCAGGCGCAAAATAAAAATTCTACTGTATAAACTGGCATTAAAGAATGTCGGTATCATCCATATCCATACGCCTTTTGTCGCCCACTACAGCGGTGTATGGCTGGCGAGACAACTTGAAGTGCCCTGTCTCGAAAGCTACCACACCTTCTTTGAAGAGTACCTGTATCACTACATTCCTTTCATACCGCGCAACTGGCTTAAACGTCTTGCGCGTAAGTTCAGTCAATCACAATGTAATGCGGTGGATAGTATTGTCGTTCCCTCAACACCGATGCATGAAGTCTTGAAAGGCTACGGTGTAACAGCGCCCGCTCATATTATCCCAACAGGTATACATCCGGACAACTTCTCAATTGGCAACGGAAATGTGTTCAGGGAAAAGCACTGGATAGAAAAAAACCGCCCAGTCATGCTTTATCTTGGTCGTGTCGCGCATGAAAAAAATATCGATTTTTTATTACATGTTGTCGCTGAAACTAAAAAACGTATCGAAAATGTGCTCATGATTGTCGCAGGTGAAGGCCCTGCGGTTAGCACATTGAAGAAACTTGCAGGTGAACTCGGCATTAATGAAAATATTATGTTTATCGGTTACCTGTCTCGTCAACAGGATCTCCCTGACTGCTACGCCGCAGCCAATGTCTACGTATTTGCATCACGAACCGAAACACAGGGTCTGGTGCTACTCGAGGCCATGGCAGCCGGCACACCAGTCGTGTCGACCGCCGTAATGGGCACAGCTGATGTACTCGAAGACAAACAAGGTGCACTGATAGCAGAAGAAACGGTTTCAAACTTCTCGAAGAAGGTGATTCGTGTACTGGCCAACCCTGAAACAGAACGGCTGCTCGGGATCAGCGCACAACACTATGTGCAAGGATGGACAGTTTCCGAGTCAACGACCCGCCTGTCTTCACTGTATGATGGCCTTATCACCGAACACCAGCGGTTAACCCTGTCAGACAATTTGCATATATTGCAGGACATGGATACCTGAACAACGAACGCTTATCTCAATTCAGGTTTTCAGCCGGTACTCTTCAAATAAAAACAGGGAAATACCGGCGTATTCACGCCATAAATAATGGTAACAACGCGGCTGAGCGATTATTATAAAGGACCCATCTGGGGCATATAATAATAACCAGAGTGAGTCTTGCCATGCCGTTCCTGTTTGCAATTGCACGCACGTATGCGCGTTGTGTAAAAAGCACATTTTTTCCACTCGCTGGAATTCTCATCCTGAGCATTTCTGTTGCGGCCTGCAGTAGTGAAAGCGAGCAGGTATCTACCGAAAATAAATCGGCCGTCGAGCATGCTGCAAAGCATGTTGATGCGAATTATGTCTGCCCGATGCACCCCCGGATAGTCAAAAATGAACCGGGAAGTTGCCCCATTTGTGGTATGGACCTGGTCAAGAAAACCCCTCAGTCAGAACAGCGCAGCAAAGAGACTCAACTCGAGCATGCCAGTAAACATGCTGATCCACGCTATGTCTGCCCGATGCACCCCCAGATTGCCAAACATGAACCCGGCAACTGCCCCATATGTGGAATGAACCTCGTTGCCCGGAAAACCGAATCAAGTGCTGCGACGTATCCTGTAGTAAGCCTGACCCCCGACATCGTGCAAAAGCTGGGGGTACGCACGACCCATGTTACACAAGGTGACCTGGTTAAATCGATCAAGACGGTCGGCTATGTCTCGTATAACGAACGTCGTCTGAAAACAGTCAGCGTCCAAACAGAAGGCTGGATTGAAAACCTCACTGCACGTCGACTCGGGCTGCCTGTGAAAAAAGGCCAGTTGATGCTGGAATTGTATTCCCCCGAGTTCCTGCGTGTGCAAAAAGAATTCATCGCCGCACAAAAGAAAGACAAGTCCGGAAACCTGCGCAAGTATGGCGAGCGCCAGGAAAGTGTCGAACCCCGTGATCATCTGCGCTACATGGGGGTGCCGGAAAGCATGATGAACGAAATCGCCCGGCGCGGGAAACCACGCCACCGGCTGCCCGTCTATGCGCCCATGCATGGTGAGATTGTCGGGCATTACATTCATAAACATAAGTTTGTTCGGCAGAACGAACCCATGCTGGTAATTGCCGACCTTTCAACCGTGTGGGTTGAGGCGAATGTCTACGAACACCAACTCGAATGGGTACGACGTGGGTTGTTGGCC
>Ga0316207_10002669_pt1 | contig 17784 bp, 13 predicted proteins | sample 6weekpyrite_MG_FD_204943 | JGI IMG/M metagenome (GOLD analysis project Ga0316207, IMG submission 204943) | Microbial mat bacterial communities from mineral coupon in-situ incubated in ocean water Damariscotta River, Maine, United States -... | ecosystem: Environmental > Aquatic > Marine >...
ATAACGCGATTACCGCCTTAGCTGAATCAATTTGATCTTGTGACACTACTTCTGTGGTACCGCCCCCAGAACCTCCTTCGCTAGTTCCTTCTCCTGAACCACCCCCGCCTTCACCACCACCTCCTTCTCCGCCACCTTCACCTTCACCTTCACCTTCACCTTCACCTTCACCTTCACCTTCGGAGGCAGAAGTATCTTCATTGTTTAACATTCCACAACTTAGGTCTCCGCTAAACAACACAACAAAATTGTTGATGGCGTCAATGGCAGGCTGAATAACTTCAGAGATACTCCCCTGACTGGAGGACTCCAGATTTTCCAATGCCTCAAAAATAGGACCACTAATGTCACCGAGATCGGATGGAATTGCGTTTCTAATGGCATCAAAACTTTGCGTTAGATCTCCTGCAACATCAAAGTCAGGCAAATCCAGTTCTGAAATAAAAGAAAGATAATCTGAAAACTCATCCGGTGGATTATCGATAAGGCCAGCAATTGTTTCGACTAAAGATATAACCTTAGCAACTTCGCCATCCACGGCAACAGATACATCGATGTTCTGCAGAGCACCATCTAAATTGTCGAATAATGTTGGCATACCTTTCCCTGTTTACCAAAAATCTAAGAATTAAAATGACAAACTTAGTAAAATTATTTCTTTAAAGACTATCCCGCACCAAATAGCCCCGTCATGGCAGTACTGACACTGCCTAGTTCATCCATTGTGTCACCCACCGTTTCCAATGTTGAGGTTAATGGCGCCGTTGGATCACCAATATCAGGAATTGACCCAAGCGCATCTAAGGCGTCAAGCGCACCGGTGACGCTATCGAGGTAGTCTCCTGCGGCATCTAACATATCCGTATCAATTCCCCCAAATGGATCCGCCGGTGGTGGTGGCGGTGGGCTCTCACGTAACACCATACTGTAATCTACTTGATCTGGGTTAATAGCATTTATCGAGATATGCAATGATTTAATTACCGCATATTGAACCTGTGTGCCCGTCACGATATCCCCGACAAATGTCATCGCTTCTCCTTCTTGAAACTTTCCTCGCACTTCTTCCAAAAATGTTGATTGCTCTTCGCCATACACACTTCCATCTATTAACACTTGGGTAGGTTGACTATTCATATCTTGAATTAAGCTACCAACTTGACCGGGAATGTCATGTTCTACAATGGTCCGTTCTTCCAACGCTTCCATTGTAATAACATGTGGTAATTCCCAATCGCCCAACATCGGTTTCACATTCATGATAAATCAACACCGTTCAGCCATGCTTGATCACGTAAGACGTGATCAACTTTGTCGGCAAGCTGGATGGCATCAATTTCAGCTAATTTTTTTTGGCTTGCTTTACTTGGTGCTTCTACTTTATCTTGTTTAACTTGCGCTAATTTGTTCGAATTTAGCGTTTGACCCCACTGTCTTTTAAGATCTGACAATGTTGAACGATTAAAATCAGTGGCTCTATCATCTTTTGTAAGAATTTTTTGTTTATTTAATTGTTTGCTATTTGTCAATTGTTCAATACATTGAATCGTTAACGCACCTGGTTCATTCTTCTTATTTTGTTTACTGGCATGATATTTTTTATTTTTCGATTGGGAGGATTGATTAAATCGACTTTTTTTCAATGGGTTCGATTTCTTTTGTTTCGCAATTTTGCCTTTAATTGTCAAAGTGTTTTTTCGCTGACTAGACTTGTTTTGAATTTGATCTTTACTTCCAAATCGTTTTTCACTCGACTCAGCTTCATATATCGTGTTCAAATCTTTACCAATGACTGAAATAGTGTTGATCATCAGATCAATAATATCTCGAGCCGGTCGTGGAGTATTTTTACTCAATGAATGTAAAGGAAACTTTGATGGAGTATTTTCCTCAGACGATTTAAATTGACGGCTATTTTTTTGGTTATTAATGAGTTTTTTAAGACTTTCTCCAAGCTGAAAACCACTTTGGCTTTTAATAACTTCATTAAGGCCTTCTCCCAACTGAATATCAAAATTAAGATTACGTGGTTTGTTTTTATTATTTGGTGATTTTCTCTTAAATATTTTTTTATTTTTTTGAGTTTTATTTTTATCTAGGTGAAATAAATTTGAATTCGAGCTTTTTTTATCTTTATTTTTTGCAGCATCAAGCATTTTATTAAAAAATCGTTTTACTTCACTCTCCATAGGATATTTTTCAATCACTTCATCTGTGTTTTCGATGGCATTTAAGGCGGGCCATTTTTTCGTTCCTGTATCTAATGGCTTAAAATCAATGCCTTCAGGTGTACGAGTAAGCTTGTTATACAACTTTTCAAAATTCGTTTCCTGAAAAATATTTTCTGCTGCTGACTCAGTTAAATGTTTAACCGCGTCATAAAATCCCGATGTATCTTGTTTACTCGTATTACCCATTAACGGCTCGCTTTTCTTTTAACATTTGAAGCGATAGCATGATCTGCCCTAGCGTCATCTCACTCACTTGATCTGGCGTCCATCCAAACTCGGATGCCAGAACATAAGCTGCTTTGACCAGAGGATCTTCTACAGCATCTTCCATTTGAGCATCACTGGAAATAATCCCGCTGATATGATTAACCTCAGCTAATAAATATTGCAGCAAACCAACATGCAACGCGTTAACATCGGTAACCGATAGTTTTGGTTCTATCAATGCGGACTGAACCATTAACACCGATGTAAGATCATCGTTATCCTTTGACGCGCGAGAAATTAACTGTAAATCTCTCACGTTCAAAGGCCTTAGCTTCACGCTCATTTCACTTATGACTTTATCAGTAGAAGTACTGCTCTCACCTTCGGGAGACAAAACATGCGCTGGTATCTTAATATCGTAGGTCAGCGAACTTCCGGCCAGTAATTCTTCTGCTGACAACATCATGCTGCATCAGCCACAGTTAGATAAAGTGCTTGGAAATTTATCGCTTCCATCAGAAAATCATCCTCTGGCATATTGTAATTCCAGTTTTCTATTTTCACGCCATGCAAGGTCACTGAATTGTTTGCCCCGGGGTTTGCTGGATTTTCCACAAGCAATGTAACGTTAAACGAGGGTTGTGTCCAACTTGCAGCCGGTCTACCTGTTGATGCTTCACCGAGTAAGAGTTTTAACATAGCACCATTGATCAATGCTCTTCCTATTGTTCCACGAACTTCTATGTTACCTGGACGTAATTCTGTCGCATATCGCTGGCCAATTTCATGGAAAGGTTTTACATCCGAGGTAACCTCAACTTGAACGTTTTGCACACGGCCCACACTGACCATGTCATATTCTGTTAACACACCTTGAGCAGTTTCACCTTCCGATCCTTCTGGCGTCGATAACGTAATAGACCCATCAGCGCCCGTATATACACTTGTATTTCCCATCGAATTAATCTCCTAAAATAGTTACGTTAAGAAAGCGCCATGGTCACTCTAATGTAATCAATACTAAAAGTTGGCTGTAGTGAAATATTCACAATTGCTCTTCCCGCGATTTCATCTTGACGAGTGGCGGTAACTTCAAGCGAATAATTAGTAAGTGATTCATCTTGAAGCATGGTTGCCAAGAAGCCATCAATTGCCCCTTGCATTGCTTTTCGTACGCGTTGGTTATTAAGTTTTCCTATAAACGGATTGGCCACTTGGCGAACGCCAGCCTTAGCATAATCCGTAATTCGACGTGTGGTAATTTGAGAGAAGGCCGCACCTTCAGTCGTTAAACCTCGTACGACTCGGATGCCTCGCCTTTCTTCTAACGCGCAAACATTTCCTTGAACTAGGGTCTTTTGGTCTCCGTAAGAAAATTTCTGGGCAATTTTAGATACGCCAAAAAGCTTTTTATTCGTCGGACTCGATTGAACGGCTAAACTACTTATCAGTCCGGCTAATGCTGCTGCGGTATAACCTCCAGCTAAGGTGACATCCACACCAGCCGCATTGTCAAAAGCTTCTATAGCTGGCCCAGTTACAATAACGCGTTTGTCAGCTGCCGCGGCTGCATGTCCCGCTATGGCAGCAGCGTCAGCACCATCGGAACCAATTACCGCAATCATGTCTTTGCCTTCGCCTTCTGCGGTATTAACCAATGCGCCCAAAACCTCAATAGCATCAGACGTTGTTTGCTCAGGAGAAACAAGAATATTAACGTTTTCTTTTAAAATATCAGCAAATGCCGCGGAAAAATCACCTTTGTTTGAACCAGTCGCAATGCCTTTCGCAATAACGGTTCTAGCGCCGTTCCTAAGTAACTGCTCGATACTTCTCGTTAAATTTAGTGTGCTAGCCGTATTGGCATCGTACATACCAAATTTTTCTTTTGCGCTTTCCCAATCGGAAATATTATGAACCTCACCGATTCCCGTTGACGCCGTGCCAACAATGCCAATATTTCCTGCTGATATACCACCCGCACTAATAAGTGCCTCGGCCTGAACCCGTATAAACGTTCCAGGAATTATTTGTTCCGCAAACTGATCTTCCGCCATAGAAGTTTCCTCCTTGTTATGAATTCACTAACTGAATTAAGCTATAAAAAACCGACTAATCTCATTCCATAAAAATGCGCCGCTCCATTTCCATGGCACATCAATCCTACTCTTCCTTTGTCTGTAATGGTTTCGTCACTACCTGAAAGAATTATTTTATCGTCCAAATAAACCTGAAAGGTCGATTTATTCGTGACGATTTTTAATAAGTATCGTGTATTACCCACATAACCAGCACTTGAATCTAATCCATCGACATCAAGAAAATTAAACGTACCGTCAACTTTTTTTCCCATCAAGCGATAACCATTTCTTTCTGACATAATGAAATAGTAAAAATTGTTGATGTCTTGATACCGGAACACAAACCCGATTCCATCACCAGTACCATCGCCACTAGCGTATTCCAATTCTGTTTCAAAAATACAATCGGCAACGTCGGGATAATCAGAACTCGTAGGTAAAAGTAAATAAGTCCCTGCCTTTTTAGCTGATGCAGTGGTAAGACCCCCACCGCGTATACGTTTACTTTGTTCAACGCGATTCTCGGTGTCGTTAAAAATCCACGCTGAAGGGGCCGAAGTGGTTGCTTGATCATCGTCAGCGATTTCTAATTGATCAAATATATCTTGCGTGAAGTTTTCGTTAAGAATAAATTCCGCTTTGCCATCACTGACGGCCATATCCATATCTACATCGATTTCAGTAATGACGCCTTCTGATTCAGTGGGGATTTTTAGGAACTCGTAAAGTACATCAAACGATGCGGTTCGCGTAGAATTAACGTTATTGCCCTGTCCTGGTGTTAAAACAGGATCACTTAATTCGCTAAATGATATTCGGAAAACGCCATTTTCACGCAACGTGGTTCTATCTTGATTGAGTAACGCTTGAGTAACGGAACTAACACTCTGGGTATTTTGGTCTTCACGAGAGGTAATGGCGATTTGAGCTTCTGCGGACAAGCGTCTTGCAATTATTTCGCCATAAGGGTCATCATGCATCCCAACTGCTTGCCCAATTCCTGTGGGCAACACTTCAGTTGGAAGCACTAATAAATCAAACTCTTGCCCCGGCAATGTTGTTGCTGGAATCAATGAGTCGATAAAACTATTTAGTGCATCAATAGCTTCTTGTGTAATAGCATCCATGCTACCTCACCAATGTAATTATTGTTTTATTACTACTATTATATACGAACCACTCTACTTAATTTCTGTCTGCTTGCGTTGTTATTTTCCCTTGGCTATTATCTGGCTGTTAAAAAAACAACATTAGCAAAAAGCGGTTTTCAGAAATTAAGTAATACATAGAACTACTCCGCTAATTTACAATTCCTCTGTAAATAATACATAGATTAAGGTGTACGTTTAAAATAATTATTATCGCAAATCAACGACATTTTTAGAAAATAAATCAGATAATGGCTAAATCAAGTATTGGCTCAACAAATATTTTAAGTGACAATATTCTTTTATTCTTTTTTTGTTAATCCAATTTGTTTTATCAAAACTTTAACCGCTAACAAACTTTAAGAGCTATTTAGTTATCTCAAGCGCCTTGACTTAAATAAATATGGGGACTTGAATTACCGGCACAAAATAGTTCGTCTAACATGTCGTACAGTATCGAGTATACGCCCGATCGTAAAAGTGTCAAGCGAATATATATTGGTACTATTCACATTTATTTAAAATATATTATGAGTTAGTCTAAAAGATTAAACCAAAAAAACCCAGTTAAATACACTGGTATGCTTCTTGGATTACTGTGCGATATTGCCCACAGAATTTTGCAAAATATATGTTGAAATAATTCGCCAAATCTCTTGTGGAAATTGATTCTATTATTTACTTGCAAAACATATATTTTTTATCATTGCTCACTTTTGTTATTTTTTTATTTTCAAAGATTGCTTAGGGTCTATTACATTAGGATTTTTCATACTATATTCTTTAGCCACATCTCGGTCCCAATGGCATCCCTACCAAATATTAGACGGGTCTCTGAAAGACTGTTGATAACTGGTTCTTCGAGGAGCATTGGTTTTTCAAGGATCCAATTCTAATTGGAGAATCAAATAAAACTACACAGAAAACCACTTACCATCCAACTTGATTCTGAAATAGACGATCTTTACAACCCACTCTCATTAACGCTTAAACAACAAAGATTTTATAATGTCTCGCCTCAATTAGCGGATATTTAGCCTAGTCAAGTTCAACATCTATGATGACGATGCTCGCGTAAATCGGCAAGACGAATTAGTTCAAGTTATTCGAATCAATAATCATGTGCGGTACATATTTGATGAACACGAAAACTCTCTTTCTCAAATTTTTATTACTGTTCCAAGACACTCTGGACTGCAGTAAATGATTGGAATGGCAACACTATTTCGTACCTAGATTATTTTCAATTTAATTGCCTAAAAAATATTTGCGCTTTTGAATTACAAAAAGAAACCGACGTTGCGAACTATACTGAACCCCAGATTGATGAAATCAATAGCCTCGCAACCATGAAGAGCATCTCACCGAAAAATATCAAGCCGTACAGGTCACTCATGGCTACTACATAATAAGTAAAATGAAGCGCTTTGATAAATTATCTGTGTTTCACTATCTGGTGTGTTTTTTGTTTACACAACTACAACAGCTAAATGAACTTAATTCAGATGCATTTATTTATCACTGTAGGAAATTGAAAGAAAAAACAAAATTTAATTGGAAAGAAGTGTAATTGGGCATTTCCGCCTATAGAATCTTTTTAAACTTTACCGCCAGCGCAAGCTTGATCATATGTATATGAAGTAAGTGAGAAGCCTGTGTATTTCGACATATCTATTCCGCACTTAAAAGGCTTTGTCCGAAGAGGTGTAGTATAGTTTCCGTGCACGATTTAATCGTTCGGCTGATGTACTGCCTACTCCGAATTGGTTTATTGCTTTTTTTGCCAATTAATGTTGAAGAACTGCGTTCGAGACCCACGATAGACGTTTTCTCATTAGCGAAGTAAATAGAAATAACGAAGAAACCGTCAAGTAATTGCACATTAATTCATTGTTTCAGTGTCTGACACCGGTCGAAACACATTGACCATAAATCGACGACTAATCAGGAAACTTACGTATTATCATTGGTTAAAATTTATCACTGCCTATTTTTAAAGTGATTCACATTGAAATTCATATGTCAGGTTTAGTCTAATGTGATAAGCAAAATATCATATTACGATGGGGTCGTAGACCATAATGACAAATAATACAATGTTTGTTAACAATTATTTTGTAACAGATACTGTGTTTTAAGCATTTTAACGGGACAGCCGTGTCCACATATATTAAGATGTTTATTACTATTTAAATTAAATCAAGATCATTGAACGTACAAGTAAGAATAGTTGTTAACATTTAAACCCGAGAAATCATAAAAATTTAATGCTAAAAATACTGGTATCACCCAACGCACTAAAAGAAAGCTTAACTGCAACGGACGCTGCAGATGCAATTGCCAAAGGCATTGTTAATTCTGGCATTGAGGCCACCTTACACAAACTGCCCATTGCTGATGGCGGTGATGGAATGTTAGAGGTTTTGGAGCATGGTTTAGACGCAAAAAAACAACAAGTCGAAGTCAGCGATCCTCTCGGACGACCCATTTCAGCGAATTATCTCTATTCAGAAACCAAACAAATTGCCGTAATCGAAATGGCTGAAGCCGCTGGATTGCGGTTATTGAAATCCAATGAGCACGCCCCTTTAGAATCTACAACACAAGGTGTTGGAGAATTAATGATTGATGCCTTGAATAGAGGGGCAAATCACATAATTTTAGGCATAGGTGGTAGTGCAACAACTGATGCTGCAACCGGATTGGCAAGTGCACTTGGCATAGAGTTTTTAGATAAAGACGGAAAGCTATTACGTGGATGCGGTGAAAGTTTAATTAAAATCGAAACAATCAACACGACCAACGCAGATGCCCGTTTAGAAGAAATTAAGCTTGACGTGATTTGCGACGTATCCAATCCGCTACTTGGAAGTAACGGTGCTGCCGCTGTTTATGCACCTCAAAAGGGAGCAAACCCAGCTCAAGTCGCACAGTTAGAAGATGGATTAGCGCATTTCGCTAAACTATTGAAGAAGCAATATAATAAAAAGAATGTAGACTTTCCCGGTGCAGGCGCTGCTGGAGGATTAGGCGCAGGGCTAAATATAATATTTAACGCGGAATTAAAAGCCGGGGCAGATTTTATATTGGATCTTTTGCAGGTAGATGATGCGCTGAATGATGTAGATTTGGTTATCACTGCTGAAGGTAAACTTGATGAGCAAACTTCACACGGAAAAGCCCCATCATCAATTGCGAAAAGAGCAAAAAAACGCAATATTCCCTGCGTTGTTATAGCAGGTCAGGTTCAAGGGCCTTTAGATGATTTATGTAATAATGGTGTAACAGCCGCGTTTAGTTTGTGCAATGGTCCGATGAGTTTAGCGGATGCTAAAACCCATGCACCTGAATTGTTAATTCAGGTTTCGGAACAAATTATGCGTTTACATTTCAATCAATATAGTTTGCCGGCTTATTTAAAAAATAAAATGAAGAGACAGGATATTATGATTAAAAAATGCTTATTCCCCGCGGCAGGTTACGGGACACGATTTCTCCCTGCAACCAAAGCAATGCCAAAGGAAATATTACCAGTACTAGACAAACCGTTAATTCAATACGGTGTTGAAGAAGCGATGCATGCCAATATGCGGGAAATTGCGATTATTACTGGCCGCGGCAAACGCGCCCTAGCCGATCATTTTGATACAAATTACGAATTAGAACATCAAATTAGCGGCACTTCCAAAGAAGCTTTATTAACAGATATTCGTAAAATTATAGATGAATGCATTTTTTCTTACACTCGTCAAAGCGCCATGCGTGGATTGGGAGATGCCATATTATGTGGTGAAACTCTTATTGGCAACGAGGCTTTCGGCGTCATTCTAGCGGATGATTTGTGTGAAGGTGATCAGGGTGACGGCGTTATGCAGCAAATGTGTCGAATATACGAAAAGTATCGCTGTAGTGTCATTGCTATCCAAGAAGTTGACCCGGAAGAAGTCTATAAGTATGGTGTTATCGAGGGACGCGAGTTGGAGGATGATGTTTATGTGGTTTCCTCTATGGTTGAAAAACCTGACCCAAAAGATGCGCCGAGTAATTTAGCAATCATTGGTCGATATATTCTAACGCCGGATATCTTTTCAGTGTTGAAACGAACGCCGAACGGCAAGAATAACGAATTACAATTGACAGATGCATTGGAAACACAAGCCAAAGAAAATATGGTGATAGCGTATAAATTTAAGGGAAAACGTTTTGATTGCGGTAGTATGGATGGTTTTGTAGAAGCCACCAATTATTTTTATGATAAACAGAAAAAGTAAGAACACCGAGAAACATCATCAGTAAATATGTTTTCTCCACCTAAACTACCTTTGGTTGTGTATACTGATCTAGATGCCACGCTTCTGGATCATGACACTTATTCTTATGAAGCAGCCCTGCCTTCAATACAAAAGCTAATGTCGTTAGACATTCCTATTATTCCTGTTAGCAGTAAAACACTGCCAGAGATACAAACCCTCGCTGAAAAAATTGGCTTGAACTCTCCGATAATTGCAGAAAACGGTTCTGCTATTGCGACACCAAGGGATTATTTTGTAAATAGTTCTACCACTGAAAACCGTGATGACATGAATATTCAGTTAACAGGAAAAAAATATTCGACCATTGTATCCTGCCTTAACCAAATCAGAACAAAGCATGCTTTTGAGTTTGTTGGATTTAGTGATCTAACAGATCAGGAGGTCGCAGATTTGACTGGTTTAAATCTTGACGATGCAAGTCAAGCACGCCAAAGAGAAGGCTCAGAACCAATATTATGGCAAGGGGATGAAGTTTCATTTAAACTGTTTAAGAAAGAGTTAGCTATTCAGTCACTCACCTTAACCAAGGGTGGCCGGTTTTACCATGTTATGGGAAATTGCAGCAAAGGGCTAGCTGTTCAGAAACTAAACGCTTTATTTCTAAAACATAATTTTTTAAATTTTCAGACGATTGCATTAGGTGATAGTGAAAATGACGTCTCGATGTTAAAGGTGGTTGATATACCTGTATTGGTTAAGCGGAAAGACGGGGCTCATCTGCAAGAGCATGAAATTAAAAATATAACGTATACTGAGGAAGTCGGCCCCGCAGGCTGGAACAAATTTATACTGGCTTATGTTAGCAGTGCAGCATCTAATTTGTCTTAAAGATAAGGAAACACTATGGCTGATTTTTTTCAAAATGGTGTGATTACAACATTACATAAGCTCAGAGATAGATCCATTGAAACGATGGAAGCAGAGCTTAAAGAATTTTCAACAATAAACCCCATGGCATTAATACTGCCGAGTTTGTATTCAGAACTACAAGGTGAAGCCTTACCCGCTATATTGCAGCAGTTAGAAAAAGCAACATACATTAGCGATATTATCGTCGGATTGGATTGCGCCAATGAAAAAGAATTTTTACACGCCAAAGAGTTTTTTAGTGCTTTACCACAAACAGTGCATATTCTTTGGAATGATGGCGAGAATTTACTGGGGTTGGATAAACAACTAAAAGCCCAAAGTTTGGCGCCAACACAACCCGGCAAAGGAAGAAATGCTTGGTATTGCTTCGGGTATGCTTTGGCCCTGGATCATATTGAATCTGTCGCATTACATGATTGCGATATTTTAACCTATGACCGGAGCTTGGTTGCCAGATTATTTTACCCCGTGTCAAATCCTTTATTTTCATTTGAATTTTGTAAAGGCTATTATGCGAGAGTCAATAAAGACCGACTCAGCGGTCGTACCACGCGACTTTTTGTAACGCCACTACTACGTTCCTTGAAGAAAGTCTTTGGCCCAGTAGACTACTTGGAATATATAGATAGCTTTCGTTATCCATTATCCGGCGAGTTCTCGATGCGTAAAAATGTCATTAAAAATATCCGTATTCCCGGCGATTGGGGATTGGAAATTGGCGTACTCTCAGAAGTTTACCGAAATTCATCACGTCAAAAGATATGTCAGGTTGATATTGCCGATCAATATGATCATAAACATCAGGAGCTAACAACCGAAAATCGTAATGGCGGATTGGAAAAAATGGCCATTGATATAGCAAAATCCTTTTTTCGAAAACTTGCTACCGAGGGGTTAGTTTTATCTCGTGAAGATATCCGCTCTGTTAAAGCAGCATATTTTCGGATCGCACTGGATTTTACAGAACAATATTACTATGACGCAAAAATTAACGGATTGGAATACGACCGCCATAAAGAAGAAAGTACCATAGAACTATTTTCAAAATGCATCATGGATGCAGGAGAGTCTTTTTTAGAAAACCCAATGCAGGCACCATTTATACCCAGCTGGGATCGCGTATTTAGTGCAATACCCGATTTTAGCGAACAAATGAAAGCAGCCGTAAGAAATGATAAATTGCTATAGACAGAAATCACTTTAATTGAAAGTGATGTCCACACAACCCTAAAACGGTTGATACTTCAAGCGTATTCGAATCAAGCGATGCATAAAGTCCCCCTGCACTTTTGAAAATAAAATAACTTGTATCGGTGGATAATCCGGCGCTTGCTGTGTAAAATATTTAGTAAATGTTATTCGCCCAAATTTCTTTCCATACTACTCAGTTTATTGCCCAGAATATTTTTATATTCGATTTTCAACAATACTTCGTAATCGATTATTCAACTGTCGTGCGTAAAAGGGAAACAATTTTGTTTGTACCGTGTGCGTGTAGTTAACTACTCACACACGGTACATCGCTCACAGCAAATGCGTTGAGCAACGATTACCTAAGTTTTTTCACAATCTAATGATCATGCGTTGAACCACCGTCACCACTGTCATTAGTAGGTGCTACACTTGTAACTATATTGGTATGTGTAGCGGTATCGACACCAACTGAAACAGGAATCATATCCATATGGTGTTTAAACACAAAGTGCTTTATTGCAACCAGTCTGAGAAAATACCCTGTACATTCTAAACCCGCTGTTAGCTGTCCAGCGCTCTGGACATTGCAACCTAGAGTGTGAGTGGAATCATGTGTGCTCATATCAGTATTTGACACCCAGTGAAAGTGAGTGAAAGCTCCCGGTTGTGGTAGATCTACCCTTTTTTCCACTAGCCAGACAGGGTGATCCTGATGATGATAAAGAAAAGTAGCCTTCCCCGGCTTACCAACAAATTTCCATCCTACTACACAGTCTTTTTCCTCTGTATCTGAGCTACAATGTTTAGCAACAGGGATACCACTTGAATCATAATCACCCGTAAAAGTAATCATTAATCTCCCTCTTAAATTACCGTTACCCACCTGTTTTGATATTTGGTGCGAGTCAATATGATTTCCAAATAAAAAATTAAACACCCTTTTACGTTCAGAAGCTTGTGTCTCTACTATCAAAAGCATAACTATTGAAGCAAATACAACGGTAAGTTTTCCTATAAAACGAATCGAATAATCCATGTGCTCTCCTTGTACAATGTAAAAAAACGAAACGAAAATTTATATAAATTCAATCTACAAAAAACCAACAGGCCTTTTAAGATTGCCTAGATTTATATATTACTAATAATAGTTGAATCAAAGATCAGCAGCATTAAATTTTCAAAAATCCAACTCAATATATTGGGCTTTAAATTAGGCTAAGCACTCCTAGATTTATATGGAATCCAAATGAATAACTCAAGTTATAATCTGGGTTTTAATATAATAGCTTTTTTCGGCGAAATAGTGTTGCCACGCCAAACAGATGTCATTGCGATCTAAAAATAGTTTATCGCAGGAGTTAGTTCACTAAAGATTTCGACTATTCGACAAATATTTCTAATTAATTGTTTTCGAGCAATGCCGTTGTTGTGGAAGATACTTCACTATCATAATACCGATTAATTAAAGTCCGACATCGATCCAGGGTAATTTCCGCCATGTCTCGGTTGCCCTGTGACATATAAGCTGCAATTAGGCGGCGAAAAATCGGTTCCGATAGCGGCTCAACTCGCAATGCGTCTTGGCAAAACCCTTCCACAATTTCCGGAGACTCCTTTAAATACTCAGTATAATTCAGAAAAGTCGACAAGAATAAATTTCTATAATGCTCTCGACGGCTAACAACCTCCAGATTATCTTCATCGGGTAGATAATCGCCTTTATATAGTTTCAGTAATCGAGTGACCAGGTTCAATGCATTATTTTTATTGACGGATATTTTACTCAACCTTTCCAGATTTCCAACAAACAATCTCAGCCATGATTCAACTAAATTCATCTACCCACTGAAACGAATTTTGCTTGCCGATAGACCAATTTAATTTTCTTGGTACAGGATATTGAACCGCCTTCCACCAAGTGCTGAACATTCTCCCTGGATTAATACAGGGGTTCTGTTTAATTTTGGCCTGAATGTTTATCGTGCATTTTAATTAATTCTTCTTCAACTCCGGCTGCGTGTGTCAACTCTGCAACATTGTCTTTAGTGAAAAATCCTTCGAATTTCCCAAATCTTTGTACATACTCAATAATTAGTGACGAGTGCTCAGATGCACTGGAAAATATCTGTTTTAGTCCTTCTTCTTTTGTACCAATAACATCAAGCAGGAATTCTCGCCCGGCCTCTTGTATTTGTTCGACCACGAATTGAATATTTTCCATATTGTTTCTCTCACCATCAGCGACACTCAATGCGATATGATGTAATCGAGGTCCATAATTACGTACAAATGTTTCAGTTGGTGAAGGCAATTTTTCCAAATGGTTGACAAAATAAGGCGTATTGTTCGCGGTGAATACTTTCGCCGGGCTACGTGACTCCTGCTCAAAATGAGTGCTCTTCGTTACATTGGTTGATGAGTTCTGGTCACTAATGTCGTACGAACCCCAGTAATAATAACTGGTCAAAGATAACCACTCTAAAATCGCGACTTCGCGATTCTGGCTGTATATACGTGTAGCCAGATGATCGATAGGTTGAATTAAGTCATTAATCGCCAATTTTTCTTGCAACTCTTTGGCGGCGAGATAGGCATCTTGTACTTCGGGTAAAATTTCACTGATTCCAAGCGAATAAACGCGGAGTTCATCGGTGGCTCTTTCCATGTATGCAGTGATGTTGTGAGTGTAAGGTGAAGGTTTACTGATAGATAAATTACCAGGCATCTCCAGTTTACGCATATCATTTTGAGAAAAAAATCGAAACTCCCGTTCCCTCTGTAATTGGGTAACACTGTGTAAGTCACTGACGCGAAATATTTCTCCCATATAACGACTATTTGGCTTGGTATTACCGATGGGATAGACTTCATTTAGAGAACGAAATATACCGCGTATGTTTGGATCTTTTACTTCACGTAATAAAATATCAGGTGATTGAATGTCTATGCGTAAAACGTGTGTCCAATGATGCTCACTTTCCAAAGTAACCAAGTAATGATATGGCGTCATCAAACATAGTTCGGCGATATAAGGAATTGAGTGACCCGGATCAACGGTTAACATGATCGCATCTATTTCTTGAATCATATTTGTTAAACCAATACGGTCACGCTCTTCTAGCAAGCGTATTAAATAGGATTCAAAAAATTCTGAATTTTTTTTGTCACCACGTCGGGTAAAGTTTAAAGATTGGCTCATAAATCATTATTTATTGTCAAAGTCTGTTAAGTGATTTGCATAAGTCAGTCCAAATGTAATTTATTGTAAATATGCGGTAAATGTTAAAATAATTGTTTCATGCTCATCAATAATTGCACCTTTATGCAGCATTTAATTAAAATTAGGCACAAAACAAGTGCCATAGAGCTAATAAGTACTAATCTTCTACAAAGCTTACCAAAAAAAAATAATTCATTCCTAAAACTGAATAAGTACGATTGACATTTTGTTCAAATGGGTTTTAAGAAACTTGAAACATAAAAGGAGAAAATAGAATACGCTTAACATTGTAACCAATGTCTACACTGTCAGTGAATAACAAAGTGTCATGAACACGGAAGGATCAAATAATAGTTTCATCAAAACAAAGACTTGCAAATAAAAAACGTTTTGGCACACGACTTGAAGCTGTGAAAGTACAGCCATCAATTGACAAGGAGTTATAACATGACTGATTTTACCGAAGAAAATTTAAGTTATTTTAACCGTAGTGCCAGAATCGTTATTGGACTCGCGTTGGTACTTTCGATTTTATTTGTCCCCTTTCAGCCGAGTTGGATAGCAATAGCAGCATTTCTGTCGTTTTATCCTTTATTAACCGCTTTGTTATCCTACGATCCCCTACTCAGATTGACGACAGCTGCCATTGAAAATGTTTCAGCAACATTGCATTTTAAAACTTCGGCTTCCACGTAAGATTTAATTTCAGTACAAAGTCTGGAAAAGAAAGATGGCATTAACCCTCCCTAGATGCCATCTTTCTTATTTCTCGTTTGTTAAATTCGAAATGATTTTGATGCCCACAATTAAAATGAATTAAATTCTTTTTTAGCATATTTCCTCTAAATGAAGACCAAGCTTTTTATCTTAAAGCACCTCCTACACCCATATAGAAGTTCTACAGAATTTTAATAAAAAGTTTTGTCATTGAAGGATATTGCAATAGCAATAAATTTTAGTTAGATATTATGGCATATAAATTGGATGTATATTTAATATAATATTTTATTATGGATTAAATACATGTCTGCCATGAGTTACCTCAATGTCATCGAACGTTATCACGAATACAGAGAGGCATTATATGAATTATTGGCATCTACTTTATCTGGTATCACAGAGAAATCGATTATTACGCAAAAGTCCGTACAAATCGAAGCAATGCATTGCCTTGGTAAAATATATCCTTTTGTAGATCTTTTATATGTTCTGGACAGCGAAGGATTTCAAGTTAGCGACAACATCGCTAAAACTGGTGAACATGCTGCAGCTTATAAAGGTAAAGGCAGTGATAGAAGCCAACGCCCCTATTACAAACTCGCGAAAAATTCAGAAGAAATCATTGTTACTGAGCCTTATCTCTCCAGTGTGCATAAAGATCTTAGTGTATCTGCAGCAATAAAAATGAAAGGCATTGAAGATGATGAAGATTATTATTTAATTCTTGATATTAATTTAGGTGAAACCATAGAATTCTTAATGGGTGATACAGCACGTAGGAAACTGATGCCTGTGTTTAAAGTTGTCTATAGTGTTATTGTCGCCGGTCTCTTTTGTGTTGTGCTTGCCTTGTTAGCATACGCAGGAATGGAGTTCATTTCCTTGTTCCAGGAAACTGACTCAAAAGAATTACAATTAAAACCCTTTGGAATTGTCATTTTTCTTACCTTAGCCCTGGCAATATTTGATTTAGGAAAAACAACACTTGAAGAAGAAGTGTTGATGTACAAGGATATTTTTCGCCATAGCTCCACCAGACGAACGATCACACGCTTTATTGCCGCCATATTGATCGCTGTAACCATTGAAGCGTTGTTATTGATGTTTAAGTCAGCACTTGGATATGGCAACGATATTATGGAAGCAGTATTGATGATGATAACTGGCGTTGGTTTGTTGATAGGACTTGGACTATATGTTTATTTAGGCGCTAAAGCAGAAAACTTATTATTAAAAAATAGAGCATAGAAACCTGAATTTAAATGATACTTGATAATTCTCCTAACTTCTCATAAATGCGTTTTATAGTCCGAGCCAATACTTACGAAACGATTCACAACTTGGAACCTCACATATCTTGTGTGATATTTTAAAATTGACACCTACTAAAACGGTATTCTAGATAGCTCGCGATTTCCTATTGGGGTTCTACCCATTTGGCCGCAACATGCGGTAGAACCACATAACTTGATAAAACCCAACTCATCATTGGCTTTCTTCTTGGCGTTTAAATAATATCAGCCGTTCGTCTTTGATACGGTGGGTACGTTCATTGGCGAGTCCTGGATAATTAAAACTGCCAGTGTAAGCGTTTTGTCGGTGATGGCTCGGTGTACATTGCTAAATGCTTACATTTTTTCCCTCTATTACCATAGAATACGTACTATTATGTTGGTTTTCGCGCGAATCCCGGCCGCCTCTCTAAAACCTCCCCTCACTAATTAACCAGACTACAAGTTAAAATTTGCAGGTGACGATTTCGCTATGTTTCCGTGACACTTTTGTGAGTTTTGAAACTTA
>Ga0316207_10002670_pt1 | contig 17783 bp, 10 predicted proteins | sample 6weekpyrite_MG_FD_204943 | JGI IMG/M metagenome (GOLD analysis project Ga0316207, IMG submission 204943) | Microbial mat bacterial communities from mineral coupon in-situ incubated in ocean water Damariscotta River, Maine, United States -... | ecosystem: Environmental > Aquatic > Marine >...
GCATTTTCATATGAATTTGCAGTAACTATGGATGCGTTCTCACTCACCTCAGGTGGACCAATCCAGAATCTTGACGATCCAGATGAAGAATTTGTGGAAAAAAAGACCGGCGTCGTAGGTGTCGTTAATTTTGTAGCAGAAGTAGACACCGGTGCAGCCGATCTCTGGGACAACGGCTTATTTTTCCTATACAGCGCCCTAACTTTTGGCGAAGGCCCCATTGTCGGAGACTTACACGGCATTAGTAATATAGATGCCGGAGGAAACACCATGCGGGTGGTCGAATTATGGTATGAGCACAGCTTCCCGCACAGCAATTCGTCTGCTTTACTAGGACTACATGATTTTAATGGCGAATTTTATGTCTCCGAATATGCCAGCCTATTTGCCAACGCCGGCTTTGGTCTTGGGCAAGCGCTTGGCGAACATGGTGGACCATCAGGGTATCCCGTAACAACGCTTGGACTGCGCTTAAAATCCGAAGTAACAGAAAATAGCTATTTTCAGGTCGCGATGTACGACGGCGGCATAAAAGAGGAAGAAGGCGACGCAGAATTCGACAAGGTTATTTCTGTTAATTTAGACAAAAATGAAGGGGTGTTTGTTGGTGCTGAAGCAGGGCTTTTCAAAAACGAGCCTGGAGATTCAAGTGGCTATTACAAGATTGCCTTAGGTATGTGGTATTTGCGACAAGACCAACCAGGGTTTGAGACGGGGGAACTGGATCAAAACCAAGAGCCTGTTACCATTCTCGGAGACAATCCGAAAGCAGGAACCGGAGGAGCCTATTTGCTTGCTGAAACCTCCATTGGTGAAAAGATGGGGATATTCTTTAAACACGGTCGAGCAAGGGAAGACTATCTGCAATTTAGCCAATTCTACGCTGCTGGGATTAATTTTTCCGGCGCGATTCCTGGTCGTGATGACGATGTTTTGGGCATAGGGATGGTACATACGCGCCAGTCACCCGCTTATATCGATCAATTGCCGGAAGAAACTCAAACTTATGTTGCTGAAACCGCTTTTGAAATCACCTATACCGCGCAAATCACTGATTGGTTGATGATTCAACCCGATTTCCAATATATTCAATACCCCAGCATGGATCCAACAATGACAAAATCATCCGTTGTGGGTGTCAGGGCGCAAGCTGTCTTTTAAATTGAATACTATTAATAAATCGTCTTCATAAGCGACCATAAAAACAACAAAGCCTCTTCAAAAAGCTCTCAAACTTCCGATATAGACTCTACAAATATCGGTCGTTTTGAGGTTTTTCATCAATAATCGCGTTTTATTTCCCGTTTACACCATATTATCCCTGATAGTTTTCATTGGAGGATTTTTTGCGCCTATCACTATCGCATCTGAAACACCCACAAACTTCAAGGATTTTGACCATACATCCACCGGGTTTGCTTTAGAGGGCGTACACGCGGTAATCGTTTGTGAGCAATGCCACACGAATAAAGTGTTTGCAGGCACACCAAGAGCATGTAATGCCTGTCATAACGGCAGTATTGCCAACGGCAAACCCGCCTTGCATATCCCGACAAACGAACCCTGTGATAGCTGTCATTTAACCGCAAATTTTGAAAGCTCAGCCCAAATGGACCACAGCTTAATCACTGAAGCTTGTGAAGATTGCCACAACGGGAACACCGCAACGGGAAAACCCCCAAGCCACCTGCGCACCAATGAACCATGTGATAGCTGCCATCAGAATAATGTTCAATGGACGGCCGTCGTATTTAGCCATTTTGGTGTGATCAGTAATTGCGCCCAATGCCATAACGACAGACCCATAAACCACATTCCCACAACGAAGCAATGCGAATCTTGCCATGTTCCCGAAAGCTGGAGTGTTATTACCCAAGTTAACCACGATGATGTCATCGGTAGTTGCAGCCAATGTCATTCACTCCCATCACCACACATTCCAATTAAATCCGATTGTAATAGCTGCCATAGCTCTGCCGGAGAAAATTGGCGTGATATTGCGGGCTTTTCCAGCGTTCACAGCACTTACACTGATAACTGTGAGAGCTGTCACACGAAAATCAGTAGCCACATTCCAACCTCAAACACATGTGCGGCTTGCCACAGTGTCGTCTCAGCGACATTCACCGGGCTTCTGACGTTTGATCATGCAGAGACCAACGCCGAGTGCAAAATCTGCCACACTCAGCCAGCAGGCCACGTCAACACAACCAATGACTGTGCTAAGTGTCATAACTCGGTAGCTTTTAAATCTTTAAGCCAATTTGACCACAAAGAGACATTTGGTAGTTGCGCTCAATGCCATAACAAAACTCCGCAACACATTAACACAACGGATAACTGTGAATTTTGTCATGCGTCAACTTCATGGACAGCGACCAATGTTAATCATAACGATACTGTTGGCACTTGCAGCAGTTGTCATAATGGCAGCCCCATCATCGGAAAAAACCCTACCCACATCCCCACGATAGCGGAATGTGATCTATGCCATACATCGGGCGTTAGCTTCACCCAGTTGCTTTTTTCACACGAAGGCATAACCAGTGGCTGCTCAACGTGTCATAACGGAGTAAATGCTACGGGTAAGTCGGCAACACATATTACCAGCACCAACATCTGCGAAGATTGTCACGTCAGCAGCTCTTGGAGTGTAAACGGTACATTCAGCCACTCGGGTGTCAGTAGTGAATGTTTTAGCTGTCACAATGGTGTTAATGCATTAGGAAAAAAATCGACGCATATTTCGTCTAGCAATGTTTGCGAGTTATGCCACAACAGTCAGGTATCCTGGACAGCCGCCGTCACAGTTTCTCACAATGAAATTTTAGGCAGTTGCTTTAGTTGCCATAATGGTACGACTGCAACCGGCAAAAACCTCACCCATATCAACTCAAGCAATGCCTGCGATGTGTGCCATCTCACAAATACTTGGAGACCTGTGACATCCGTTGATCATAATGAAGTAATCGGCAGTTGTGAAAGTTGTCACGACGGCAACATTGCCACTACAAAATCTACCAATCACATTCTGAGCAGTAACGCATGTGCAAATTGCCATTCCGTCAACAGCTGGTCACCTGCATTAACCGTTGATCATTCTCAAGTGAGCGGCAGTTGCGCAAGCTGCCATGATGGAATCATTGCGACAGGAAAATCGCCCAGTCATATTACAACCTCCTCGTTGTGCGAAAGTTGTCACTTAACCAATGGCTGGGGAAATGCGACGGTTGATCATAATGAAGTCACAGGAACCTGTGAGAGCTGCCATAACGGTACTATCGCCACAGGAAAATCAAATGGGCATCCAGCAACAAGTAATGACTGCGGCGCATGCCATAGCACTGTTTCATTTTCCAATGTTGCCGCCAATAGTGTAGACCACACTCAAGTGATTGGTGCGTGCAGTTCATGCCATCAAAAAATAACGGGGCATCCCGCAACGACAACACAATGTGACGCCTGTCATATTACAAGTAGTTGGACACAGATAACCATGAATCACAATGAAGTGTTAGGTGCTTCTTGTGCAGACTGTCATAGCCAAACAAACACACATATCTCGGCGACCAATCGTTGTGACGCTTGTCACATCACTTCAACCTGGGTAACAACCAATGTTGATCACGGAGAAGTGTTGGGATCTTGCGCCAATTGTCACTCTTTACCTGGCGGGCATTTAAATACAAGCAACAACTGCGATGCTTGCCATTCAACTAATCGTTGGTCGGGCGCTACATTTGATCATAACGAAACAACGGCAACCTGCATAAGTTGCCATGACATTAAACCTCTTGACATGATTCATCAAAACGCAACGGATGCATGTGAAGCCTGCCATAACACTAATTCCTGGTAAATATAATTTTTATTCCTATTCTTTAGCCAGAATTTTCAAAATAAATTAAATACCCATATAAAAATACCTGAAAGATATTTTTCCGTATGTAATAATGCGAAAAGAGCGGCAATTTTTTTGTCGCCAAATAAAAATTATAAAATGAATAAAAATAATAATAAAAGTCAAACCATTTCGTTTATCTTATATGTTACATGCATCTTTATGTGTGCCGCACTGTTACCAACTTTCAGCTATGCCATTCACCAAACCGAACATAATTTTGATCACCTTGAAACCGGTTACGAATTAAAAGGGCAACACCATTATCTGGAATGCCAGCAATGCCATTTAGATCCGGCGTTTTTTGGTGCACCGGTGCAATGCGGTCATTGTCACAACAACAGTCTTGCCTTTGGCATGCCGGTTATGCATATTCCTGTTAATCAAACATGCGACACTTGTCATGATGAAGACTCTTTTTCAAATGTTCATTTTGTCGAGCATAATAATTTTTCACAACCTTGTGATGCTTGTCATGACGGCCTAATAACGATTGGAAAATCACCGTCTCATTTACTCACTCAGCATGGCTGTGACAGCTGCCATCACAGCACACGAACATGGTTGGCAAATAATTTTGCGCACGACAACATTCAGCTTTCAGGTTGTCCACGATGCCACCAAAACGCCACAGCAATACCAGCAAAGCCAGCCAATCATTTACCGACAACGCAGGCTTGTGGCGAATGCCACTCGACAATGACCTGGCGAAGCGCGACATTTAATCATAATGAAGCGATTGGCGAATGCATCACCTGCCACAACGCATCCCGTAGTCGAAATAAACCATCACAACACTTACCTTCAACAAACCAATGTGAGAAATGCCATAGCACCCATCAGTGGGCGCCCATTACATTGGATCACAATGAAATGTTGGGCGAATGTTACAGCTGTCACAATGGTGGTATTGCGAACGGAAAAATTACAGGGCATATTGAAGCGAGTAACCAGTGCGATGGATGCCACAACGTTCATCGTTTTAGTTTCGTACAACGCATTGATCACAACTTGGTTTTTGGTGATTGCTTTGCTTGCCATAATAATGTCAGCGTAGGTGGCAAATCAGTACGTCACATCCAAAGCAGCAATGAATGCAAATCCTGTCATGACACAACTCAATGGAGCCCTGCATTACTTGTAGATCATATGGAAACCCTTGGTGATTGCGTTAGCTGTCATAATAATTCCATTGCAGTAGGTAAAAGCGCTCAACATATCCCATCAAGTGATAACTGCGAAGGCTGCCATAATTCTTCAAGTTGGAATCTCGCAACGCCCTTCAATCATGATGACACCACCTTGCCCTGTTTTACTTGTCACAATGGCAATGATGCGCGAGGAAAACATAATTTACATATCGCATCAACAAATAATTGTGATAGCTGTCATAGCAATACTTTCTGGGTTCCGCTGGCCCAATTTGATCACTTGGAAGCTTTTGGTGACTGCATATCATGCCATGACAATGTCACAACCGAAGGCCAAAGTATGTCACATGTGCCCACGACTCCTGCCTGTCAAAATTGCCATAGTAGTGGGGGAACATGGAATACGAGCGTTATATCCCATGACGATTTACTTTCACCGATTTGCATTAGTTGCCACGATGGTAATTCAGCAACAAGCAAAGGAAACTTGCATATTGCATCCACCGACCGCTGCGACAATTGTCATCTGGCTGGAGGAACTTGGACAACTAACACGATCGATCATGACGAACTTCTTGGCACACCAGATTGTGTTTCTTGCCATGATGGCGGTATCGCGCAAGGGAAGAATGGCTCGCATCCCATGACAACTGAGCAATGCGGTAACTGTCATATGGTAAATATTCAATGGAGCAATGTTGTCAATATAGATCATACCGAACTGCTTATATCGACACTGTGTATTTCATGTCACGACGGGGGTATCGCAAATGGAAAACCCACAAATCACCCATCAACAACAGACATGTGTGAAAATTGTCACTTAACAGGCGGATCATGGAATGTATCGCAAATGGATCACGCTGAACTAGTTGGCTTACCCGCATGTATCACGTGTCATGATGGTGGCATCTCCAACGGAAAACCCACAAATCATCCTCCAACAACAGACATGTGTGAAAATTGTCACTTAACAGGCGGATCATGGAATGTATCGCAAATGGATCACGCGGAATTAGTTGGCTCATCCACTTGTATTATCTGTCACGATGGGGGTATCGCGGATGGAAAATCCACAAGTCACCCTCCAACAACGGACATATGTGAAAATTGTCACTTAGTCGGAGGATCCTGGAATGTAGCACAAATGGATCACGCGGAATTAATCGGCTCACCAGCATGCATCACTTGCCATGATGGAGGAATTGCCGCAGCCAAAAACAGCACACACATTATCACCACCAACCGATGTGAAGCTTGTCACGTAACAAATGACTGGACATTAGTACCAGGAAAACCGGATCACAACGAGATTTTAGGTTCCTGCCTACAATGCCATCAGGGTGATTTCAACCCTGGCGAACATGATCTGCAAGATGCGGGTAAAGAATGCAATGGAAGCGGGTGCCATAATGCAACCGATGCAAAATGGTGACTTTATAAATTCGCACGCGGTCTTGCATCGAAATTTTACCACGCCTATGTTACCGTTCTTTTCTGTTACCCATCGCTAAAACGATAGTCGTTAACACAGATATAGCAGAGGAATTTATGGAACGTTTTACCATGTCATTAGAAGATGACCTTGCCCGCCAATTCGACGAATTTATAAAAGAGAAAGGCTACTCAAATCGCTCTGAAGCCATGCGTGATATTATTCGAAGTAAACTTGAGCACTCTCGAATCGGTGACGAGCAGACTAAAGATGGAAAATGTGTGGCAAATTTAAGCTACGTCTACAACCATCACGAAAGTGACTTAGCGGCTAAGGTAGTGGATGCTCACCACCATCACCATGATTTAACCATTTCGACGATCCACGTACATCTTGATCATGATAATTGTTTAGAAACTGTAATATTGAAAGGAGACATCGCTGAGATTAAAACGTTTTCGGATGCCATGAAGGCTGTGCGAGGCGTTAGGCATGGTCATTTACACATAGTGCCCGTTGAAGAAAGCGAGTCTTCTCACAGTGATCACGGCAAAGTGCATAGTCATAGCAAACCCACAACGTAAAAAGCCTCACCGAATATCTTCGATGAGGCTTTTGTTTAATCATCAAATGGCGCAAGCTCTAGGGGTTTAAGCGATCTTCCCAAAACTTCGCTTTCTTTGAGTTTTTCTTTAAACCAAACCAACCTTCTTTGTAACCGATTGCTAAATATTCTTGTGCGCGTTGATGTCCATTATTTGCTGCTTTCTTATACCACTTTAACGCTTCAGGCTCGTTAAAACTTCCAGCGACACCACTGTGATATGCCAACGCTAAATTGAACTGTGCATCTGGATTGCCTTTTTTCGCTAGATCAAACCAAATTGCCGCTGCTTTTTTATAATCTTCACTTGCTGCTGCTTCAAACGCATCCACATAGTCAGCACTAAAGGCAACTGAACTAAGACCCAATAAGCCTACTGCTATTACTGCTTTTTTCGCTGCACCAAATTTCATTTTCTTGCTCCGGTATAATATAGAATGTCAATACTCATAAAATCGGATAAGCTATGGATAAGATAAGCGACAAGTCAGTAAATTTTTGACAACAGCGTCACACAATTTCACTTCAGAATTAAGACACCCATATATTGGCGGTTGAGGTCTCATGGAAATCGATAAAGTACTCGGTCAATTATCAAATGCGACACAGATTAGCTCACCAAATTGCGATGATCGCCCATCAGACACACCCATTAAGTTATTGATTATTCACAACATTAGCTTGCCACCCAATGAATTTGGCGGGCCTTATATTGACCAGCTATTTACCAACACACTAGACATCGGCGCCGATCCATTTTTTGAGGAAATTGCCCATCTCAAAGTGTCTGCGCACCTGCTCATCCGGCGAGACGGAACCATGACTCAGTATGTTCCTTTCCATAAGCGAGCCTGGCACGCAGGTGTATCAAATTATAAGGGTGAAGATACCTGTAATAATTTTTCTATCGGTATTGAAATGGAGGGTGCTGATCATATTGAATATGACTCAAAGCAATATGAAACCTTGGCAGACGTAACAGCTGCGCTATTAAGTACCTACCCAGAGATGTCGATAGATAACATAACAGGGCATTGCGATGTAGCACCTGAAAGAAAAACCGATCCAGGCGAATCATTCGACTGGCAGCGGTATAAAAAACGCCTATCAGAAATCATGGACGGTTAAACTTTAATGACGATCATTGCCATATTTGCTTGTCTCTTTGCAGAGCGCTTTTTAAGCTCGCTCTCTGGGCTACGATCTTTTGAATGGTTCCATCGCTATTCCCAATTCGTGTGCAATTCTCTGAAAACGGTTCATTTTAAAAGTGGAAAGGCTACTGTTCTCATCATTGTGGCCTTCCCTGCTATTGTCGTTGGACTAATTGATCAAAAGCTATATCAGTTTTTTCTCCCATTAGAATTCTTATTTTCAACTTTTGTTCTTCTTTATTGTCTTGGGCCTCAGGCGTTTTACGATAGAAGTAAAGCCTTATGTCATGCGGAAGATATTAATGATAATTCGTGTGCAAGCTGGTATGCCGAAAAAATACTGGATCGCCCTCTGGAGCGTCATGAAAAAATAAACCTGCCACATATCATTACACAGTCTTTGTTTACGATTACCAATGACCGAATACTCGCGCCCATATTCTGGTTTATATTACTGGGCCCCATGGGCGCGGTTTTATTCCGATGCAGCAGTCAACTCTATCTTCGTCACCATAAAAACAACGAAGACGAGATGCTCGCCCAATCGATTGACTTTTTCTATGCGATTTTAAACTGGGTTCCGTGCAGACTGAGTGCACTAGGATTTGCCGCAATGGGTAATTTTTCTGAATCACTAAACCGTTACACTCAAGTTAAAGGCGCAACATTTAACCTTACCCAAAAAAGTAATGAATTATTGTTAATAACGATGGGAAGTGGAGCAATTGACTTACCCGAAAAACCGAACGAAACCCCGCCCACAAAAATTGCCGAGGCACTTGCTATTCTTCGTCGGAATACACAACTATGGATGGGCAGCATAGCCCTTTTTACACTTGCGGGTTGGTTAGGCTGACAAATTGTTACTCTGCGGTAAATCCACTTTGGGCCGATAGGTCGAAAACAACATCCAATAACATAAAATAAATTCCAACCCAACTATGACACCAAACGTTAGCACGTTGAGTAACATTCCCAACACGAACAAAAACTTAATTGCTAAAGCGGTCGTCAACAAACGCTTCACACGTCGCGTAACGTTTTTGGCCATCACCAGCAAATTTAAAATTGGCATCAAACGATTTCCCAGTGAAATTATGGCTTCTCGAGAAGACACTGCCTCCGCCTCTAACTTATTGCTAATCAGTGAATTATTGATTAGGGAAATGACATTCTCACTGTCTGGCACCAAGTTATTACGATTACTGACAAATAAAACTCTGTCTTTCTCACAGAATTTTTCAATCGTACTGACCCAATTTTCATCAGTCATTTCAGAAACCACGTCGTCAAACCCATACCGATTTGCAAGAACCTGACTTGTGCCTTTATTGTCTTGACTAAACATGATGACGTTAATCCCAAGTATTGTATGGGCATAATCTACGAATTCAGATATTTCATCTCGCACTGGATCGATCACAGTGACAAAACCGATAATTTCTTGCTTATCTGCAAGTAGGACGATATTGGCACCTTCCTCTTGCCAGCGTTTTAATTTTTGTTCAATTCTTGGCGTTATCAACCCTGCCTTTTCCATAACACTTTGAGAGCCTAATCGGTAATTTTGACCAAAAACTTCGCCTTCAATTGATTTACCAATAACGACTTTTTTATTTTCCACTTGACGTAATTCAATTTGATCTTCATCAGCTCGTTTCGATATTGGCAGAAAGCGCCTGTCTTCGCTTCCCTGCGATAAACTAGCGGAAATTTGCAACACTTCAGAAATCGTTTTATCCGAGAGAGCAATAACTTCTTGAACAGAGGGTTTATCCGTCGTCACAACCCCACTCTTATCTAAAATAATGGTTTGGATGGATGCAAGCATTTTCCATTTATCCGGCTGAAAAAAATAAATGCCGTTCTTCGCGGCGACAATAAACGAAAATATATGAGAATACTGTATGGAGACCAGAAGAAATGAAAAGCCGGAGATCACCAACAATGACAGTGAAATTTCCATCCAACGGGCATCAAATCCTCGTTCAAATATTACCAGCCCAAGGAGTACGGTAAAAAATAAAGTAAAAAATATGGCCGCGAACTCGGCGTATTTTTTTATTTTTGTTTGATCTTTTGTAATTTGTGTTTGTAAAGATTCAAATTTTCGGTGCAATAAAGCAATTAGACTATTACTAGCCTGTGACTCTTGTTTAATCTCTACGGTACCACTCAATAATTTTTGACCCGCAAATACTCGAGAACCCTCTTTCACCCCGAGTGCATCTTCAGCTTTATTCAAACGGCTATTTGTTAGTTGTGCCTTTCCACTGAGCACAATACCATCAACAGGAATCACTTCACCTGACTCAGCGATGATGATCGCGCCTTCACCTACTTGATCAATTGGAACCGCTAACCGCTCTGCTCCCGTTTTAATGAAAGCAAATGTTGATTCAGTAGCACTCTCGGCAGACCATTTTTCTTTTAGCAACTTTCCAAGAACACGTTCGCGGCGTTGCAACATTGCCATGCATACCACAATAAACGCTGACTCAAACCACATTGCCAAATACATTGTTAGCGCAACAAGCATAAGAAGCAGTAATTCATAATTCACTTTTTTCTCAAGCAACATTTTTCGACTGACACGCATTGCCAATTCAGGCACAGCAAATGAAATAGAAAGCACATAAAATAATAGGGAGAAGGGTGTTTGTTGGTAAACATGCTCCAGCGTGAAACCTGACAAGAACATAATCACTGAGAGAACAAATGCAATTTCCCCACATTTTTCCCAAAAGCCTCTCCTCAATTGCTGTCGGGAAACGCGCGCACTAATTCCTAGATTATTTAATTCGCAAATAAAATTAGATATTGAGAAATCTGATGAATGGATGATTTCAACCGTTTTGCTCAGAGGCTTTATATCCAGCTTTTGAACAAAACTATGTTTACCAATCTTTTTTTGAATAATATCTTTCGATTCGGGATGAGATATATCTTCGACATGGATAATCGTTTTCACGAAATAGCTTTTGTCCAGAATTTCATACCCCAGACGACCCAGCTTGATTTCTAATTTTTTGAGCACGTCCCGAGAAGCTGCCGACAATTGAAGCGTTTCGCCTGCGTAATCAACAACCAACTTCTCAACGCCATTAATTTGACGACCCACTCGCTCGACTTCTCTCGCACCAAAGACACTATCCAGGCCTTTGATATAACAAACCCACTGCTGCATAAAGCTTTTCACCTAAAAAAATCGAAACTCACTTTGCCTAATGCAGCTTACATACCTGTCGTTATGACGAACGCTGACAAAAGTCAGTGTACGAGATTCAACCAAAGGATCATTTTTTTAGCGGCTTCTGTCATCTAAAAATAAAAATACAGCTTCATTTAATATTCCTGTTCATTTATTAAACTCTGCGACTTGTACCATTATTAGGTTTAGCTATAATACTTAGTTCGATTGTTTTTAAATTTAGCTGTTTATTTCCTCGCACTTGGAGTTACACATGCATCAGCCGTTTAATAAAAATAATAAGGCGCAACACGGCAATGCCTATCTGATCTGTTCTGTACTCATTTCACTTTCCCTACTTACTGCTTGCGCCACTACCGGAGATCAAAACAGCAAAAATCAGCTTGATTTAAAACCCTACGCCACGTTGACAACAAATGACGCCGTCAACCACATTGAGTCAAATTTCCGCGATTCAGATCGAAAAGAATTGGACGTTTACGCACCTGATCATTATTCCACCGCAGCACGCGCAATCGACGAAGCAAAAAAATTGCTCGCTGAAAGCCAACCACGGGAAAAGGTCGTTCAAAAGGTTGCCGTTGCCCAAGCGATGTTGAGAAATGGCGATGTTGTTATGCGAAAAGTCAAAGATTTGCTAGAAGATGAAATAACAACAAAAAATAAGCTTGACTCTTTAAACACAAAATCAGCCTACGCAACGGAATACGGCAGCCTCAATGAACGCCTGAATAAGATTATTCGTAAAATCGAGTCAGGCAATACAACGAGCGAAGACAATCGCAAAAAACTATTGAAAGATATGCAATCGCTTGAGAGAAAAGCGCTTTACCACAATGCAATGAATGAGCCTCGCGAAATTCTTAAGCGAGTTAAGTATCGCGGTGGCGAGCAGTTAGCACCGATCACCTATGGCGAAGCGATTGCAGTATTCAAAAGGGCTGAAGAGTTTATCCAGCAAAACCCGAATTATGATATCGGTATCGCGCAAATGGGTAGTGAAGCATTGTTTGCAGCAAAACGTGCTTTGTATATTGCAGAAGGTGTTTCAGCACTTAAACAAAAAGTCTCATTTTCACCGGAACAAGTCATTTTAGATGAAGAATACCGGATGCACCGAGTCGCAAGGCAACTAGCCGAACTGGATTATCGTGACAACTCGTTAGAAGTACAATCAGAGTTACTTGCCAAAGATGCCGAGGCTATTTCGCTAGAACTAAAAAATAAAGATGACCTCGTCATTGCACTTCGAGACACACTTATCAAAGTTCGGGACTCTTCTTCTCGACTGACCATGCTTAGTGAATCAACAGAAAGACTCAAGCAAGAAAAAAATCAATGGCTGGCAAAAGAAGCTTTATTCAAGGCGAAAGTCGAACAACTGGCAAACGAGCTCAAACAATCAGAAACCCAATTAGACTCAACCCAGCAACGATTACTAGCGATCAAGTCAAATAACACCAAACTTGAGAAAGATTTAACGCTAAGCAATCAAAATGCAAGCGCATTAAAAAAAGAAATTCTTGATTTCAAACTCACTCAGAAAAAGTTATCAACTGAAGAACCAATTGCACCTACTAACAACATCACAACAACAAGTAATGATCAAGCTGAGAAACCAGCACCTTCTCGGGCCGCCGCTAAACCCGCCCGAGACGCGGCACGCTTAGTCGAAGTAGTTGAAGCCGAAGATGCTACGAATAATGAAGACACGAATAATATCGTTGAGTCAGCTCAAACAACCGATAAAGTGTTCGTGAAAAATGAAATTCCTTCAAGCGATGGCGCAAAAGCGCTTCCTATAGAAGCCACGGCACCCACTCAGCTGACAAACACCACACCATCTGTACCCGTTGATATCGTAGCAACGTCTCAAAAAGAAGAAGCTCAACTTCAGCAACAAACACCTACTCCCAGTAAAAATCAGATCGAAAAAAGTGCTGTAGCGAACACAGATAGCACCTTAAGTGAAAAACACAATAAGACTGACCCTTCTTTACGCCACGTCATTAGTAAAACATTAGCCGACACCGAATCGGAGCCAAAAACCATTCTTATTAGCCAAAAAGAAAATGCAACACGCGCAAAAATTACCGAGCAAGAAACCCTTGAGGCTTTAAAGTCAGCGCGAGAACTGATAAAAGATTTAAAAAATACTGAAACCAAATTAATGGGCAATCCGGCGCCTGCAGTTGAAATTGTTCAAACCGAATCTGACGAGCCTTTTTTGGATGACGGTGAAAGTGACATTATCAGCGAACAAAATAGCGCCGATACTTTTGTGGATGCTACTGAATAGCTAAATCTACCACCTACTCATTCTTTAACTTTACGACTCCGCAATGCTGACTGACCACTTCACTGCAATTCAATCTCAGTCAATCAATCATATTCCACATCATCATTTTTTATTTGATGGCCCTTGCGGAAAACTAGAGGCGATTTTAGCCGCCCCAGAATCAGAAAACCCCCATTCTGCAATCGCCGTCATATGCCACCCCCACCCATTACACGAAGGTACCTTACACAACAAAGTCACTTATATCATCGCAAAAACATTAATAGATATTGGTATACCAACCTTACGATTTAACTTCAGAGGCGTGGAAAAAAGCGAAGGTGAATTTGACGACGGTAAAGGCGAAGTCGATGATTTGAAATCTGCGGTTTCAAAAATGAACGAAATGTTTCCCGATAAAAATTTATGGCTGGGAGGATTCTCATTCGGGTCATATGTCGCTTTAAAAGCCAGTAACTCCATCAACACAAAACGACTTATCACCGTTGCACCTGCAGTTACATCGTTTTACTTCGACGATATTGTTATTCCTGACTGCCCATGGTTACTCTTGCAAGGCCTCGAAGACGAAGTAATTGAAGCACAAAAAGTCTTGGAGTGGTGTGATTCCCTGGAAAAACCACCCTCTATTGCCACATTTGAAGGAGTCGGACACTATTTTCATCGGCGTTTACCCGACATCAAAAAAGCAATTCTCCAACATATTGACGAAACAGCATGAGCAACAAATTCTTATGCTCCATCAAAGACTTTAACGAAGAAGGTTGCAAAGGCATCTCACTTTCGGACGATGAAGAAATCCAAGAAATATTTATCATCAACCGGAATAATAATTACTTTGCTTATAAAAACAGATGCCCACATACAGGTGCCAGCTTAAATTGGCAACCAGATGTTTTTCTAGATTACGACAAATTTTACATTCAATGCGCGATTCACGCCGCAAGATTCGAAGTAGAAACAGGGCTTTGTGTTTGGGGACCGTGCGTCAATCAACGTTTAGAAAAGATAGATATAAAAATAATAAACAACGATATCTTTCAAATATCTGAATAGCCTGACAACAGATTATTGAAAACTTTCAAAAATATCAGCTCGCAATAGACTAAAGCGCATAGACCGCAACAACAGTTCTTATTGCGGCCTATAATTTTAAAGTAAAACCTTCTCTATTCCACCATTCGTTACTTTAGTCACAAACGTTGACTGCCAGTTTTCGCCCAACACGTTCTTCGCTAGCTCCACAACAATATAATCTGTTTCAAGTCCAGTATCATCGGAATAACGAGATAATCCTTGAACACAAGCAGGACACGAAGTCAGTAACTTCACGTTATTATTATCCACTCGATCATTTCCCGTTAAATCAACCAAGCCTTGCTTCAATTCATTCTCTTTTCTAAATCGCACTTGTGTTGAAATATCCGGTCTCGCAACAGCAAACGTTCCCGCTTCGCCACAACATCGATCGGATAAAACCACGTTTGCATTTGTCAGTTTCTTCGCCACATCGATAGAGTTATGTTGTTTCATCGGGGTATGACAAGGTTCGTGATATAAGTATTGAACTCCTGTTACATTTTCTGCACTAACGCCTTTCTCCATAAGATATTCATGTATATCAAGCAATCGGCATCCTGGAAAAATTTTCTCGAATTCATATTTAAGAAGTTGATCCATACACGTACCGCAAGACACAATCACTGTTTTTATGTCGAGATAATTTAAGGTATTTGCCACTCGATGAAAAAGCACACGGTTGTCAGTTGATATTTGACGACCCTTTTCAACATCGCCGCTTGATGACTGAGGATAACCACAACACAAGTACCCCGGTGGTAAAACAACTTGCGCACCGACATCATATAACATGGCAATAGTCGCCAAACCAACTTCGCTGAACAGTCGCTCAGAACCACAGCCGGGAAAATAAAATACGGCATCACTATCATCGGAAACTTTGGAATTGTCGCGCAGAATCGGGACTGTTTTGCTATCTTCTATATTTAACATAGCCCGGGTAGTTTGTGCCGGCACATGCGCTGGCAAAGGCTTCTTAACAAAATTAATGACCTGAGCTTTTATCGCCGGCTTACCCGTTGTCGAACCAGGTAATTTTTTGGAGGAAAGTAATCCCATTTTTTTTGCGATTTGATGTGCTAAACGTTGCCCTTTGAACCCCCACTCCAACATGGTCTTTCTCATAATTTTTATGCTGGTGGGATCGGTCATGTTCAAATACTTCATGGACAACCAAGTACCTGGGCTCGTTCTTTTTTGCCCTTTATCACGCAATATTTTTCGCATGGTAACAGTGACGTCACCAAAATCAATATCCACTGGGCAAGGCGTCAAACATTTATGGCAAACAGTGCAATGATCAGCAACATCGTTCATTTCTTCAAAGTGACGCAGGGAGATGCCACGCCGTGTTTGCTCTTCATAGAGAAAAGCCTCGATTATCAATCCTGTTCCAAGAATTTTATTTCTTGGGGAATAGAGTAGATTTGCTCGAGGAATATGAGTCGTGCAAACAGGCTTACATTTGCCACAGCGCAAACAATGTTTGACCGCATCATTTAGCTCACCTAAATCACTTTCTTCCATAATGAGCGCTTCTTGTTGAAGTAACTGCAGCGATGGTGTGTAGGCATCATCTAAACCAGAACCTGACATCAATTTTCCTCGATTAAAAACCGATGTCGGGTCTACTTTATGTTTGTATTCTTCAAATGATGCAATTGACGGTTTGTCCAAGTACTTCATTTTAGTCAGGCCTATGCCGTGCTCCCCAGAAATCACACCATCCAGTTTGAGGGCAAGCGCCATAACTTGATCAACAATTTCATCCGCCTCTTGCATCATTGAATAGTCGTTAGAATGCACCGGAATATTGGTATGAACATTCCCGTCACCAGCATGCATGTGAGTCGCAACAAACAAGCGGCTATTCCGATGTTTTTTGTGTATATCGTCCAGCTTATTTCTGACGACTTCTAGTTCCTGACCCGAAAATATTTCTTTGAGCGGCGCTTCAATTGACTCACGATAAGAAATTCGCAATTCTCTACGTTGAATAATATCGAACAAGGTCCCTTTTTGTTTTTCAAACTGCTCAAGAGATGTTAACAAATCACGACATTCAAGGAGGGGTGTATCCAAACGATCAAGCATGGATTGCCATCGCGCTTTTACCGATTCAAGCAAATCCAAGGCGCCATTTTTTTTGTCACTAAGAATTGAATCATTTTCAGAGCAAGGCTCAGTCAGCTCCGAAAAGACAGCACTGTCCCAAGACTCTTGTATATATTCTTGCACCCCTTCAATCATCGCCAATTTATTTTTAAATGATTGAATAATATTGATTCGTTCTATTCCCAGTGTGTATTCAGCCAAATTATTCAACGGAATAACAACGTCTTCGTTTATTTTAAATGCGTTTGTATGTGCTGCTATGGCTGCCGTTCGTGATCTATCAACCCAAAATCGCCGCCTTGCCTCTGGGCTGGTAGCGATGAAACCTTCCCCTTCTCGTTGATTGGCAAGTCGGACAACTTCAGAAACTGCTTTTGCTACACTCGTCTCGTCTTCACCAGAAACATCTGCGATAAGAACCATTTTTGGTATTTCACCGCGTGATGCCTTTGTCGCATATCGAACCGCTTTTACGTAACGCTCATCCAAATGCTCCAGACCGGCTAACACAACATCTGGCGTTTTCTCTAAATATTGATTGATTTCAACAATGGCAGGAACTGCTACAGCCATATCGTGGCCAAAAAATTCCAAACAGACCGTGCGAGTAAATTTCGGCATTTTATGCAACACGAAAACGCCCGATGTAATTAGCCCATCACATCCTTCTTTTTGAATCCCGGGCAAACCACCTAAAAACTTATCCGTAACATCTTTTCCCAGTCCTTGCTTACGAAAAGCCGTGCCAGGCATTTCCAAAATTTCTGGTTCACTCGACGGCGTCTTTCCATCAGATTGATAATGGGAAATACGAAATTGTACGGTTTCTTGGT
>Ga0316207_10002671_pt1 | contig 17782 bp, 17 predicted proteins | sample 6weekpyrite_MG_FD_204943 | JGI IMG/M metagenome (GOLD analysis project Ga0316207, IMG submission 204943) | Microbial mat bacterial communities from mineral coupon in-situ incubated in ocean water Damariscotta River, Maine, United States -... | ecosystem: Environmental > Aquatic > Marine >...
AGAAAAAGCACTATCTGACAAATCAATTATAGATATTCGCCCGAATCTGCGCACAGAGATTGCCTCCGATACAGATACTATCGCATCTGCAGTACCGGAAGGAGTTCCACACCAAGGCATTCTTTTGGAAGTACGCAATCTGTCCGGCCTACATATTGAGGACCTGAATCCCACTGAGGGCAAAACCAACATTATTCTAATGCTTGATCAGGTAACTGACCCGCATAATGTTGGTGCGTGCATGCGCTCAGCCGCAGCACTGGGCGCACGAGCGCTCATTACACAAGATAGAAACAGCCCATCTGAAAGCGGCGTTCTTGCACGCTCGGCCGCTGGTGGACTTGAAATTCTACCCTGGCTGCAAGTGCCAAATCTTTCACATACGTTAGAAAAGCTAAGATCTATGGGCTATTGGAATGTTGGCCTGGATGGTAATACAAAAATGTCGATCCGCGATGTTTCTCTCGGTGAAAATATCGTCATTGTTATGGGCTCAGAAGGAAGCGGTTTACGTCCACTTGTGAAACGCAACTGCGATGTCGTAGCAAAAATCCCTATGTCAGGCTCGATTGAAAGCCTTAATGTTTCCAATGCTGCCGCAATTGCCCTTTACGAGTTAACCGGGAAATGACAGCCATAGCCGACATCATCACCCGCCTAGGCTTAAAACCACACCCTGAAGGTGGCTATTACCGACGTACTTATAAAAATAGTGAAGGCCCGCATGGCCGAGGCCATGCCACAGCTATTTATTATTTATTGGAGGGCAACGGATTCGCACGACGCCACAAATTGGATGCCGACGAACTTTGGTTTTGGCACGCTGGCGCCCCAATTACTTTGGAAATAAAGACAGTAAGCGGTGAGCTTGAAACACTCACACTGGGGCCAGATGTCACAAAAGGCGAACTCCCCCAACAAACAGTTCCTCGCAATTCTTGGCAGCGGGCCAAATCAGAAGGTGAGTGGACACTAGTAAGCTGCTGTGTAACCCCCGGCTTTCTATTTGAGACATTCGAGATGGAACAATAAAAAAGGCGAGTAATCAGCCCGCCTTTTTTAACTGTTTCACTAGTGATTAAGAGCGCTGCAGCGCCTCCACGCCATCAAAGCCTTCCAGCTCTGTAGTACCAACAAGTTCTGCGGCAAGCCCATCAGCTTCACCATAGGTGTGAAATAATTCCCATTTCACACCGGCAGGGTCCTCTGACCATGCTTTTTTCGATTTGGCATAGCAACAGCTCACATCACCGTCCACACGCATGGGTGCATCAACGGCCTTAAGCCGCATGCCCAACCGGGCTAGCTCATCATCTTCCTGAACTTCAACACCCAAGTGGCCAACTCCGCCGTCACCGCACGTGGTTGATACGGCAAAATTCACTGCCAAGTCCTCAGGTGCCCATTTAGCGTAGTCACCTTTTACTTTAACGGGGTCGGCACCAAACATCGCTGTATAGTATGGAATAGCCTCTTCCAAGCTTTTCACACCAATATGCACATGTAACCTTTTCATCATTTCTTCTCCTTTGTCATATCGCAAGAAACCGCAGAATCATAGCCAGAGCCAACAACCCTTGGGTCGCTCGCACAGCAGTCTTCCAACAAAAAGCTGAAAAGCTGCCGTACTGATTCAAAATTAACGTAATAAAAAATTTGTCGGGCTTGACGCCTTGAGGATAACAAGCCTGCATTTTCCATTGTTGCTAAATGGCGGGACAAGGTTGTGACATTTGCGCCCGTTGCTTCAGCAATTTTACCGGCAGGCAACCCTGCATCACCCATACGAACTAGCAGCCGAAAAGTTTCAAGCCGGGTTTCTTGCGCCAGTGCAGCGAGCTGATCTATTGTTTCTTTTGTTTTCATATTTGTACATATATACAAATATTAATGGTTTACAAGTGCTTTTAAAGTTTCAATTCAAGAATTTATTGGGCTCCATAGTATAGAAACACGGCTAACCGCTATATCAGCGAAGTAATTCCAGTTTCGCCCTCTTCTTTCGCAAGCCAAATAAAGGCATGCAAAAAACGAAGCCCATGGGTCATTTCTTTTTCAGACCGGTAAAAAAAAGTATCACTAGCTGTTGCCGACAGAAATTTATCCCTATCAATCCACCGCCAGCAATTATTACTATTTGAAAGCCCCCCCGCTAGAGCCTGCAAATAATACCTATTCTGCCAAATATAGCGGCCATGCATCCCCATAGCTTCAGGCCCATCAAACTCCGCCCATTGGTCAATGCCTTGACCTGCATGAATTTTAGAAGATTGTATTTGGGGCATATAGCTCCTATCCACCGCAGACAAGCTCTCTGGTGCAACACCCAATCGCTTTGATAAATATTCCCTAGGTTTTGATTGCAATGATTTGCTTGCAAACGGCACCTTTAAAATTTGCTTCCCGGCCATTTTTTCCATTAAATCAAATGCTAGCTTTCCACTTGATCTTTCATGCCAATCTAGCGCTTCTGCTGCCGCAACCAAAAACGGATCATACAAGGGCTCAAATGCCCCTGATGAAAAATTAAGCGCACGCGTTAAATAAGCAAAATGTCTCCGGGTACGATCTTTGAAATATAGATCCATCCCCATGCTGCCGACGGACTCTGCTTGATCATATAAGTCTTGATGAAGAGACCTAAGAGCCAACCGCTTGAAGTCATCAGAAAATAGTGTCTTCTTGCCTTGTAAGTTACGACCAAAAAAGAAAGCCCACCGATAAGCCGCATTGTGCTTTTCATTAAGCCCGCGCAACCAAAAGCCCTTCAACACCTCTAAATAGACAGGCTCACGTCGCCTCAACAATCGAAACGCCTTCTTAGGAATATCGCTGAATAAATTTCCATTACTAACGGGTTCCAGGTGCGAGCGAGCTAACTCCCCTGCACCGCCCCGTACGCGCGCCACTGTATTGAGCCGCCCCTGCCCCAAAGCATAATGATAAAGGGTAGAATAGCCTTGCTGATGAAAAGTAGCACGTTGAGCCAGCTCATGCGCTCTCACGCTAGTTTCTGTATAGTTTTCAGGGAAATTACCTTCTTTTGCGCCATATAACTGAGCAAGCTGCCGAGCAACATATTTATCATCGTCCCCTTCATTGCCACCCACAAACATATTGATAGGCTCAATGCCGGCACCGATAGCGGCAGCAAAACACATGCGCGAATCCTGGCCACCAGTGAGGTCAAAAAGCAAATTACTGCTACCAAAAGTACTTGCCAGCGCCGACATATAGCCAGTTAATCGCTCGACTGTTTTTTGAAGTAATTCTGAGTAACCTAAGCCTTTGGTACCCGCACAATATTTACTTGGTTTGAGATGCCAGTTTTCATTGCGGCCAGTGATGCACATGCCATAAGGCAGCACCTCTACATCCTCAAATCCGGTACGGGTTCCAGCACCAATTGTACAGCCAATTTCGAAACAAGCCGCAACCACAGAGCGTGTTAGCTGCACCCCGAAACTATTAACCGCGGCCTCTAATAGATATATACTATTACTGGCCACAAGTACGCCTGCTTGCCGCCAGACAAAAACAGAATATTGGGAAAGAGGGTCTAGCACTAACGCAAATTCACCAGTCCTTTGATTCAATAATATGGAAGAAAATACGCCCCGTAAATCTCCTGCTTCGATTCCGCGAATACAGGCATTTTTATGGGACACCCAAATAGAAGGCACTGGAGCATATTTGGTACCAGAAGAAAAAGCTTTGTCACCAGCAACGCCGTGACCGTCCCAATAAATTGTGTGATCATTACTTACTAAAGGCTTTGCCCCAGCAACAAGAACACCGTCTGCAACTTGGAAAGAAAGCGGCCCATCAACAGGTGTTAAACGCCGCGCGCCATTACATGCTTTCACAATAGCTTTGCTGTGCTCATTAAGGCCTGAGCCAGAAACTAAAAGATACTCCACACTTTCCCCCAATAAAAAATGCCAGCGAATACAACTGGCATTAGACACTTTGTGAATGCAACAAAAATGTGGGCCGCCCGGTCTCTAAGGCAGCCCACTTACACTATCCACACCTTGGGAGAGCAGGATAGATTTGGCTAAAAGGCTTAGATTGCTCGTTTCCGCATCTCAATCGCGGCATAAACAAAGCCGACTGCTATCAATAGGCCTGCCCACATATTCACACTTGAGAAAGTGATCGCCACTGATTCAGTTAGGCCTGCGCTGATGATCATATTGAACAAATCCCGAGGACCATCAATGTTATGAGCGATGCGGTCTTCAATGGCTTCGCGCCAGCCACCCATATGAATGGCAATCCATTTTGCAATGGAATAGGACTTGAAGAAGATACCTTCAATCGCAACCAATACGAACGGCGGCAATATTGCCCACAAGAACGGCATGCGACCAGCAAAAGCAGATACCAGCAGAAGCCAAGCCAACAGCGGCAATGCCCATAGCATACCCATTAGATAATGGCCCAAAAGGATAAACCAGCTTGTAAACATCAAACCAAGAGGGAACATCTCAAGTGCCGGACCACCCTGAAACAACACCACAATTCCCATAAATACAGAGATAACAAGCTGTGTGGCAATAGTAACGCCGAGGAAAATTAACGGAGCCACAACAAGTGGCACGAATAATTTCACCAGCACTTCTTGCCAGTCAGCAACGGGCATTGATTTCCAGAACATGATCGAACGATCACGGCGTTCCTCATAAAGCGTACCTAACAGAGAGAAGAAGATCACGAAAGGGAAGGCAAACCATGTGAGCATAGTTATGCCCCAATACATGAGCGTTACCGCCGATGACACTTCCTCAGGTTCTTTCTCCTGCAAAAGCGCCATACCCTCGCCAATATTCTTCACGTCTCCACCGTTTGATGTATCAAGATGAATTTCCCCCATAATCAGGGTGGATAAAACCAACAAGATAACTGTCAGGCTGGCAAGGATCGCCGGTGTACGGATATAGAAGCTTTTACCGTCTAAAATTTCCCTCTTCACTAGGGCTTTAAAGATATTCATTGCCCTTCTCCTGTCATGGTCGCCACGAAGATATCAGCAAGCCCAAGGCGGCGCGTTTCGCCCAATTTGGCCAGTGTTTCGCGGTCAATATTTTTATATACGCACGTAGACTTACCGAAAGTAGAACTGCGGCTTATTGGCTTCAGCGCTAGCGCCTCTTCCTCTTTACCTTGGTCTACCATCACTTCAATGAATAGCTGTGTTAGCTCATCCATCTCGGCTTCAAGTACAATTTCACCGTCTTTGATAAACATCACATCGGTTAAGATATGCTCAATCTCTTCAACCTGGTGCGTTGTGATAACAACCGTACGGTCTTCATCGAAATATTCTTCCAGCAGGCTTTGGTAAAACTGCTTACGGAAAATGATATCCAAGCCCAGTGTTGGCTCGTCCAACACCAAAAGCTTCGCATCAATAGACATAACTACAGCCAAATGAAGCTGCACTGTCATACCCTTTGAAAGGGCACGGATTTTCTTATCAAGTGGCACATTGGTACGGCTAAGGAAATCCAAGGCTTTTGCTCGGTCAAAACGTGGATGCACTGCCTCAACATAATCAAGCACTTCGACAACCCGCATCCATTTTGGAAGCGTCGCCACGTCTGCGATAAAGCAAACATCTTTCATCAAGGCATCACGCTCTTTAGAAGGGTCGTGCCCTAAAACGTTGAGTGAACCTTCATAAGAAGAAAGGCCTAAAATGGCATTCAACATAGTGGTTTTACCAGCACCGTTCGCGCCAATCACACCAACAATACGGCCAAGCGGAAGAGAAAAATCGACGCTTTTTAACGCGTGGAAATCTCCAAATGATTTTGAGAGCCCTCGGGCTTCAACAACATATTCGGTCATTGCCCTACTCCCTAATTCGCGAGGCCGCTTTTCAGCAGCGCATCAACATCAAGACCCAAGCGGCGGATAGTTTCCATCACGCGCGGCCATTCTTCATCAATAAATCGAGCGCGCTCAGCCTCCATCAGCTTATCGCGAGCCCCCTCAATCACGAACATTCCCAGTCCGCGACGTTTTTCTACTAAACCGTCCATAACCAGCTCCTGATAGGCTTTAGATGCAGTAATTGGATTAATTTGCATATCCACGGCGACATTTCGTACAGAAGGGAGCGCTTCGCCTTCAACGAGGGCTCCTTCCATAATGGCCGTTACTACCTTGTCCTTCAGTTGCCGGTATATTGGCTGATCGTCCGTCCAATCCGGCGTCATGATTCCTCCCCTCCCTTACGCTGCAAAAGCGATTAGGGTGCTATTATTATTTGCGAGCCGGCCAGCAAGAAACTGATCTTGCAGACGCGCCGCCCGGCGGCTGCGCCGGATTGACCTTTTTGAAGTTTGATATGTGTGAGTAGTCATTTTTTATCTCCTCGCTATCCCCAAAAGGGGCCCCTGTTAACCAGGGTTGTTATCGTTACTGTCGTTTTATAATGACTGTTTTCAGTCTTGTTTTCTTTCTAGTAGGGGAAGCTGTTTTCAGCTCCCCCGGTAGTTCCTCGCTGTACGGCCTATTTTCAGGCTCTTTTATTATTAGTTGGTGCTGTCAGTACCCAGGCCGATATTTTTATCGTTTCCCGTTCACCAGCGCTTTCCTCGCATTACCCTTGGGCCTTTTGACCTCTTCTGGCTAACCCTTCCAGATTGTCCCTCTTTAAGTGGGGCGCTTTATTCTGTTTGGGCGTTTTATCGTGCCGGTGTATTAGTTATGTAGTACACCAAACCAACATTGGCAAGTGAAATTTCTCGCTCACTTTACAAAAATACATAAGCCTTTGATATTAAAGGATATAAAATGAGTGATTTTTTAGATGAAAGCGTATTTAGGTGTATTAGACACCTAATCCCGTAAAAACTCTCCCGCTGTCTCATGACCAGAAAACGGTATCGTCATGCTAAAAGCCATTGCCTCAAAATTTTTAACAAGCTAGCCTGCTGAAAGGACTACTTAAGCTACACATATCAATTTATTTATCTGGAAACCAATGTTTCGTTATTTGCTTGATAGTTTGCGTGATTTAGCTCCAATTATTCTCGTTATCGCATTTTTCCAGATCGTTGTTTTACAACAACCTTTTCCTTACCCAGAGAAAATTTTGATTGGCCTAGCTGCCGTTGTGGTGGGCCTTGCTTTATTTATTCAGGGATTAAATCTGAGCCTCTTTCCTGTTGGTGAAGGTATGGCTGAGGCCTTTGCGCGAAAAGGCAGTGTTTTTTGGCTTATCCTGTTTGCATTTTCACTGGGTTTTGGCACCACAGTTGCGGAACCTGCACTGATCGCCGTCTCTGCGGAGGCGGCTAAAGTTACCGCGTCTGCCGGGCTTATAGCAAATTCGCAGGATGCACTGAACAGCTATGCAACAGGGCTGCGCTATACGGTTGCTATATCAGTAGGTCTGTCTTTAATTGTAGGTGTCATTCGTATCCTCAAGGGATGGCCGGTACAATACCTCATTATCGGCGGCTATATAGTTATCGTTATCCTGACACAATTTGCCCCACGTGAAATCATTGGTGTTGCATACGATTCTGGCGGTGTGACCACATCAACTATTACGGTCCCACTAGTTACTGCTTTGGGAATAGGATTATCGACCGTTATCCAAGGGCGTAACCCGATGGTCGATGGGTTTGGTCTCATCGCACTCGCCAGTTTGTTCCCGATCGGTTTTGTATTGATATATGGGATGATAATGTAATGGAGCTATTACACAAAATATTCATCGCCTTTACGCAAACTGTATTAGATGTCGCGCCAATTATCATTCTATTGGTCTTTTTCCACTACATCGTGCTGCGCAAACCTATTCGCAACCTAAAACGAGTCCTTGTTGGGCTTGGCTATATTATTACTGGGCTTGCTTTGTTTTTAGTTGGCTTAGAACAAGCCTTGTTCCCGCTCGGCGAAGTAATGGCCAAACAATTGACGGACCCTAGCTTTATTGGCGGCAATATCACCGGCACACTAAGCTGGCAGGATTATTATTGGGTCTATCTTTTTGCAGCGGCGATTGGCTTTTCCACGACCATCGCCGAACCATCACTTATTGCCGTCGCAATGAAAGCCAGTGAAATTTCAGGCGGTGCTGTCAGCACATGGGGGCTTCGTCTTGCTGTTGCTACCGGCGTTGCAGCAAGTATTGCACTAGGCGCCTTCCGCATTATCACTGGCACACCGCTTCATATCTATATGATAGTTGGCTACTTAATAGTCATTGCGCAGACTTTTTTTGCGCCAAAGTGGCTAGTGCCTTTGGCTTATGATTCTGGCGGCGTTACCACATCCACGGTCACCGTGCCGCTCGTTACTGCACTGGGGCTTGGGCTTGCTTCAACCGTACCAGGGCGCAGCGTCCTAATTGATGGTTTCGGATTGATTGCACTTGCCAGCCTTTTTCCTATGATAACCGTTATGGGATATGCACAGCTGTCTGAATGGCTAGCAGGCAAACAAAATGAAGACACTAACAAAAACAAGAAAGGGGGGTAGCTATGGATTTTAAGCTTATCATTGCGCTTGTTTCCGACGACTACACCGAAAAAGTGATTGCGAGAGCCCGTGAGATAGGCGCAACAGGTGCCACTGTTATCACAAGCGGTCGCGGGGCGGGCTTAAAACCTCAAAAGTCCTTTTTTGGTCTTACGATTGATGGTCAGGTCGACATGGTGATGTTCATTGTGGAGCGTCATCTCAGTAGAGAAATACTAGAAGGCATTAGTGAGGCTGGTCATTTCGATACGGGATCAGGAACGGGTATTGCCATGCAAGTTAATATCGAAGATGCCGTAGGAATGACGACACAATTAGAAACCATTGAGCATGAAATAGAGGATCATTTATGAGTGAAAAGAAATCATATATCCAAACTCGAGATGTTATGGTCCCTCAACTAGACACTATTGAGGGCATGGCAACAGTTGCTGAGGCTATCAGCATTATGAAAGAAAAACGCCATGGGGCACTGATTGTTAATAAACGTGACGAAAGTGATGAATATGGCTTTGTTACGGTTCAGGAAATTGCCCGGGAAGTGATCGAAAAAAACCTCTCCCCAGACCGAGTAAATATCTATGAGATCATGAAAAAGCCTGTACTGACAGTCCATGCTGACATGAATATACGTTATGCTATCCGTCTTCTCGATCAGGTAAATCAACAGCGGGCACTTGTTATCGAACACGGAAAAGCTGTTGGCATTATCACCATGTATGACATGGTTGTTCACTATATGGATAATTAAAAATTAGGTGTGCTTTCTACATAAGACCTGAGACTTCCACAGCATGTAAACGGCAGGGAGCACCAAAAGCGTTAATATTGTTGCGCTAACCATGCCCCCAACCATCGGCGCAGCAATGCGTTGCATAACCTCAGAGCCTGTGCCTGTACCCACCATAATTGGCAGTAGCCCAACAATCGTTGCCGCGACTGTCATCATAATAGGGCGTACCCGCATCAAGGCACCCTCAACAATCGCTCTTGTAAGGTCTTCTCTTTTAAGGGGCCGATTATCAGCCTCGGCTTCTTGCTGAACTCTGTCCCAAGCTTGATTGAGATATACGAGCATCAACACCCCCACCTCAACAGCAACTCCAGCTAGGGCAATAAAGCCAACGCCTGAGGCAACGGATAAATTGAAGCCCAATAGATACATTAACCAAATACCACCAACCAGTGCCAAAGGGAGTGTGCCCATAATGATCAACACAGCTGTCACATTCTTAAAGCTTAAGAATAGCAGTAAAAGAATAATAACTATGGTGACAGGTACCACCACGCTAAGCTTTTCCTTGGCGCGTTCCATATATTCATATTGGCCCGACCATGCGACTGAATATCCCGCAGGTAAATCTACGCCCTCTGCAACAGCCTGTTTGGCGGCTTCCACATATGAGCCAATGTCAACGCCGTCGATATCCACATAAATCCAGCCGTTGAGGCGCGCATTTTCACTTCTGATCAACCCTGCCCCGGTACTCACACTAATATCAGCCACATCCCCAAGCGGAATATGTGCACCAGACGGCGCAACAATAGGCAGTGACCGTAATCTTTCTAAAGAGTCCCGAAACTCTCGTGGATAGCGCACATTTATTGGATAACGTTCCAGCCCCTCTACGCTTTCGCTAACTGCCATTCCGCCAATAGCTGAACGGATCACATCCTGTACATCGGCAATATTAAGCCCGTATCGTGCTGCCTTCAGGCGGTCAATGTCAGCATTAACATAGCGTCCACCAGTTACACGCTCAGCGTATACGGAGGCTGTACCCGGCACAGTCTGCATTACTTCTTCAATTTGTTGCCCCACAGTTGCGATAACACTCAGGTCAGGGCCCGCAACTTTGATACCGACCGGGGTTTTAATACCTGTCGCCAGCATATCAATACGGTTTTTGATAGGCATGATCCAAACGTTGGTTAGGCTAGGCACTTGAACCAACCGATTAAGCTCCTCCTTCAATTTTTGCGTTGTCATGCCCTCGCGCCACTCGCTCTGTGGCTTGAGTTTAATTGTTGTTTCAATCATCGTCAGCGGTGCAGGGTCTGTGGCTGTATCAGCTCGTCCCGCTTTGCCGTGTACTGCCTCCACCTCAGGCAAGCTTTTGATTAATTTATTGGTTTGCTGCAGCACCTGCGCCACTTTGCTCGCAGAAATCCCCGGATAAGCGCTTGGCATATAAAGCAAATCACCTTCATCTAGATCAGGCATAAATTCACCACCCACCTTTGATAGCGGATAATATGCACTTGCAGTTACAGCAAGAGTGAACACCACCATCAACTTAGGAAACTTCAAAACGCCAGAAATAAAAGGCCTATAAGCCGCCACAAGTACGCGGTTAATTGGGTTTTTATGCTCAGGCAGAATTTTACCGCGAATAAAATACCCCATCAGCACAGGTACAATTGTAATCGACAAAGCACTGGCAGCAGCCATCGCATAAGTTTTAGTGAATGCTAGAGGATGAAATAGCCGCCCTTCCTGAGCTTCGAGCGTAAAAATCGGCACGAAACTAAGTGTAATAATCAGCAGAGAGAAAAAGAGAGGTGGACCAACCTCAACCGCAGCTTTGCTCACAATTTCCCAGCGATTTTCCTTGGTGATTTCATTTTCTTCCATATGCTTATGAAAGTTTTCAATCATCACAATCGTCGCATCAACCATCGCCCCTACAGCGATTGCTATACCGCCAAGCGACATGATATTCGCGTTAATGCCTTGAGCATTCATCACGATAAACGCTGTAAAAATACCAACAGGCAGGCTCAGCACCACCACTAGGGCAGAGCGAATATGAAATAAAAACAAGGCACAAATCAATGCCACAACAATAAACTCTTCAACGAGTTTTTCATTTAACGTATCAACCGCACGCTCGATAAGGTCCGAGCGGTCATAAGTCTCAACTATTTCAACACCCTTCGGCAAACTTCGCTTGAGAGTTTGGAGTTTTTCTTTAACGAGATCAATTGTCGTCATCGCATTTTCACCCCAGCGCATGACAATCACACCACCAACAGCTTCCCCTTCACCGTCTAGTTCGCCAATACCGCGCCTAAGTTCTGGGCCAATGCGAATTTCCGCCACATCCTTGAGCAGAATAGGCGCACCAGTTTCAGAAAAACCTAAAGGAATGACTTCGAGGTCAGAAATATCCTCGATATAACCTGAGGCCCGAACCATATATTCGGCCTCTGCCATTTCAATTACCCGACCACCAGTTTCCTGATTGCCTCGTTTTATCGCCATTTTCACATGACTAAGGGGAATGTTATAAGCACGCAGGCGATTAGGATTAACAACAACCTGATACTGTTTCACCATACCACCAATAGTCGCCACCTCTGACACACCTTCAACAGTTTGAAGCTCAAACTTCAAGAACCAATCCTGAATACTGCGAAGCTGCGCTAAATCATGCTGGCCAGTACGGTCCACCAAAGCATATTGATATATCCACCCCACACCCGTTGCATCAGGACCAAGCGCAGGCTTTACCCCTTCAGGCAAGCTTGGTGCAACTTGGCTTAAATATTCAAGCACACGCGAGCGTGCCCAATATAGGTCTGTGCCATCTTCAAAAATCACATAGACATAGCTGTCATTAAAGAAGCTATAGCCCCTCACTGAGAGAGCTCCAGGTACAGAAAGCATTGCAGTTGTAAGCGGATAAGTAACTTGATCTTCGATAACTTGTGGTGCTTGTCCTGCGTAAGTGGTTTTTATAATTACCTGTACGTCAGACAAATCCGGGATCGCGTCTAGTGGGGTTTTCTTAATAGAATAAGCACCCCAACCCGCGAGTAAAAGTGTCAATATCACAACCAAAAAGCGGTTAGCGATTGACCATTTAATGATATTTACAATCATGGCCCGCCCCTACATTTTCATCGCTGAAGTAATGATGTAAGGTCCCTCATCACTTTTTTTGATCATAAAGTGCATACGGTCCCCCTCTTCAAATGCAGAGAGGTCAACACCTCCAGAAACATTGAAGTCCATAGTCATTTCCGGCCAATTCAGGGATTCGATCGGTTCGTGCGTTAAGGTGACAGTACCATCCTCATTGACTGCCACGACAAGGCCCATACCGTGGTGGAGTTCCTGCTCCTCCATATCATCCGCCCCGTTCATACCTACGTCATTATCAAGCATTCGCAGAAAGGCCTCATTAAGGCTTGCCTCAGAATCTAGGAGAAACTGACCCGATGTGACTATTTCTTCACCTTCACTCAGGCCTTTTTCAATTATAACCCTGTCGCCTACCTCCAAGCCTGCCACCACTTCTGCAGGGCGAAACTTTCCCTCGCCCAGCGCTAAAATCAAACGATCCGTTTTACCAGTGCGAATAAGAGCTTCGCGCGGGATCGACAGCGCATTTTTCACGGGTGCCGCAGCGATAGAAATTTCAGCATACATATTCGGTTTTAAGAGCCCCTCCTGATTATCAAGCTCAAGTCGCACCTGTACTGTTCGGCTTTTTAAGTTCACTTCGGGGTAAATATAGTCAACTGTGCCAACCCAAAGCTTTTCTGGCTCAAACGCAAAGTTCACTGTTGCTTCTTGCCCCTCTTCAACCCACTTGGATTGAAATTCAAAAACTTCAGCCTTGACCCAAACCGAAGAAAGGTCTGCCAGAGAAAATACTGTTCGCTGCGGCGTAACAAACATCCCTTCACCAACACTGATTTCCAAGATCACACCGTCTTGCGGTGCCAACACTTCGATACGCTCTTTGGTCTTGCCTGAACTCTCCAGTAGCGTGACTTCCTTCTCAGTCATACCAAGTGCCAGCAGGCGGCCCGCCCCAGCTTGGGCTAGTGGTTTATTCTGAAGCCTCAAAGCCTGCAGATACTCAGCTTGTGCCGCCACTAGATCAGGTGAATATAATTCGAAAATTACTTCACCTTTTCGCACCCTTTCTCCAACAACCTTCTTGTTCAGTTTCTCGATCCAGCCTGCAGAGCGAACATGCACATGGGACATTTTGTTTTCATCAACAGTAACAATGCCAACAGTATTCACCTCTCGGTATAAATCTGTAACAGTGGCTGTTGCTGTGCGAACACCTATATTATTCACAACTGAGGCGCTAATTTGGAGCGCATTTCCATCATCGTCTCCAGCTGCATCCCCCTCATAAACAGGTATTAGATCCATCCCCATCGGTGACTTTCCTGGCGCGTCTCGCCGGAAATTCGGATCCATCGGGGCAACCCAATAAAGGATATCTTGTTCACCGCTTTCATTACCATCAGGGGTTTCCCCAATAGGGCCGCCGCCGGACTTAAAACTGAAATGTCCAATCGCAATCCCAATCACTAACGCAAGGCCTGCAAAAATTATCGTTTTACGCATCACCTTCCCCCTCCAAATATAAAAGCTCAGCCTGCGCCTTTAAGCGCTCACGCTTAAGCCGCAATAATTTCAATTCAATGTCGAGCTCCGCTAGCCGGGCCCGAATAAGCTCAGGGAAATCCGTCACACCGCTTTGATATGAAGCTAGAGAAGCCTCTGATGTTTCTTTCGCACGCTCTCGAACCACTTGCTGGTAGAGCTTGATACGCTCCGACGTACGTGACCACACTGCATGCGTAGTCATCACTCGGCGCTCTAGATCCATCAAAACTGAATTGAGAGAAAGCTGTTGAGCCTGCCTTGACCTCTTTGCTGCAGCCAAGCGCCGATCTTGCCGGTTTTTAGTAAAAAGCGGGATATCCATAGTGATACCAACAGAGGCAAAGTCTGCCCTGTCCCCTCCCCGGGCACCATAACCTGCCGTTACTGCCCAGCTAGGTTTATATTGCTCTCCCGCGATCGATATGTCCTTTTCCGCAACATCCACACTTATGCGTTTCACTGTCACCGTAGGGTGCTGCATCAGCAGCTCTTTTGTAACAGAAGCCGTAGCCGGATGTTTCAGTGCAGGATGCCCGATAGCTTCAACTGATAGGCCACCGCCAAACCTGCGCACCAAAGCTGCGTTTGCCACATCACTTTTTTGGGCAATATCAATCAGTTTGTCGTCCAACAGCGCTAATTCCATCTGCGCCCTGAAAATATCCTGGCTTTTATTTTTACCCGTCGCAAAAGTTGATTGGGTTACAGATATTAGTTCTGCAATGGCTTGCCTGCTTTGGTTCACACGTTCTACTGAGGCTTGCCAAAAATATAAATCCAACCATGCAAGGCGTGTATCGCGAACCACTTCCAGCCTTCTAAGCGCTTCATGTTGGCGAAGCATTTCTGCCTGAACCTCTTGTTTCTCTCGTTTCAATTGTCGTGTAGCACCACGAGGAAAAGCTTGGCTTACGCCTAATTGGAGCTGCGTCATTGGCTCCTGCGAATAACTAAAGCTATTTGTCGGCCAGTTAGCAAAAGCTATGCGCACTTTAGGGTCAGGCAACTGCCCATCAGCAACGGCTTTATCCTGAAACGCTCTTGCTCGCTCAGCCGGTTCATTTAGATATGGATCATCAGATACCAGCGCTTTTTTTACGGCATCATCAAGTGTAAGCTTCTGCTCTGACGCCGCGGCAACATTGGCGGCCAAAACCGTGCAACTCAGGGCGAACAGATGCCGCCATTTTTGGGAAAACATTTTTTATCTCTATGATTCAATAACACAATCAAGGGCCCACAAGGGACACCAGCTAACAAGCACTACGTGTGGTATTTAGAGACTTTTGGGAGGGGGCGACTGAATCGCAAGAGGTACCGAAACAAGCTGAGACTGAGTTAAGCTAAGCAGCTCAGAAGTATCAAGACAATCTTTAACCGAGCTATCAGTATCTAGCGAATCAGCAACACTGATAGCCAATCCGCAGCAAGAGAAGTCACAAGCCTGTTCTGATGACATATCATTCTGATCGCTCATCTGTGCCATCATCACCATATGCAATTGAGGATTCATATTGCCAACCATTTCGGGTGGGCAACAAGCATGGCTTGCTGCAACACTGGAAGCTGGCGCAATGACAGTCGCAACCAACAAGGCTACTACCGAGAACAATGCAGATATATTTCGCCTAACACTCATGGGCTAAACATAGCACTTGAATTAACCGCAGGGTCAAGAATTAAATATCGCTATCGCTGCCATCTTAGTAGTCACATTACGTAAGCGGCTGCAAAGACAACGCCAATACCGCAGCCACTTACTCTTAATTGCTCTATTTTTTCGAACAGATAGCATAGCAATCTCTACATATCTCAGAAGTAGCCAAACCTAAGATACACGGTCTACTCGGGCGGCAAAGCAGCCTCTTTTTGCGAAATGAATATGCAGGTAAGCAACAGTTTTATCTGAAAAGGCCTTTTCGATATAAGCTTCCGCTTTTGTACCTTCCACCACATCAGCGTCCAACATCATATCTTTGTTATCAAACGCTCTAATCGACAAAACTCGCTCCAATATAATTTGAGGAACTTCTCCCTTTTCATTAAAAGCAGCATGTGATCCTTCACTCACAAAAATGGCGTGCGAAGAACGATAAGGCGAAGCACAGTCCAAGTGCTGAAAGTTTATCAACAATAAACGATCACCAGGGTGGGCATCAGCAAGACTTACACGGCAAGGAAAGCCCGGTTTACTGTCATCTGCTAAAACCACCTCAATATTTTCTTCTCTTAAATTCGCTTCGTCCATAGCAAAATAAGCTTGAAACAAACTTGGGGAAAGGCCTTGTATTTTATAGGTCAATTCAAACTCCTGACATTCAGCTATCATTCGACTTACCAACGGCTTTTCCTTCCTAAGGTGGAACACCCAAGCCAAACCAGCTCGTCGTTTAACAAAATTTAGATATGGAGCAGAAAGACACGCTAACGCCTCTCCGATCAATATTGACCAATGTAATTTCTCAACAAACTAACAACCATCCGATTCTTGCACTCAATTTCAAAAACTAATTCAAGAACAAGAAACGGAATGTAGCGTACGGAATGCCTGAATATGGTGCCTCTTATTTTGTGATTATTGAGGTATTAAACGTGAAACACACCCGCTTTATTGGTATTATTTTGCTAATCGCCTTTGCCCTTTCACAAGGCTTGCGCGATGTCTATCTATCCTCCGCATTTGGTGCCCTTGGCTTTTTCGATCTGGTGTTTTTGGCATTTGCCACCGCGACAATCTTTTTTACCATTTTGCTATTAATATGGGTGCCAGAAGATATTAAGCGTTTAAAAAAACAGTGGCGCGGCGTAGTAGCCGTCAATGTCACAACAGCCGGTGCTTGGCTGTGCTATTTCGGTGCTCTAAATTTATTGGAGCCTTCCGTTGTCAACACCATTTTCTCAGGCGTCGCCCCAGTTTCTGTCGTCCTTTTGGCCTCAATAGGGCTTTATGCAACCGACCGCGCCAAAGCCTTAACACTTGAGCGCATTATTCATTTAGGCGTTTTATTCACTCTTCTTTTCCTCGGGTGGATTGTTCTTTCAGGCCGCTCTGGTTTCGCAAATATTTCCGTCAACAATGCAGCAGGCGGTATCCTAATGGCTGCTTTAAGCGGGATTATTATTACCGCTGAAACAGTGTATGCAAAACGGATGAACGAAGCTGGTGTTTCTGCAATCGGCGTATTGGCTTTCAGGTTTGTGTTCATCGCCCTAATTGGTGCAAGTGCTATCCTTATTAATGACACATCACAAATACCAGCAATGCCACTGCCTGCCCTTTTAATGGTTTCAGGGAAGATGTTAGTATTGATGGTGGCTCCTCTGCTTCTTGTTGGCCAAGGCTTGGCAATGACATCACCACTTACCACAGGAATTGTTGCTGCTTTCGGCCCTGCTATTGTCTTCATGCTACAAGCTGGTGAAGGACGAATTCCATCTTCAGGCTGGGTGTTACTCGCAACTGCTATTTATGTGTCACTCACACTGCTTGGTGTACTGGTTCGGGCATTCTCATTATCGCGAAAAACTGTGTAATCATGACACCTCTCAACACAAGGTAGAAACATACTGCATGTGACCAAAGCGCGCACTTAATGTGCAAGCTAGATTAATGTGAACTACTAAGGTATCTGATAGTAGTATTACACAACCCGGTGAATAGAGTTTCGAGTTTCCGCCACACGAGCAGTGAGAGAAAATATGAAACAGATATTTATGACCCCCAATTTTTCAGTTGGAGCCATCCTAATCGGTGAAAATGGCCAACGGAGATTAGCCCCGTTCAATTCAGATATTTGTTATTTATTTGAAACGCTGGAAACCATGACAATGGCGCAGCATTGTTCTCCCTCAGATAATGATGAAGAT
>Ga0316207_10002672_pt1 | contig 17758 bp, 15 predicted proteins | sample 6weekpyrite_MG_FD_204943 | JGI IMG/M metagenome (GOLD analysis project Ga0316207, IMG submission 204943) | Microbial mat bacterial communities from mineral coupon in-situ incubated in ocean water Damariscotta River, Maine, United States -... | ecosystem: Environmental > Aquatic > Marine >...
TAGGGAGGTTGTAATACAATGACCAGACATTGCTCGAGCGTTTTCATTAGATGTTGGTTTTAATCTAGCAGCACAACGGCCATAGCAGCAATACCTTCACCGCGGCCGGTGAAACCGAGCTTTTCAGTTGTGGTTGCCTTAACATTCACACAGCTAATGTCAGTACTGCAATCATCAGCAATGTGTTGGCACATATCACTAAGATAATTTGCCAGCTTCGGCGCTTGAGCAATGACTGTGCAATCGATATTTACTACGCTAAGGTTTTTATCTATAAGCAAGGCCATGACATCTCGTAATAGTTGTCGGCTATCAGCGCCGGCATAAGCAGGATCCGTGTCAGGAAAATGCTGCCCAATATCACCTAATGCCGCTGCGCCAAGCAAGGCATCACACAGTGCATGCAGCAATACATCGGCATCCGAGTGACCAGCAAGTCCTTTATCATAAGGAACGGTCACGCCACCCAGAATCAAGGGACGCCCTCCAGTAAAGGCATGTACATCAAAACCCTGACCAATTCGCATTGTTTATTTCCTTTGGCTTAAATAAAATTCAGCCAGCGCCAGATCTTCTGGTCGCGTTATTTTTATATTATCCGCACAGCCTTCGAGTAACAGGGGCGCATAACCTGCATGCTCGATAGCTGACGCATCATCGGTTACCAAATAGTCATCTTTCAATGCATTATTTAATGCGTCACGTAACATAGCATAACGAAACATTTGTGGCGTTAAGGCGCGCCATAAACATTCACGATCAACTGTTTTCTCAACAACATTAACCGAATCACTCTTTTTTATTGTATCGTGAACCGGCACGCCTAAGAGCCCCCCAACAGGATGAGTCGCCATGGTAATGAGTAACTTATCCAGATCGTCCTTATCTAGACAAGGACGTGCAGCATCATGCACTAATACCCAATCATCATCATCAGCCAGCTCAGCAAGACCTTGCATAGCATTCAATACTGAATGACAACGTTCATCGCCACCCTTAACCGTAATGACGGGGCGATCTGTTTTAAAGTTCAACTTCGGCCAGTAATTATCATGCTCGGCAATCGCAACAACGACACCGCTAATACGCTGGTGATGAATAAAACAGTCCAGCGTGTGCTCAAGAACGGTTTTACCGTTTATCTTCAGGTATTGCTTGGGGCAATCGGCATTCATTCTTGCACCAATGCCGGCCGCAGGAATAATTACCCAGAATTTTTGTTCCACAACCGTCATTTTTTATCCGATTTTTCCGGTTGCTCCGATTGGTCATGCTCAATGACCTGAAAGAAGGTTTCGTCTTTTTTGATCATGCCTAATTCATTTCTGGCACGTTCTTCGATAGCACCCAGGCCTTGTTTAAAGTCTCTGACCTCGGCTTCTAATGCAGCATTGCGTTCACTAAGAATTTTATTCTCAGCTTGTTGTTTTTCAATTTGCTGTTGCAGTTGATGTACTTCGGCAAGACTCCCCTCACCTACCCACAAGCTCACTTGTAGGGTAATCAATAAAACAAGTAAACCAGCTAAGAGCAATTTCATACTTGTTGGGGAGTCCGCCTCTTACATCTAAATAAATTTAAAAGCACCTTTTCCAGCATACGCAGCTTTATCACCAAGCTCCTCTTCAATGCGTAGTAACTGATTGTATTTGGCAATACGATCAGTCCGTGACAATGAGCCTGTTTTAATTTGGCCACTAGCTGTTGCCACAACGATATCCGCAATAGTGGTATCTTCCGTTTCACCCGAACGATGTGATACAACTGCTGTGTAACCTGCATCATGTGCCATTTTAATGGCTGCAAATGTTTCGGTTAATGTGCCGATTTGATTAACTTTAATCAAAATAGAATTAGCAATAGATTTATCGATGCCTTCTTGCAAAATCTTTGTATTAGTCACAAATAAATCATCACCGACCAACTGCACTTTATCACCGAGTTTTTCAGTCAGTAGTTTCCAACCATCCCAGTCACCTTCATCAAGGCCATCTTCGATAGAAAGAATGGGATACTTGTCACACCAGTCGGCTAGGTAGTCAACAAACTCAGCTGATGTTAACGAACGACCATCTGATTGCAGGACATACTTACCATCTTTATAAAATTCAGAGCTAGCCGCATCAATACCGATATAAATATCTTCACCCGCTTTATAACCAGCCATTTCGATGGCTTCAAGAATGACCTGAATCGCTGATTCATTTGATGGCAAGTCAGGTGCAAAACCACCTTCATCACCTACCGCAGTATTCATGCCTTGCTTTTGTAACACTGACTTTAAAGCATGAAAAACTTCTGTGCCGTAACGCACGGCTTCAGAAAGACTTGATGCGCCAACAGGCATGATCATAAATTCCTGGATATCAACACTGTTATCCGCATGCTCACCACCATTGATGATATTCATCATTGGAACGGGCATCGAGTAACTACCTGTACACAAGTACTCATACAATGGCTGACCTGACTGAATTGCAGCTGCTTTAGCAACTGCCATTGAAACGGCTAATAAGGCATTAGCACCTAAGCGTCCTTTATTATCTGTACCATCAAGTGCGATCATTTTCTCATCAATCGCTTGTTGTTCAGTAACGTTCATTCCTGCTAACGCGTCAGCAATTTCACCATTGACGTTGGCAACTGCGTTCATCACACCTTTACCACCAAACTGACTCTTATCACCATCACGCAGTTCAACTGCTTCTCTGGAACCGGTTGATGCGCCAGACGGCACTGAGGCACGCCCCATTACGCCCGATGCTAACGTTACATCGACTTCTACTGTTGGGTTACCACGTGAGTCAATGATCTGACGACCGTGAATTTTTGCAATACTCATATCATCTGCCATGGTGCAGAATCTCCAATCTAATAATTAAAAATAAAGTTAAATAATTGTTACGCTTAAATACTGTTGTTACATATTATTTTCAGCAAACCCGGCTGCTTTAACACCGCGATCGATTTGCAATAATACTTCGAACAATTCTTTCATTCGGTTAAGTGGCCATGAATTAGGACCATCACTTAAGGCTTTTTCCGGATCAGGATGGGTTTCCATAAAGATCCCTGAAATACCTGCTGCCACGGCTGCACGTGCAAGTACTGGCACATGTTCACGTTGGCCACCTGAACAACTACCTTGCCCACCAGGCAATTGCACTGAGTGAGTGGCATCAAAGACCACCGGGCAATTTGTTTCGCGCATCACGGCAAGACCACGCATATCTGAAACAAGATTGTTATAGCCAAATGACACACCGCGATCACAGACCATAATTTGATCGTTACCCGTTGCAGTGGCTTTATCAACCACGTTTTTCATATCCCACGGTGCAAGAAACTGCCCCTTCTTGATATTTACTGGCAGCCCCTGTGAAGCAACTGCTTGAATAAAGTTTGTTTGGCGACAAAGAAATGCAGGGGTTTGTAAAAGATCAACAACATCGGCCACTTCATTGAGTGGTGTATCTTCATGCACATCGGTGACGACCGGCACGCCGATTTGATCTTTCACTGCCTGTAGAATGCGCAGCCCTTCTTCCATACCCAAACCACGGAAGCTTGAATGTGAAGAACGATTCGCTTTATCAAACGATGATTTATAAATAAATGGAATGCCTAACTCATCAGTTAATTCTTTTAGCTGACCTGCTGTATCCAACGCCATTTGTTCGCTTTCAATAACGCACGTTCCCGCTAACAAAAACAGTGGCTGATCTAAACCTACTTCAAACCCGCATAACTTCATGCTACATCCTTCTTGTTAGCCTGACCGACTAAATGTTCACGTGCGGCTTTAATAAAGCCAATAAATAACGGGTGTCCATCACGTGGCGTAGACGTAAATTCAGGATGGAACTGACAGGCGACAAACCATGGGTGATCTTCAATCTCAACCATTTCGACCAACTTACCATCGACCGACTTACCCGCAATAAGCAAACCGGCTTTTTCTAACTGTTCAAGATAACCATTATTAAATTCATAACGATGACGGTGACGTTCAACAATCACATCGGCATTGTACATTTGGTGACTTCGACTATTGTCAGCCAATTTACACTTCTGTCCACCCAGACGCATGGTGCCACCCTTATCAGAGTTTTCGTCACGTTGTTCTATTTCGCCATCTTCATTCACCCATTCGGTGATCAATGCAATCACCGGATGAGGCGTATCGGTATCAAACTCGGTGCTATTGGCATTTTCAAGACCGGCCACATTACGCGCGTAATCAATCACTGCTACCTGCATACCAAGACAAATACCAAAGTACGGTATTTTGTTTTCACGCGCATATTGTGCGGTACGAATTTTTCCTTCCACACCTCTCTCACCAAAACCACCGGGAACCAAAATCGCATCCATACCTGCAAGACTGTCACCGCCGTTGGCTTCAATGTCTTCTGAATCAAAGTAAGTAATGTTTACCCGTGTACGTGTGTGCATTCCGGCATGAATCAGTGATTCAGACAATGATTTGTATGATTCAGTCAGGTCAACATATTTACCCACCATCGCCACATTGACTTCGGCTTCTGGGTTGTCCATTGCATTGGTGACCGCATCCCACTGACTTAAATCTGCTGGCTGCACATCCATCTGCATTTTTTCAACCACAATGTCGTCCATACCTTGCTCGTGTAAGGCGCGTGGTATTTTATAAATACTGTCAATATCCACCGCTGAAATAACCGCACGCTCAGCAACATTAGTAAACAATGCAATCTTACGTCGATCTTCATCTGACATGGGTTTCTCAGAACGACACATTAAAATATCCGGTTGAATACCGATGCTGCGTAATTCTTTTACCGAGTGCTGGGTGGGTTTGGTTTTTACTTCACCGGCAACCGCAATATAAGGCAATAAGGTCAAGTGAAGGAACAAGCTATGCGTATGCCCAAGCTCAACACCCAACTGACGAATTGCCTCAAGAAATGGCAAAGACTCGATATCACCTACGGTACCACCAATTTCGACCATTGCCACATCTGCATCACCTGCTCCGGCAATCACACGGCGTTTAATTTCATCAGTAATGTGGGGGATGACCTGAACCGTACCACCGAGGTATTCACCGCGACGTTCTTTACGCAGTACATTGTCATAAACCTGACCGGTAGTGAAGTTATTACGCTTGCCCATGGTGGTGCGCACAAAACGCTCGTAGTGCCCCAGATCCAGATCGGTCTCAGCACCATCTTCGGTGACATAGACTTCACCATGCTGAAATGGGCTCATGGTGCCAGGATCAACGTTGATATACGGATCCAGCTTCATCATGGTCACTTTCAGACCACGTGTTTCAAGGATTGCACCTAATGAAGCAGAGGCAATTCCCTTCCCTAATGAAGAAACTACGCCGCCTGTAATAAATATAAATCTGGTCATTGAATGGAAATCCCGTCGAATTAGTGAGCAAAAATTGCATTGCTGGACGGGATTACATGTTACCAGCACCCTCATGAATACTCAATGAGCGCAGACGATTCTGGCTCAGGTTTTTGCGAATAAATCGAGAATCAGTCACTTGTGCTTCGAAATATCAGGCCGGCTGCCATTCCAGTTCAAAACCCGTCATTTCCCCAGATGCAACAAACGGTTCACAGATACATAAGCCAGCCACCGCCGCCAGTTCATCACCAACATAAACTAGTGGTGTTCGATTACGCTGCCAGGGTGGAATGCCCGCTTCCTGAAACAGCTTTTTCAGGCTGGTATGCCCCATTTTACCGGCAGGCTGGCAACGTTCACCGCCACGGCGGTATTTTAAAGTACTCTGTCCCTGAATGATCACGCCATGTCCAGTGACTGGACGTGACAGCAAGGTACCGGATGAGGCTGGCAAAACCAGTGTCTTGCCTGGCTGCCAGTCAATACTTAGATGATTGTCCAGATCTTTTAAGGGATTCATGGCATAGAGCCGATCCCGGTAGCGTCGTACCTCACAGCCTGACCATGACACACAAGGACGCCGATCTTTAGCAGCATTTACTGCATCATGCTGAATTTGAGCGAGTTTTTTCGCCGATGGCGGTCGCATATCCCGATTTTCCAGCCAATATCGCAACACATTACGTTGCCGTATTGCGGATAACTCAATTAACCCCAAGATAGCCAGTGTTCCTGATTCATCAATCAATGCTTCGCTGTCATGTTCCGCCAACTCGGCTAATAATTGCTGCGCTTCTGCTTGCTGTGACGCCACGCGCAACACTGTTGTATCCAGTGATGGCCAACGCTTGCGTAACAAAGGCATGACATCATGTCTTAATAGATTACGGTCAAAACGGCGTTGCTGGTTAGTTGGATCGTCGACCCATTGCAGCGCTTGTTGTTGTGCATAATCTTGCAGTGCTGAGTATGCAACATTTAACAAAGGCCGGTATAAATGCCCTTTGCCTAATCTGGTAAGCGCAGGCATGGCAGACAAACCACGCGTTCCCGCACCGCGTAATAATTGCAAAAAAACCGTTTCACTTTGATCGCGTTCATGTTGTGCGGTTAACATCACATCATTTTCCGAGACGACGCTTGCCAATGCATCGTAACGTGCCTTACGCGCGGCCGCTTCCGGACTTTCTCCCTTTTTCGCCACCGCATCAACGTGAAGAATCGTTAAGGGAATATCATATGCCTGACAAACTGTTTCACAATGCTCAGCCCAAAGATGAGAATCTGATTGCAGACCATGTTCAACATAAACAGCTTTGACTTGAATATTCATTTCAGCTCGACATTGCGCCATCGCATGCAACAAAACATGAGAGTCCATGCCACCACTAAAAGCGACCCAATAACAAGTTGGCTGAAGGCTTAAACGCAAACTGCATGAGCGAAGTGCTTCATGCAGTTGCTGGGATGAAAAAGACATGGGGATGTCTTACTGTTCCTGATAATTACCGATGCTTGATAAACGTTCGTAACGTTGTTCCAACAAACGATCAATTGGCATCCGCACAATCGCATCGAGCGATTCGATAAGAGAATGTTTCAGTGTGCGCGCCATCGCATCCATATCACGGTGTGCACCACCTAATGGTTCAGGAATAATTGAATCAATTAATTCTAATTCTTTTAAACGCTCTGCAGTGATACCCATCGCTTCGGCTGCATCAGAGGCTTTTTCTGCACTCTTCCAAAGAATAGAGGCACAACCTTCTGGGGAAATAACCGAGTAAGTACTGTATTGCAACATTTGCAAACGATCACCAACGCCGATCGCCAATGCTCCACCCGAACCACCTTCACCAATCACTGTACAAATAATAGGGGTCTTAAGATCGGCAAGCACAAACAGATTACGTGCAATCGCTTCACTTTGCCCGCGTTCTTCTGCACCGATACCTGGGTAAGCACCCGGCGTATCAATAAAGGTCAATACCGGTAAAGAAAAGCGTTCAGCCATTTCCATTAGACGCAATGCCTTGCGATAACCTTCTGGCCTTGGCATACCGAAATTACGTTTAATTTTTTCTTTGGTGTCGCGACCTTTTTGTTGGCCAATAACCATGACTGGACGATCGTCAAGACGGGCAATGCCACCGACGATAGCATGATCATCAGCAAAAGCACGATCACCATGCAGTTCTTCAAAACCATCAAAGATGCGTTCAATATAATCTAAGGTATAGGGACGCTGTGGATGGCGAGCAAGTTGTGAAACCTGCCAAGCATCAAGGCTACTAAAAATGGATTCTGTCAGCGAACGACTCTTCTCTTGCAGGCGCTGGATTTCATCACTGATGTTTATTTCAGTGTCATCCCCTACATAGCGAAGCTCTTCGATTTTAGCTTCAAGTTCAGCGATAGGCTGTTCAAATTCAAGAAAATTCATGTCCATAACTGTAAAATACCGGATATTAGCGTAAAGGGCAAAATACGCTGTATTTAATAAAGAAGCTCAACCTGCTCATTACCCGCTAATTTTCGTAGCTGGAGTAATAATTCATCCGTTGGGCGAATGCGCCATTCCTCACCCAAAAGCAGTCGAGTTGATAAATCGGCTCGCTGATAATCAATGCATACCGGGCATTGGCCATTTTTAAATGGTGTTAACACCTGTTCTAATGATTCAACAAATCCATTACCGGCCTTTTCAGCCGGCACACGAATAATTAGCTGTCGTGAATAATTTTCTCTTGCCTGATCAATATCATAAATCTGTGTTGCACGTAGCCGCAAACCACCACTGTAGTCATCTTCTGCGACAGGGCCTTTAATCACTAACAAACGATCTTTGCCAATCAAGTCCTGAAATTGCGCATACACATCTGTAAACGCAGCCACTTCGAGGCGACCGCTACGATCATCCAGCGTCAAAAATCCTATGCGTCCACCGCTTTTGGTATTACGCGTTTGTAGCCCAACCACTAAACCTGCAACCGTTTGTTCTTGTTTATTTCGAGATGGTTGTACATCGACCAAACGTGTTGTAATAAACCGACTCAATTCTTTCTCATATTGGGCGATAGGATGACCGGTTAAATAAAGGCCCAGTGTTTCTTTTTCTGCTTCAAGTCGTTGCTTTTCAGTCCAGTCTTCCTGTTCATCAAACGAAACCACTTGTTCATGCTCAGCCGCACCACCAAACATATCATTTTGGCCACGCGCCTGATCTTTAAGATATTGCTCAGCACTTTTCAATGCTAAGCCCAAGGATGCTATCAAGGTGGCACGATTTGGCCCAAGTCCATCTAACGCCCCGCCCCGAATCAAGGCTTCCAAAACACGACGATTCAGTTTTCGTGAATCAACGCGGCGGCAGAAATCAAATACATCACTGAATAAACCATTTTTATTGCGTTCAATGATCACACTTTCCAGTGCGCCCTCGCCAACACCTTTTATTGCACCAAGTCCATAAAATACTTCGTCTTCGCCATTTGACTTAAACATGTATTCACAGGTGTTCACATTAGGTGGCAACACTTTTAATTTCATGGTGCGACATTCATCAATTAAGGTAACCACCTTGTCGGTGTTATCCATATCAGATGACAATACCGCAGCCATAAATGCTGCAGGGTAATGTGCTTTAAGCCAGGCTGTTTGATACGAAACCAACGCATAGGCGGCCGAGTGTGATTTATTGAAACCATAACCGGCAAATTTTTCCATCAAGTCAAATAAGTCACCGGCTTTCTTTTCATCAAAACCCAGTTCATTTGCACCCGACATAAATATGCTACGTTGCTTGGCCATTTCCTCGGGTTTCTTTTTACCCATGGCTCGACGTAACAAATCAGCGCCACCCAGAGAATAGTTACCAATAATCTGGGAAATTTGCATCACCTGTTCCTGATAAACGATGACACCATAAGTTGGGCTCAGCACTTCTTCCAGTTCTGCAAAAGGGTATTCGACCTTGGCACCTTTTTTACGATTAATGAAATCATCAACCATGCCTGACTCAAGTGGGCCAGGTCGGAAAAGCGCAACTAAAGCAATAATTTCTTCAAAATTATCTGGCTGAAGTTTTTTAATTAACTCTTTCATACCGCGTGATTCAAGCTGGAATACGGCGGTCGTTTCACACCTTTTTAATAATGCGAATGTTTCTGGATCATCGGTAGTTAGTTGTTCTAACACCAAAGGCTGCTTACCGTCTTTTTCACGCTCACGATTAATCGTTTTCATTGCCCAATCAATGATCGTTAAGGTGCGCAGACCTAAAAAGTCAAACTTAACCAGACCAATTGATTCAACATCATCTTTATCCAGTTGTGAAACAATGCTTTCAGAACCTTGCTCACAGTAAAGTGGTAAGAAATCTGTCAACTCGGTTGGCGCAATCACCACACCACCGGCATGTTTGCCGGCATTTTTTGTGATGCCTTCTAATGACAGCGCTAATTCAATAAGACCATGTACTTCATCGTCTTGTTCGTAGCGGCGACGTAACTCCTCTTCCTGCTCTAGCGCTTTTTTAAGCGTAATACCTATTTCAAAAGGAATTAATTTTGCAATTGGATCGACAAAGCCATAAGGATGTCCCAATGCACGCCCGGCATCGCGAATTACCGCCTTTGCTGCCATCGTGCCATAAGTGATAATTTGAGAAACTTTGTCTCGCCCATAAGTACGGGCAACATAATCAATGACCCGATCACGCCCATCCATACAGAAATCAACATCGAAGTCAGGCATCGATACACGTTCAGGATTAAGAAAACGTTCAAACAGTAGATCGTATTCTATCGGATCAAGATCCGTAATATACAAAGCATAGGCGACGATCGAACCTGCACCTGAACCACGACCTGGGCCAACTGGCACGTCATTGTTTTTTGCCCATTTAATAAAATCGGCAACAATCAAAAAATAACCTGGGAAACCCATATTAATGATAACGTCGAGTTCAATCTTTAGACGATCAAAGTATTCAGCACGTTTCTCCGTGCTAAATTCACCATGAATGGATTGTAATTGTTGAATGCGTTTCTCAAGCCCCTTTTCCGATTCCAGTGTCAGGAACTGATTAATATCAAGCCCTTCTGGAACAGGGAAATCAGGCAAGAAGTAAGTACCGAGTTTAAGCTCAATATTACAACGCTTGGCAATCAACACACTGTTTTCAATGGCTTCGGGAATATCCGAAAACAACTCGCACATTTCCTCTGCACTACGCAGATATTGTTGATTGCTATATAGATGCGGTCGTCGTGAATCATTCAAGGTGCGACCATCGTGAATACAAACCCGTGCCTCATGTGCGTCAAAGTCAGCTTGTTCAATAAAACGAACATCGTTGGTTGCAACAACGGGAATATTTTTATCCGCAGCCAGCTTAACACTTGCGTGTAGGTAACGTTCCTCATGTTCGCGACCGGTACGCTGTAGTTCTAGATAAAAACGCTCTGGGAACAATGATGACCAACCGTCGAGTAACTCAGCAGCCTGCTTAACGTCATTACTCAATAAAGCTTGGCCAATATCACCACTTCGACCAGCAGACAATGCAATAAGGCCACCTGTACTACCAGCCAACCATTGTTTTTCTATCATTGGAATACCGCGGTGCTGGCCTTCCAAATAGCTGCGGGTTATAAGACGGTTTAAATTTAGGTAACCTTCATGGTTCTGGCAAAGCAATACTATGCGTGAAGGTGGAATACGTTCGCTTTCTGGATGAATCAGTATTTCTGCACCAATAATCGGCTTTATACCAGCAGCCATTGCCGCACGATAAAACTTTACCATCGCGAATAAATTAGATTGATCTGTCAGTGCAATGGCAGGCATACCTGAACTTGCCACTGCTTGCATCAGTGGTTTTATACGGACTAGTCCATCCACCAAAGAAAATTCAGTGTGAAGATGTAAGTGGACAAAATCTTGCTGCATCAGAAACTCAAATCAACGCTGGTTAATTATTTTTGCCACAGGTGAAAAGCTTCGTCTGTGTATCGGAGTGATACCTAAATCCTGAAGCGCCTGCATATGCACCTTTGTAGGGTAACCTTTATGCGAGGCAAAACCGTAACCGGGATATTGCACATCCATTTCAAGCATTTCTGTATCACGTGCAACTTTTGCGATAATCGATGCTGCACTAATACACGCTACTTTTTGGTCACCTTTAATAATTGCCTCACTGCTACAACTTAATTCAGGGCAACGATTACCATCAATTTGCGCATGTTCTGGTTGAATCGATAAACCCTCTACTGCGCGGCGCATTGCCAATAAGCTGGCATGGAGAATATTAATCTCATCAATTTCTTCTATTTCCGCGCGACCTAATGACCAACTTAGCGCTTTTTCACGTATTTCAATATCTAGCTTATTACGCTTAGTTTCGGATATTTTTTTTGAGTCAGCCAGACCTTCGATAGGTTGTGCTGGATCCAAAATAACGGCTGCCGCAACAACAGGACCTGCCAGAGGACCGCGACCCACTTCATCAACACCCGCAATAAGAATAGCCGTTACATCAGGCATGATTGTTTCCTGTTTTATTATTAATCACTTGCAACACTGCTTGTGCCGCTTGTTTATCCGTATCTTGCCGTAGGCTGTGGTGCATTTCCGTAAAGCGCTCCATTATCCGTTTAACATCACCTGAATTTGTCAGGTAATGCAACAATTTCTCACCCATTATTTCAGGTTTCGCCGCTTTCTGAACATACTCAGGAACCAGTGTTTCACCCGCCAGCAAATTCGGTAAGGAGTAATTTTTAACTTTTACCCACATTTTTAAAATAAAATAATTTAACCATGAAAGCCGATAGGCAACGACCATTGGCCGCTTAACCAACATGGCTTCCAGAGTTGCTGTACCCGATGCCATTAAAATTGCATCTGCAGCGCCCATGACTTCACGTGCCTGACCATCAACAAACGTTATGGGTAATTGCTTTGCGCGTTCACCTCCTAATTGGATAAATAGATCCCGGACAATTTCCGAAGCAAATGGCACGACAAATTGAATGTCTTGCCGTTGCTGGTAACAGTAATTCGCGGTTTCCAAAAATGTTTCCGCAAGATATTTTATTTCGCTAATACGGCTACCGGGTAACATAGCAATAATGGTTGACGACTCATCTAAGCCAAGATTAATTCTGGCAGTGGCTTTATCAGTTGCTAGTGGTATCTGATCAGCAAATGGATGGCCTACAAACTTTACGGGCACATTATGTTCCCGATAAAACTCTGCCTCAAAAGGGAAAAGTGCTAAAACACAATCAACCGCACGAGCAATTTTTTTTACACGGTAGCGTCGCCACGCCCACACCTGGGGACTAACATATTGAATTGTTGGAATGCCGGCTCGGCGAAGCTGTTCAAGTAAGGTTAAATTGAAATCAGGTGCATCAATGCCAACAAATGCATCAGGTGGGTTAGCGATAAATCGATCTCTAAGTTGGTTGCGTATTGCACGCAACTCTCGATAATGAGCAAAGGCGTCGACAAGACCAATGATTGAAAGTTTTTCTGCGGGGAATAAGGCATTACAGCCCTGCGCCACCATATTCGGACCGGCAATCCCTTCTGCTTCTATGTCTTTTTCTGAATCGTGAAGCGACTTGAGCATTCCTGCTCCGAGCAAGTCTCCCGATGACTCTCCTGCAACAAGACCAATCCGCATACCTTACCTGACAATGCTGCGTTCAGCATTTCGAATGAAATCAACGAAGTTATTTACTTCTGCGCAATTTTCATCCTGTGCCTGTATTTGTTCAATAGCGTCGGTTAATTTCATTCCTGATGTATAGATATCCCGATAAGCATTCTTTAATTCTTTAATCGCCCCTGCCTCAATACCCCGGCGTTTCAAACCAACACTATTGAGTCCACGTGCATCAGCAGGGTTACCGGTCACTATAATATAAGGCGGCACATCTTTATTTACACCACTACCCATCCCACAAAAACTATATGCACCCACTTTGACAAACTGATGAATTAAAGCGAAACCACCCAGTGTAACGTAATCCTGAATAATGGCATGACCACCTAATTGTGCCCCATTAGCAAAGATAACATGACTACCTACCTGACAATCGTGTGCGATATGCGAATAAGCCATAATAAAATTATTATTACCTACCCGTGTTATACCCCCTCCGTGTACCGTGCCGCGACTCATGGTGCAACTTTCGCGAATAATATTATTATCACCAATTTCCAAACACGTAGATTCACCTTTGTAACCGATATCCTGAGGTTCTTCGCCTAGTGAAGTGAATTGAAAAATTTTATTCTGCTTACCAATTTTAGTTGGCCCATTAATAACGACATGTGGACCAATCCAGGTGCCTTCACCGATTTCTACATCTGCGCCGATAATTGTAAAAGGTCCAACACTCACCCCTTCAGCTAGGCTAGCTGAATCATCAATGATCGCTTGTTCACTAATTAAGCTCATACGCCTCTTTGTGCACACATAATTTCAGCACTTGAAACCATGTTGCCGTCAACCTTGGCTTCCGCATTAAATTTCCAGATGCCTCGTTTTTCTTTAATAACATCGACCGTCAGAATAAGCTGATCGCCCGGGCTAACCTGTGCTTTGAAACGCGCTTTATCAATGCCGACCAAATAATAAAGTGAGTCACCATCTGGGCGCTGTTCGGTAGTGATATAGGAAAGTATACCGGTTGCTTGAGCCAATGCTTCAAGAATAAGTACACCCGGCATAACAGGGTGATGATTAAAATGTCCAGTAAAGAACTCTTCGTTATAAGTCACATTTTTAAGCGCGGTTAATGTTTTTCCTGGCGTGTAGTCTAAAACACGGTCGATAAGCAAAAACGGGTACCGATGTGGTAAATGCTTCATTACCTCGTGAATATCTAAGCTCGGCATACTAAAACCTCTTTATAAGTATTCAATACTTATTGTTTATCTTTAAATTCTGTTTCTATTCGTTTTAATCGTTTTGCCATATCGTCCAGCTGTGCAAAACGAACATAATTTCGTTGCCACTTGGCATTTTCCTGTAATGGTGTCCCAGAAGAATAAGCACCTGACTCTGATATAGATTGTGTCACTAAAGACGTTGCCGTAATGTGAACGTTGTCTGCTATTTCAAGTTGCCCTGTAATACCAACTCCACCAGCAATGGTGCAATGACGTCCAATTGTTGTACTGCCAGCGATACCGACACAGCCTGCAATGGCGGTATGCTCACCAATACGTACGTTATGAGCAATTTGTATTTGGTTGTCGAGCTTAACGCCATTACCGATCACAGTATTATCTAAGGCACCACGGTCAATCGTTGTATTAGCACCAATTTCAACATCATCGCCAATTTCAACAATGCCTAGCTGAGGGATCTTAACCCAACGTCCTTCATCATTCGCCATACCGAAACCATCACTGCCGATCACTGCACCAGAATAGATGATGACGTTTTTGCCTATTTGCGTTTTGTCATTCAATGTTACATTAGCGTGCAATCTTGAATTTTCGCCAATTACACAGCCTTGACCAATAACACACGATGCATCAATTACTACACCTGGTTTAATCTGAACCCCTGCTGCTATAACAGCTTGGGCGCCAACATAGGCAGAAGCGTCAATATTTGCAGTCGGGTCAACACTTGCATCAGGATGAATACCAGAAACAATTGGAGATGGATTCAACTTTTCTGCAATCAGTGCAAAAGCTAATAAAGGGTTATCAACAATAATTAAGTTTGCCGATGACAAACTCATGTGTTTTTCCGAAATAATAATTGCATCGGCTTTGGTACTAACTAATGCCTGCTTATATTTACCACCGGTGTAAAAACTGAGCTGCCGAGAACCGGCTGATTCAAGCGATGCCACATTTTCAATAACACACGCTGCATCACCTTCTACTTTACCACCGACATAGCTAGCCAGTTCTTCAAGTGTATGTGACACAATAATTCTCGCTGTGATTATTTTCCGGCTTTTGCTTCCGCTTGTAGACGCTTAAGAATTTTTTTTGTGAGATCGATTTTAGGATTGGCATATGCAATGCCTTCATAAAGTATCAAATCAAATTTTTCTTCTTTGCCTATTTTTGTGATCGCTTCATTTACAAAACGCAATAACTTGCCACGCTCTTCGTTACTGCGAAATGTTCTGTCTTCACGAAGCTCATCAGAACCACGACGCAATTCACGCTTTCGGCTCACAATGTCTCGTTCCAGCTTACGACGTTCTGACTCAGCCATAATCGCACCATCACGACGTAGCTTATCTTCCAAACCCTTAATCGATTTTTGTTCTTTTAACAGTTTGTCATTGCGCGCAGAAAATTCCTGTTCCAGACGTTGTAACGCAACTTTAGATTGTGGGGCTTCTTCAAGCAAGCGATTGGGATTAACGACGCCAATGCGTAATTCCTGAGCAAAAGCAAACGTAGTCAATGATGCCAGCATCACTGTACAAATTGTCTTTTTCAATATATTCAATGTTCTACTCCGATATTTCGGTCTACTTTCACAGTCTAGCACATCAGAATCCGCTACCGAAGTTAAACTGGAATGTCTTGGTTTCATCTTCTTCCTGGTCATTAAACGGTGCAGCAAGACTGACACTTAGCGCTCCAAAAGGAGAAAGCCATGTTACACCCAGACCGGCTGAAAAACGGATATTGTCTACAGAAAAATCTTCATCGTTGGAACCTGATCCAAACACATTACCACCATCAATAAAGGTGCTAAAGCGCCAAGCATTTGTATCTTTAACGAATGGAACCGGGAAGATTAATTCGGCACTACCAACTACCTTAAGATCACCACCAATCGGATCATCGTCATTCACACCACCAACAATACGTGGTCCCAGAGTATTCGCTTCATAACCGCGAACCGAACCATTACCACCCACCAGAAAGTTCTTGAAGAAAGGCAATACTGGCGTATCAGAATAACCATCACCATAGCCAAGCTCACCCCTGAAGCCCAAGGTCAAATTACGTGTCAACGGAAAGAAGCGCTGCGCGTTATAATTAATCTTGTAATATTCTAAATCACTACCGGGTAGTGACAACTCGGCACTAACACGTTGCACACCCCCGTTGGTCGGGAAAACACTTCGGTTACGCGTATCCTGCGCATAGGCACCGGTTACTACGAAACTATTAAACGTTGCCTTATCTGAACCCGTCCCCGCTGTTACGTCAAAGTCACTATCCAATTGCCCCAGATCATCACGGAATCGTTGCGGCGTGCTATCTGTGGTGTTAATCACATCCTGTTGGAAATTAAGCTGTAGTGTGACACGTTCAATATCAGTGATTGGTATCCCGTAAGTCACCCCGGCAGAAAGTAGATCAGATGAGAAACTTGCCAGGTTGGCTTCATCAGCATCACGTTGACGGAAATTCAGGTTAAAGCCACGACTAACACCGTCATCCGTGTAATATGGATTAGTGTAAGCAAACCGATAAACACGATTGGTTTCGCTATTATCAAAACCAACACTTACTCGTTTACCACTACCCAGAAAGTTGTTCTGTGTAACACTGGCATTAAAGATAACACCTTGAGAATCAGAGAAACCAACACCTGCTAATAAGTTACCCGAAGCGCGTTCTTTTACTTTGTAATTAACATCTACCTGATCGGTTGTCCCAGGAACAGCAGGCGTCTCAACTTCGACTTCTTCAAAGTAACCAAGTCGACGTAAACGGCGTTGAGAGTTTTCAATATTCTCAGTTGATACCCAGGCACTCTCAAACTGACGCATTTCACGGCGCAGTACTTCATCACGTGTTCGGGTGTTTCCGGAGAAATTAATTCTTCTTGCGTAAACACGTTTACCCGGGTCAATAAAGAATGTGAGATTGACTTCTTTCTTATCATCTACAATTTCCGGCACAACATTGACGTTAGCAAATGCGTAACCATTATTACCCAGCTGTTTGGTTATATTTTCACTTGTTCTAGTTGTACTACGGCGGGAAAAGGTATCGCCCTTTTGAATGGTCACTAATGGGAATAATGTTTCTTTTTCAACAACAAGTTCACCAGCAAGTTTTACTTTATTAACTGTAAACTGATCACCTTCTGTTATATTGATGGTAATAAAGACATCTTTACGATCAGGGGTAATAGAAACCTGTGTCGAATCAATATTAAAGTTAACGTAACCGCGGTTCAGGTAATAAGAACGCAGCTTCTCAAGATCGCCCGCCAACTTCTGTTTCGAGTACTGATCGTTACCCGTATAAAACGAGAATAGCGTTGGTGTACTTAAAGCAAATTCCTCTAACAAATCTTCATCTTCAAACGCTTTATTACCAACAATGTTTATTTGATGAA
>Ga0316207_10002673_pt1 | contig 17755 bp, 17 predicted proteins | sample 6weekpyrite_MG_FD_204943 | JGI IMG/M metagenome (GOLD analysis project Ga0316207, IMG submission 204943) | Microbial mat bacterial communities from mineral coupon in-situ incubated in ocean water Damariscotta River, Maine, United States -... | ecosystem: Environmental > Aquatic > Marine >...
GCAAGTACGTTACCCTGATGCCTTATAATGTTGTCTCCGGTTTTATGTCGGGCATAGGCATCATCCTGGTCATATTACAGATCGGCCCCTTGCTCGGTCAGGCGGCACCACCCGGTGGTGTGATTCCGATTCTGCAGAACCTGCCAGAACTGTTCAGTAATATCCGTATTGAAGAAACCACGTTGGCCGGCATTACGATTGCGATCCTGTTTTTCCTGCCCGCCAAACTAAAACGTTATATCCCGCCGCAGTTGCTGGCACTGCTTGTCGGCACCGTTATCTCGCTGTGGTTTTTCAATAATGTTGATATCCGCCGAATAGGCGAGATTCCCACCGGCCTGCCAAATTTTCAGATGCCAGTGTTTAGTATCGCCGAGTGGCAAATCATGCTGGTCGATGCCATTGTGCTCGGCATGCTTGGCTGTATCGATGCGCTGTTAACGTCGGTGATTGCGGATAGTCTGACACGTCAACAACATAATTCAGACAAAGAACTCATCGGCCAGGGTCTGGGTAACATGATGTCAGGCATGTTTGGTGGTTTGCCAGGTGCGGGTGCGACGATGGGTACGGTGGTGAATATTCAGTCGGGCGGGCGTACCGCGATCTCTGGTCTGGTCAGGGCAGGTATCTTGCTCATCGTGATCATGTGGGCAGCAGGCCTGACGGCAATGATCCCGCTTGCCGTGCTGGCAGGCATCGCCTTTAAAGTCGGTGTCGATATTATCGACTGGTCGTTCCTGCGGCGTGCGCATCTCATCTCCGGTAAGGGTTCACTGATTGTCTACAGCGTGATTGCGCTGACAGTGTTTGTTGATCTGATCGCAGCGGTCGGTATCGGCCTGTTTATCGCCAATGTCATGACCATCACACGTCTGTCGGAGCTACAGGCCAACGACGTCAATGTTGTGACCGATGCAGAGAATACCGATGTTGAACTCTCGCCCTACGAAAAAGATTTACTCATCGAAGCCGATGGCCACCTGGTGATGTTGCATCTACAGGGCTCAATGATCTTTGGTGCCTCGCGTGCCATTAGCCGTACCTACTCCGAGATTGAGGGCTGTACCGCACTGGTAGTTGATCTTACCGACGTGGTACACCTGGGCGTATCAGCGTCACTGGCGCTTGAAGCGGCGATACTCGACATGACGAATCACAATCGATGTGTCTATATCGCAGCAAATGAAGGACAGCAACCTTTGAAGCGCCTTGAAAAACTTGGTGTGATGGCAAAACTACCTGTCGCCAATCTTGTCAAGAATCGCAAAACAGCATTAGAGCGCGCCATCTATGGTGGGCCTAAAACAGATAGCAGCAAGAAAAATGAAGGCGCAGCCTGCAGCAGCGGACTGGTTTAATGTTAGGAGTTAGCCTGTAACCAGGCATTAATGCCTGATAGGTCGTCTATCGAAAGTGAGCCCGCCGCCTGTTTCAGGCGTAAGGTATTCAGAATGTAATCATAACGTGCGCGCGCATAGCTAGCGCGGGCACGAAACAGTTCGCGCTGTGTCAGTAACACATCCACAATGGTACGCGTGCCCACTTCTAAACCTGCAGTGCTGGCCTCGAGTGCTTTTTCGTTTGATATCACAGCCTGTTGCAGTGCCTTCACACGACTAATGCCAGCGAGCACACCAAGGTAGGCATTACGTGTCTGGCGTAAAACCGAACGTCGCGTGACTTCCAGGCCTTCCGTCGCCGCCTGAAAACGATAACGTGCTTCGCGTGTCCGTGACACGACACCACCGCCGGCGAAGATGGGCACATTCAGTTCTAGACCAATGGTATCGGTATCCGTTTCACGACCAAACTGACTGTTGGACACCGAGTTAGAACGTTGCGCGACGATATCCAGCGTTGGGTAATGTCCGGCGCGTTGACGATTAATCTCCTGGCGTGCGATTTCTCCGGTCTGGCGAGCAGACACCAGTTGCAGATTATTTTCATCGGCCTGTTTGACCCATTCATCAACGCTATCAGGGTCGGGTGATAACAGCGGAATCTCAGGCCTAAGGATCTTCAGGTTTTCATGATACTCACCGGTGATTTCCTGCAGCGCTTCACGTGTATTCGCAAGCGTGTTGTCCGCCGTGATCTCCTGCGCCACCGTCAGGTCGTAACGTGCCTGTGCTTCGAGCACATCGGTGATGGCAACCAGACCAACATCAAAACGTTGTTTGGCATCATCAAGCTGACGTTGCGTGGCTTCTTTCTCGGCACGTGCAAACTCAAGATTATCGATTGCCGCCAGCACATTAAAATACGCATCGGCCACACGCAGAATCAGATCCTGACGCGCGCTCTGGAAGTTCGCTTCAGCACGTTGCGTGGTGGAATCAGCCTGGCGTAGTGCAACCAGCAGTTCATGACGATACAGTGGTTGCGTCAGCGTAATGGCATAACTATTGGTATTAAAACTTTCACTGACGTTCGGAAAGAAACCACTGTTCTGTACTTCCTGCGAGTTATCGACGGTATCGGCACGCGCTCTTATATTTGGCAGCAGTGCAGCGACGCTTTGTGGTTTGGCCTCGAAGTCAGCCTTACGGTTGGCGGCTGCCTGACGCAGAGTCGGGTCACGATCTTTGGCAATATTGAAAATAGCGAGCAAATCATCGGCATGCGCAGTCAGTGGCAGCCCAAGTGAAAGAGCGGCACATAGCAGTAGCGTCAGTGTTTGAGATTGCCTGAAGTTCATCATGTTTCCTATTCTAGACTCCCCATTCTAGATCAGCTGACTAATTGATCCTAATAAGTCGGCAGGCCTAATAGGTTGGCATCTGTGAATCGACTTCCTTCGCCCAGCCAGCAACACCGCTGGAAAGGTTAATCACCCGGTTATAGCCTAATTGATCAAGCATACGTGCCACCATGCGGCTACGAATGCCGTGGTGGCAGATGACGACGATTTCCTCGTCTTTATCGAGCTTGTCGAGATTCATTTGGACCGTGCGCATCGGCATCAGTTCAGCGCCGTCGATCTTGCACTTTTCAAATTCCCAGGCTTCCCGAACATCAATCAGGCGCGGTGTGTTGCCGGCCTGTAGGTATTCATGGAGACGCGTCGCCGAGTATTCTTCCATCGTCGTTATAAACGCTTGCTTAGAATTCGAACTGTTGTGGCTGCGTGGTGTTCTTCAGCTCATCAATGCAGGTTTCAAACAGGCTTTCATGGCGGAACTCGGTTTCACCAATGCGCGTAATCAGCATCGCTTCCATGACTGGTGCCTCACCAACAATCACGAACATGCGCCCACCAACACTCAGCAGCTGCTGGTATTTCTCTTCCATCACGGGCAGTGACGCCGTGATGGCAATGGCATCATAGTGGCGACCACCAAAATTACGCGTGGCATCAGAGGCTTCCAGCGCTACGTTGCGAATGCCCTGGGCATCGAGTCGCTGCTCAGCCGATTTAATGAAATCCTCAACGATATCCATGCTATCCACATGATGGCCGAGCTTGGCCAACAGCGCAGTCACATAACCACTACCGGTACCGACCTCAAGAATAGAATCACTGATCTGAATATTCAGCGCCTGCACCATGCGGGCTTCAACCACTGGTGGCATCATCTTCTCGCCATGGCCGAGCGGAATCTGCGTATCGGCATAGGCCAGACCCTGGGCAGATTCAGGGACGAAGGCCTCGCGCGGCACCTCAGACAGGACATCCAGCACCTTCGGATCCAGTACCTCCCAGGTACGAACCTGCTGTTCAACCATATTAAAGCGTGCCTGTTCGAAATTCATGTAGCCACCATATATATAAAGCGTTGTTGTTATCGATGGGCAAGATTAAGCAGTTTGGGCGGTGGAGGCAAGCCTTTAGGCAATGGTTTCTTTAATAACGGTATTTTCGCAATTTCTCATTACTAAGTGCCTGTAATTAATAGGGTTAATACAGCCGCGAAGTGGCTTGCATTCGGCCCACGCTTTAATATATGTTGAGTATTCAGCTAGGGGTGTACCTGTGGGCAATAATTAAGCAACCCACAGAGTGACTGAGAGAATACCCTTTGAACCTGATCCGGTTGATGCCGGCGTAGGGAAGCAGTTTGAAACATCGTATTGCGACTCCGCCATGGGCCATGAGCTTAAACCAACCGTGATCACCACGAGGAAAAGAACATGAGCGCCATACCAGAAGATTTCATTAAAAGAACCGCCCAGCTTTCGGAAGAAGTCACGCGACCCTTCCCGAATTCGAAAAAAGTCTACATTCAGGGTTCACGCCCCGACATTCGCGTCGCCATGCGCGAAGTCAGCCAGGCCGATACCCCCACCAACTTCGGCGCTGAAGAGAACCCCCCGGTCACCATCTATGACACCTCCGGCCCGTTTACCGACCCGGAAGCACATATCGACCTGATGAAAGGCATGCCCGATGTCAGAAGCAACTGGATCGCCGAGCGTGACGATACCGAACAACTCGATGGCCCCAGCTCAGAGTATGGCCGTGAACGCCAGAACGATGAAAAGCTTGCCAAGCTGCGTTTTGAACACATCAACGCACCGCGCAAGGCGAAGGCCGGCAAGAACGTGAGCCAAATGCATTATGCGAAACAGGGCATCATCACTCCGGAGATGGAATACGTCGCCATTCGTGAAAGCATGCGCCTGCAAGAACTCAGAGCCGACCCGCGTTACAAAAAACTCTTAAAGCAACACCCCGGTGAAAACTTCGGTGCCCATCTGCCAGAAGAAATCACCGCCGAATTTGTGCGTGATGAAGTCGCCCGTGGCCGCGCGATTATTCCGGCGAACATCAACCATCCGGAACTCGAACCGATGATCATCGGCCGCAACTTTCTGGTGAAGGTAAACACCAACATCGGCAATAGCGCCGTCAGCTCCAGCATTGAAGAAGAAGTGGAGAAAATGGCGTGGTCCGCGCGTTGGGGTGGCGACACCTTGATGGATCTTTCCACCGGCAAAAACATCCATGAAACCCGCGAGTGGATCCTGCGTAACGCCGCCATGCCAATCGGCACCGTGCCCATCTACCAGGCACTGGAAAAGGTGAACGGCAAATCCGAAGACCTCACCTGGGAGATCTTTCGCGATACATTAATCGAACAGGCCGAGCAGGGCGTGGATTACTTCACCATACATGCCGGCGTGCGCCTGCAATATGTGCCACTCACCGCCGAGCGCGTCACCGGCATTGTTAGCCGTGGTGGCTCCATCATGGCGAAGTGGTGTTTAGCGCATCACAAAGAAAACTTTCTCTACACCCACTTTGAAGACATCTGCGAAATCATGAAGGCCTATGATGTCAGCTTTAGCCTCGGCGATGGCCTGCGCCCCGGCTCAATTGCTGATGCCAACGATGCCGCCCAGTTTGGCGAACTCGAAACATTAGGCGAGCTCACCAAAATCGCCTGGGAGCATGACGTGCAAGTGATGATCGAAGGCCCCGGCCATGTACCGATGCAGATGATCAAAGAGAACATGGATAAAGAACTCGAAGACTGCTTCGAAGCACCGTTCTACACACTCGGCCCACTCACCACCGACATCGCACCGGGTTATGATCACATCACCTCCGGCATCGGTGCAGCACAAATCGGCTGGTATGGCTGCGCCATGCTGTGTTACGTCACGCCAAAAGAACATCTCGGCCTGCCCAACAAGGCCGATGTGCGTGAAGGCATCATCACCTACAAACTCGCCGCGCATGCCGCTGATCTGGCCAAAGGCCACCCCGGTGCACAGATAAGAGATAACGCGCTATCAAAGGCACGCTTTGAATTCAGGTGGGAAGATCAATTTAACCTAGGCCTTGATCCGGAAAAAGCCAGAGAGTTTCATGATGAAACCCTGCCGAAAGATTCCGCCAAGGTCGCGCACTTTTGCTCCATGTGTGGGCCACACTTTTGCTCCATGAAAATCTCGCAGGATGTGAGGGACTATGCGCAAAACAAAGGCATCGAAGTCGATATCGCGCTGGATGAAGGGATGAAAGAGAAGGCGGATGAGTTTTTAGCGGGTGGAGCGCAGATCTACAAGAAAACCTGACAGGTGGGCTTTATGCATAGGTAATGCTTTAATTAGCAAACACTGAAAAGCCCTCGTAAGAGGGCTTTTTGTTGACTTATTAAAGTGAGGGGAGAAGACTGTTGTATCATAGACTATGAGCAGAGATACTTCTTTTTTTAGAGGAGCAATCTGGATGCATTGAATCATGAATTGTAATAAATATTAATTCTGAAAAATATGTCTGAAATTACTGATACATTTCAAATAAATTTGAATCAAAATATCTGGGGTCTGCTAGTCGCGTATGGTTCTCTTGGATTTTCCGAATACTATGGCTTATGTACGTTATTCTGGTTTTCGGTTATAGCAGCATCAGTTATGACTTTATCTATTTGTTTAACAACTTTTTCATATACAAAGAATTATATGAAACGTAAATAAACACATGTGTCAGATAATTCCACCAGAAAAAGATTGGATTGATTTGTTAGGTGCCTTAATTACTCCTATTGTTGCCTTTATCGGTATTTATATTGCGTATCAGCAAAGAACTATCAATAAAAATAGATTAAAACATGAGTTATTTGATAAGAGATACAAGATATATATTGCAATTGATACATTTATTAAATCAGTCATTACATCCGGTAAAGTACCTGATGGTGGTGATTTTAAGTTTTTGAGCGAAACAAAATCATCGGCCCTTTTCTTTGATTCAAGCATTAAAGAATTAACTGATAAGATTTTTAAGAAGGCTGCAGAATTAGATGGATTAGTTAAAGTTGGAAAAGATTTAAGCAAAGGCCCCGAATTGAAAGAAAATATCCAGGCGCAAAGGGAAATAAAAAATTGGTTTCATAAAGAATATAAAACATTAGAAGCAAAATTTACTAAATATCTAAGATTAGAAGATTAAATCATAGATCGCACGATCAGAGGTTATTGAATGTCTGATGAAATCACTAGGTTTATTGGGGAAGTTGTTGTTTATGGAGGTGGCGCAGCTGCAGTTGCGTACGCATTATTTGTGTTTTTGGGAAAGAATTGGATTGAGAATCAGTTTGCTAAAGGGCTTCAGAAATATAGACATCGTCAAAATGAAGAGTTAGAGGAAATTAGATATAAAATTAACACTCTGTTTGACAAGGTAACAAAAGTTCATGAGAAAGAATTCCAAGTTCTGCCGGAAGCTTGGGGGAAATTAACGGATGCTATAAATCATGTTCATAAATTTGTTTCAGCTTTCCAGCAGCACCCAGATATAAATAAAATGAGTACTGCCGAGTTAAATGAGTTTTTAAGAGATTCTATCTTATACGAATATCAAAAAAATGAGTTGATGCAAGCTAAAGATAAAACAGAATATTATCAAGAAAAAAAATTCTTTCATGATCTAGTTGCAGTAAGAAATATATATTCAGATTTTCATGTTTATATGCAGAAAAATATTATTTTTCTTCGGGAAGAGCTAAAAGTAAAATTCGATAAAATAGATGATTTAATGTGGGATGCACTAATAAGACGTGAAATTGCGAATGAAACTGATGATCGTAAAGAGTGGGTTAAAGCTAGCCAAAGCATGAGAGATGAGGTTTCACCTTTGAAGGACGAAATTGCAGAAATTGTCCATAAAGAACTTCATAAAATCAGTTTAGATTCATAATAGTAGTAGACGTCAGTACACTTTTTCGCTCAAAAAGAATTTGGTCTTTTGAATAAATAATTAAATCAGTGAAGAGTATGTTCTATTTATAATGATTAAAGGACTCGTTACTCTTTTATTTTAGTAAATCTATAAGCTATTTATTAAGCTAATAAAAGGAATAAATGAGATTAAAATGCTTATATGCATATTACAAGGTATGAGTTAAACGTGAAGAAAGTGTCATTTGTTATTATTATTTATTTAGCCATTAGCCTTTTTGCAAGCTCACTAGTTTATTCAGCTGAAGCGAAGCAAGACGATAAGGTTACTATCGTAACGCCAGATGTAGTTGCAAGGCTTTGCCCAACTCCTAATTGTGGAACTAATCGACATATAACTAGGATTCCAAAAGGTACAGTTCTGATCGTAGAAGGAATAACGATTGTAAAAACAGGATTTCTAAAAACCAAGTGGTTTGAAGTGACGCATGAGGGAAAGAAGGGTTGGATAAGTATTTATGATACTGATAAACAGTAATTGAATAAAAGTCACGTAAATATGAATAAACAATATTCAGACTTAATTGCTTATGAATTCCGGGAATGTGTTCAAAACACTATTCTTCGGCTGGAAGCAACTCCAACACATAGACCATTCCATGAAGCATTATTATCTGATGAAGCTTTATTATGGAGTAGATTTGAAAGGTCTTTTAGTACAAGTTTTGGTCAAAGAGTTATTGAGAAAATATCAAAATATATAGCTCTAGCATTTGGTGCTGATGTTGCTGAAACTCAGCGAGAAACGACATGTACGGTCAGTCGAATACAATTGGCTGCTATAGATGAGCATATTAGGTCATTAAGAGAATCCACATTAGGAAGGGCAGCTAATTGGCAACAAGACTTAAGAGGATTGATTGACGTTATTGGAGAAGATGATGGAGTACAACGCGTTATCTCAGATCTGTGGTTTGAAAGAGATGGTGTGCAGAATTATATAAGTATAAAAACTGTAAAACCAAATATCGATCAAACAGCAGAAGCTAAGCGGGATTTGCTAAAATTAAAACTCTCTCTTCCTGAATCAAATGTCTATTTTGGTCTTTATTACAACCCCTATGGGGATACTAGGGAGGAGTATGACTGGGGTCCTCCGAATCGAATATTTGATATGCATAGAGATGAAGTTGTCTTGATAGGTAAGGATTATTGGGAAACCATCGGAGGTGAAGGTGCGTATGAAGAAATTTTACAAATTGCTCAGGAGGTGGGGCAGGAAACTAGGGTATTACTCGGAGCTTAATAATTATAAATATTTACTAAATCTAGACAGTCATGTAATCTTAGGGACTAATATCTAGTTTCGAGGACGAACATGGCAGACAATTTCCTATCAACAAAAGAAGTAGCAGAAATCCTAGATGTCTCCGAGCAATATGTTAGAAAGCTCCTAAGAGATAAGGAGATAATGGGTACTAAATTGAGTAACACTTGGGTCATTACCGAAGACGCTTTAGATCAGTACCAAAATCCAGAAGTTTCTGAATGTCAGCCTGTTTCTGATCATCCAAGGCAATCTAAGAAAACCCCTAAGCACACGGTATTGAGTTTTTTCACTGGAGCTATGGGACTTGACTTAGGTCTTGAAGAAGCAGGGTTTGAAACTGTCTTAGCTTCTGAAATTGATAAAGCGTGTCGAGAAACGATTGAAGCGAACCGCCCTGATATAGCACTGATTGGCGATATCCGTGATTATTCAGCAAATGAAATCAGAAAAGAAGCATGTTTAGGCCCTAAAGATGAAATTGATATTATTGTAGGTGGCCCTCCATGTCAGGCTTTTAGTACAGCTGGAAAAAGACTAGGTTTTAATGATGAACGTGGAAATGTTTTTCTGAAATATATAGATCTTTTATTAGAGTTAAAGCCTAAATATGCAGTATTAGAAAATGTTAGAGGGCTTTTATCTGCTCCACTACAACACCGCCCACATGATCTAAGAGGGGAAGAGCATCCCTCGTTGACTAAGAAAGAACTTAGAGGTGGTGCGTTACTTTATATTGTAAGTATGCTTCGAAAAGGTGGTTACTCAGTTAGTTTCAATCTCTATAATTCAGCAAATTATGGTTCCCCACAAATAAGAGAGAGGGTTGTCATTATTTGTTCAAGAGATGGGGCTAGGGTTCCATATTTAAAGCCTACACATTCCGAAAGTGCCTCATATGGATTACCCAAGTGGAAAACATTTCGGGAAGCTATAAAAGGCCTTCCTAGAAAACCAAAGGACTATGTGAAGTTCCCTGAAAAACGATTGAAATATTATCGAATGTTAAAAGCAGGCGAAAACTGGCGCGCACTTCCAACTAAATTACAAAAGGAAGCATTAGGGAAATCTTATTTTGCGGGAGGGGGGAAAACAGGCTTTCTAAGGCGTATAGCATGGAACAAACCTACGCCAACACTGGTCACTCATCCAGCTATGCCAGCAACAGATTTAGCACATCCGAAAGAAGATAGACCCCTAAGTGTCCAAGAATATAAGAGGGGCCAAGAATTTCCTGATGACTGGATTATTTGTGGAAGCATTATTGATCAGTATAAACAAATAGGGAATGCAGTACCTGTTAGTCTAGGTAAAGCAATCGGGAAAGCTATCAAGTCACATATGAATGGACGTAATGTAAAAGAGTTTCTTGAGTTCCCCTATTCTAGATACAAGAAAACAGATGAGAAAAGTTGGGAAAGGGCTGTTGTTAAGGAATTAGGTGGGCCGATTCAGCATGATATGTTTGTAAATGAAAAAGATGGTAAAAAGAGGAGAGCAAGCTAGTTTGCTAGAATAAAAGGGGCGGAGGGATTAAATAATCATCAATATGAAAAGGATCACCAGTACGAGCTAATTGATAGCAGTAACCACGTAAAAACCATCCTACATAAAGAGACAGGCATCAGAGAGTCTTACTGAAAAATGAACAGAAAATGTATATTGTTTGTTTTGTTGTTTTATATAACGCCTGTATTTGCTGAACAATCCCCTTTGCCAGATTCAACCTGGTTTCATATTAATAGCCAGGGGAAGCCGGTTATTCAATTATATTTTTTCTGGTCAGAAAAATGCCCGCATTGCCTGGAAGCACTCCCCGTTGTTGAGAATTTAGCGGCAACGCATGATGACATTAGCTTGCATTCACTGCAGCTCATTGGGCAGCAGGATAATGTGCGTCGTTACCAGTATATGGCGATGAAACTGGGGCAACCGGCAAGAGCCGTGCCGGCCTTCCTGTTTTGTAATCGTATGTTAACGGGCTTTGATAGTAATAATACGCCTGCTCAATTACGCAATGAGATAGCGCGTTGTAGAAAGCATCTGGCGGAGTTTAACAACCTGGATGCCTTTCATGTCAAGGAAGTCGAGAACCTGCAAGTTGTGCTGCCGTTTATTGGCGCATTGGATACACAAGAGATAAATAGCCTTCCTGTTATCACTGTTGTACTCGCTGCCATTGACGCATTTAACCCTTGTGCCTTTTTCGTGTTGATGTTTTTGCTCAGCATGATGATTCACACACGTAGCAGGGGCCGAATGCTGTTAGTCGGCCTTATTTTTGTTTTTATGTCTGGCTTGATGTATTTCCTCTTTATGACCGCGTGGTTAAATTTGTTTCGTGTTATTGGTCATCTCGGCGTGATTACCCTGATTGCTGGCATGGTATCGGTGGCTATTGGTGTCATTAATATTAAGGATTTTTACTGGCTCAAAAAAGGCGTGTCACTATCGATGTCAGGGCAGGCCAGGCAGTCCTTGTTTCAACGCATGCGAGGCTTGCTGGGACGGGCCTCCTTGTCGGGTACGATAATGGCGACTATTGGACTGGCACTGTTTGCTAATTTATATGAATTCTTATGCACAGCGGGTTTTCCAATGGTGTTTACACGGATACTGACCTTGTCAGATATCGCGAACTGGCAGTATTACGCCTATCTGTTGCTCTATAACGTTGTTTATATATTGCCATTGCTGGCGATAGTGCTGTTTTTCACCTGGACCGTGGGTGCAAGAAAACTACAGGAGAGTGAGGGCCGTCGCTTAAAGCTTGTTTCAGGTTTGATGATGCTATCATTGGGGTTGATGCTGATTGTCTCACCCGAATTACTACAGAATATTGTTGCAGCGGGGGCAGTACTATTGCTGGCTATCGTTATTAGTGTGATATTAATAACAGTCGAGCGTAAAAGGGGACGGAGAAATTAATCTATCTGCCCCCGATGTTGATATATTTATTGGCTTAGAGGGGTCGTATACATGAAAAGAATTATATTCTTGAGTTGTCTGATTATCTTGAGCCTTGTAGGGCTAACGAATAAGAATGCTATCGCTGTTCAAATAGAATGTTGCGAATTTGTGCCAAAAAGTGCATGGAAGTGTGAAGGAAACATATTATTTAAGAAATGCAGTGCATACAGTGAAAAATGCGGAGGAATATGGGAAGTAGAAACCATTCTTCTTGGGCCACCCGATGACGGTGAGCGTTGTCATGTCATTAATATTAAGTGTAATGCTAATTCGGACTGCCCGTCACAAGCGCCATATTGTAAGAAAGGAGGCACGGTAAAAGCTGAATGTGTCAGATGTACAGAAGATAAGCATTGTAAAAATCCATTTTATTGTGATACCAGGGTTAACGGATGCCGGAAGCCCAAGTGTGTAACTGATTCAGACTGCCCTGATAATGAGTATTGCAGGGGAGACGGACAGGCAGCTTATTGCACAGGAATTCAGTATCAGAGACCTACCAAAGCTGAGGTTGAACGCTTGCGTCAACGCATGTGTGCAGTATTAAAGCAGTTACGAGCTACTGACTTAACTGCACCAGAATCATCAAAAGACGATAATGCGTCTATTGATCTAAGTAAATTACAGCCACTTTGTGAGTAAAAGAGTAGGGTAAGAATAAAAGGGGCCAGTACTTTTTTATTTAATTGTTTTAATACAGGTAAGGAAAAGCATGGACTATAGAATGTTGCAGAAAGTGGAATTTAGTCTCAATGAAGATTTTAAGGGTAAATGCATATCAAAAATTATTTTAAAAAGTAAAAGACAGATAACTTTCGAATTCACAGATGGTTCATTGGTAAGTCTACAAACGGATGAAAGTGATAATCTTTTGCATATCATATCCTCAGCTGTTGCTTCGGATAAAACGCCAAAGGATTTGTAAAAGGGGGTAGTACCCTTTTTCAAAGAATATTTGGGTTCAGAGATTAATAAACGCTAATATAAGAAACAATTCCTCTTTGAACCTAATTATTTTCTGCCACCATTGATACGGCAAACGACAATAGAGATAAATAAAAAATGAATATCAAATCCTACATGAGTGTTTTGTTGTGTATAGCGTCATTCGGGCTAATTGGCCTAAGTCAGGCAGGTGCCTTGGCATCGCCAAAGTTAATGCCAGAATTTACCAACGCTAATCCACAGGAGTGGTTTAACACTAAACCGCTTAAACGCGCTGACCTGAAGGGCAAAGTGATACTGCTTGATATATGGACCTATGGCTGCTGGAATTGCTATCGGTCTTTTCCGTGGCTAAATGCACTGGAAGCAAAGTTTTCTGCAGACGATTTTTTAGTAATCGGTATTCATACGCCTGAGTTTGGGCATGAAAAAGATGCTCAAAATGTTTCTAAAAAGATTAAAGAGTTTAAATTGCACCACCCTGTCATGATGGATAATGATTTTAGTTACTGGAAGGCGCTTGGAAACCGTTACTGGCCTACGTTTTACATTATTGATAAGCAGGGGCAGATACGATTTATTCATATTGGTGAAACCCATGCAGGGGATCGCAAGGCTACGAAAATAGAGAATGAAATTCGACAACTGCTGCTGGAATAAGAACAATTAAATTATTATGAAATAAAAGGGGACGGAGTGGACCTACCCTTTTACCCCTTCAGCTTGACTGTGCTGACAGGCCACGTTTTCCTCCCTCTCCAATTTATGCCCCCAATTTACAATTTACCCAATTTATTTTAATTTTTTTGATATTAGTTGTAATAAATACCCTGTTCGCTGTGTCTAGTAGGCATAGGCAACAAATAAAAGCATGCCTTGTTTCTATTTTAGGGTGTTTTGCTGGCACCCTGCCAATAATCAGAATTCAATATGAGGAAAATCTAATATGAAAAAAAGTATCAATAAAACAGCCACCTTTGTAACTGCTGCCCTGGCAGTGGCTTTGAGCTCAACGGCAATGGCAGCACCATCGCCTGCGGGCAGCTCTGGCGCTGCAATCGGTGCCGGCGATAAGGTTCATTGTTACGGTGTACATTCGTGCAAGGGCAACTCGGACTGTAAGACTGCGGAGCACGCCTGCAAAGGCCACAATAAATGTAAAACACATGGTTTTAAAGGTATGCCCGCAAAAACCTGTCTGAGTAAGGGCGGCGTTATCGCTGACATCAAGCCCAAGTCGTAATTTCTTAATTATCGGGATACAGAAATGACCTCTGGTTTTGGACTTGGGCTACGAACTCAGCACTACAATGATTTTTTGGCTGAGCCACAGCCCGTGGAATGGCTGGAAGTCATTTCTGATAATTATATGGTCGATGGTGGAAAGCCATTGGCCATGCTCGATAAAATTCGCGCCAATTACCCGATGGTAATGCATGGCGTTTCCATGTCGATCGGTTCAATTAATGGCCTGGATAAAGAATACCTACGTAAACTTAAAACACTTGAGCGACGCGTAGAACCGATGTGGGTATCCGATCACCTGTGCTGGTCAGGTGTTCACGGTCGTAATTTACATGACCTGCTGCCGCTTCCCTATACCCAGGAAGCATTGCAGATTGTTAAACGAAATGTTGAGCAGGCACAGGAGGTGCTACAACGCCCCCTGGTGTTAGAAAATGTTTCTAGCTACGTAGAATACGAATCGTCTGAAATGACCGAATGGGAATTTCTAACAGAGGTTTGCCAGGCAACGGGTTGCCGTTTATTGCTAGACATCAATAATATCTACGTCAGTTCTTTTAATCATGATTTCTCGCCTAGCAGCTTTATTGAAGGGGTCCCGGTAGAGAGCGTTACCCAGTTTCATTTGGCAGGTCATCTGAATAAGGGTGACCATTTGATCGATACGCATGACCACCCGGTCTGTGACGATGTTTGGGATCTTTACCGGCAGGCACTGCTGCACTTTGGTTATGTGCCCACCATGATCGAACGCGACGACAATATTCCACCCTTGCCAGAGCTTATTGCTGAGCTGGATATGGCGCGTGCGATTGCCGATGATGTGCTGAACGAGAAAAAAGTCGCTTTATGAAATTAGCTGAACTACAAACCGATTTTCAACGCGCCTTGTTCGATACCGAGTGCAAGGGCGCAGACTGGATTAGTGAATCTGCTCGTGGACTGTCAGCGCGAAATCGACTGGATATTTATTACAACGCCTACCGTCTCCGCTTGATAGACGTATTGTTGGATACGTTTGAACATACGGCCATTTACCTTGGCGATGACTGGTTTAACCAGCTCGCTGCGGGTTATGTGCAGTCGCACTACTCTACCTATAACAATATTGGCTTGTATGGAAAAAAGTTTCCCCAATTCCTCGCTGAACAACTTCCAGAAGACAAGGAAGTTTCAGAACTCGCGCTGATGGACTGGAAACTGCGAAGAGCGTTTGATGGCATCGACAGTAGCGTCATGACACTCGACGACTTGCAACAGCTTGCCAGCGAGGGTAATACTATCCGTTTGCAATCTGTGCCAACACTCACTACCTGCACGCAACACTTTAATACCCTGGATATCTGGCATGCCATCAATCAGGATCAGACCCCGCCAGTTGTAGAACGGCTCACGCAACCTATCGATATATTGATTTGGCGCAAACAGTATTCACCCCATTTTCGTAGTCTGTCAGCAATTGAGTCTGCGGCGTTAGCCTCCTTAGCTTCCGCTGATTCACTTGAGGCCATTGGTGCAGCACTGGAAAACGATTTTCCGGATGCCGATGTCGCGACAGAATTTGGGGTGATACTTCATCGTTGGTTAGACGATGAGATTATTAGTAACGTTAAAAGGGGACGGAGGGATTAAATAATGTCCTGATAAAAAATAAAATCTCTCGATTCCCTGTTTTTCCAATCCTCTTCTTCTTACTATCTATAACTAAATAAATACTTATTTAAATAAAATAGGAGGTCCATACTGACCTCTATTAATTATCATTGTATTATAACTATTATTGATTTGCGGGAGAGAATGATGACATATGCGCTGAATGATGAGTTAGCGAAGCTATTGGAGTTTTTTCTGGAACAAAGAAAAAATCCTCCGGAAATCCTTACACACGCTTCAGGCCTGATTTCAGATCCAGGTTTTTTTTCGGTCAAGTCACTCCAGACACATCTATGTAATCCATTACTTAACCCATCATGGGTACATCTGATCGTGAACGGAGAATCCATCTCTCTGGAATCAGCCTGCCTGTTTAAACCAGTTCAGAACCTGAAACTCGGGTTCATGGATAAGGATGTGATTAATAACGAGCTGGCTAAAGGTGCGGCCGTTGTTCTGGAAGGCGTTGACATACTGGAGCCGGCTATTAATGCTTTTGTTGGTAAGCTTGATGAAGCGCTGCCTTGTTCTTTATGTAGCTGTGGTGCCTTCTTTTCCCAGCCAGGCAATGAGGCGTATGCGGGGCATGTTGATTCCGATGACGTACTGGCCATGCAACTTTCCGGTGAGAAGTTGTGGCAAATTTTTGCGCCCCAACAAAGACGTTATGCTGAAACAACACATCTAACCCAGGAACAACTGGGGCCAGTCATTCAGGAGGTGATCATGCGTCCTGGTGATGCCCTGTATGTTCGTGCAGGTGTGCCCCACCTCGTCAAGACGACGGGCGATCATAGTCTGCATATGGCTTTTGACCTGGTAGATAGCACACCTAGCGTGGAACAGATAACCCAAGAAGCGAATAAAATGTATGATTATGCATGTGAAGATCCCTATGCCTCGCCTTCAAAAGTCATGCAAAGATATGTCAAGTTACTTGAATCACAGGATTTTCAGGGTATGTTGTCAGAGGCGACACAAAGTCTGAAAGCCGATGCCAAACAGTTCCGTCAACGTGTAGGTCGATCTTCTGCGGTGGATGCCTTGTCAGGATTTCTCAAGGATTAACGCAACATCAATGGAGTCAAATCAAAGAACGAAATAAATACTTATTTTATAGGGGATCATTCCTTGAACCAGTACATTGCTGTACAGTCTCAAGGCTATGAACAATCATTTTTCACCTAAAACTACCCCAGATGTTGCGACGCTCGATGATCTGGCGAAATGTGCTGACTATTCGTTTATGGAGTCGCTCACCAGCGACCCGCAAGCGCAAGACAACGGCGCCGATCACGATCCACGACAAGTATTCTCTGGTCACTATGTGCCGGTAAAGCCGACGCCCATCGAAAACCCAGAATACGTGGCGCATAGTAAGCGCTTTTTCCAGGAGCTTGGTTTTGCTGACAGCATGGCCGAGTCAGCCGATTTTATGCGCATGTTTAGTGGTGATCTGTCGCAGGTACCTGAGCCGATGCGCAAGTTGGGCTGGGCCACGGGCTACGCACTGTCTATCTTCGGCACCGAGTACTATCAACAGTGTCCGTTTAATACCGGCAATGGCTATGGTGATGGTCGCGCGGTGTCGGTACTTGAAGCTGTGATCCCTGATGGGAGGCACCATAGACGCTGGGAAATGCAACTCAAAGGTGGCGGACGCACGCCTTACTGTCGCGGTGCCGATGGTCGCGCCGTGTTGCGCTCGAGTGTGCGGGAGTTCTTAGCGCAGGAGCACATGCATGCACTGGGTGTTCCCACCTCACGCTCGTTAACGTTATATGTGTCGAAGTCGGAGACAGTGCAGCGACCCTGGTACTCGGAAGGTTCGCGCTCGTTCGATCCTGACATAGTGGTCAATGAGCCGGTGGCGATCTCGACGCGCGTGGCGCCGTCGTTTCTGCGGGTTGGCCAGATCGAGCTATTCGGTCGCCGTGCCCGCAAGCAGGAACACCCTGATGCGCTGCTCGAGCTCGAGAAGATTGT
>Ga0316207_10002674_pt1 | contig 17754 bp, 14 predicted proteins | sample 6weekpyrite_MG_FD_204943 | JGI IMG/M metagenome (GOLD analysis project Ga0316207, IMG submission 204943) | Microbial mat bacterial communities from mineral coupon in-situ incubated in ocean water Damariscotta River, Maine, United States -... | ecosystem: Environmental > Aquatic > Marine >...
CTTGCTTCTTTTTCGATAGTAAATTTTTTGCTTTTTAAATCCCACTCATCAACAAATATTTTCACTTTCAAATTGTGTCCATCGATAAAGATCTTTTGTGGTAATTCACGATTTAAAACATCAACATAGCCTTTAAAACGAACGCGCCAGCCATCCTGCTCCAGTTGTTGCAGGCGACCAAACAGGTCAATCTTTTGTTTCTCTTTTTTAATCTTCCAGTTGGGCAAACCGCGTATCCAATAAAACAAGCTATTCACCGGCATGCGCACACCGGTCACTTCTGCTAATAAGCGATCCGGACTGTCAGCATAAAAATAATTTTGATCGGCATCGACTAAAATCACACCTTCACTGGTACCCGTCAACTGTGCATGACCTGCTCCAAAAGGGCCGGATAAGTCTAAAATATATTTATTATCATGGAACTGCCAGTCCATACTTAAGAACCAGGATTCTTCACCATTGATAACGGCTACACGTCCATTTAAAACCCAGTTATTTATTGCATATAAATCAAGCTTTCGTTGCGCCCATGTTTTATCGGGATCAGCTACGTATTTAGGTGGCGGTGTGGCGGTACAAGCGGTTAGAGAAATAACCGTTAATAAAAAAAGTAATTTTTTCATTCAGTAAATTTTTGCATAACATCTAATAATAAATCATCATTTGGTTTTTGTTGTAATGCCGTATTCCAAATTTCTTGTGCGGCATCCCGATCACCGGCAACCCATAACACCTCTCCCAAATGAGCCGCAATCTCAGCATCTTTTAATTTTTCAAAAGCACGCCTAAGATATTTTAATGCTAAATCATATTGACCTAAACGATAATAAGCCCAGCCCATACTGTCGTGAATCGCGGCATCGTTTGGTTCCAGTTTTAAAGCCTTTTTAATATAACCAAGCCCACGCTGTAACTGTTTAGTTTTATCAACCAGGGTATAACCCAGTGCGTTTAACGCCTGCGCGTTATTTGGCTCGCGTTTAACAATGCCTTCCAGATCCTTGATCGCTAAATCGATTTTACCCAGTTTCTCCGCCATTAATGCCCGCGCATAAAGTAAACGGTTATTATCAGTTAGTTGCTGTAGCGCTTCATCATATAACTCTAACGCTTCTTCATATTGTTTCGCCGTGCTTAATATTTCACCTTCGGTAAGATAAACGCGCAACTCTTTATCCAGTGAATCGGGGCTCATATTTTGCAAACGAAGACGGGCCTCTTTTACCTGTCCTTGTTTAGCTAAAATAAGTGCCATACGTAACTCTGCTTCAAAGCGATATTGGTTTTTGCCAACTTTTTCATAATGCTCAACAGCTTTGATTAATTCATTTTGCATCTCAAAAGATTGAGCCAAATAATATTGCGATGATGCAACATGCTTTTTATCTTCAAGCAACCGGCGAAAATATTCTGCTGATTTTTTTGGCTTGTTCATTTGTAACGCCAACAAACCTAATGCGTAGCGCGCTTCATGTTCAAATTTTTCATCACCTGTTAATAATTCAAACTGCTTAACGGCTTCAGCGAATTGTTGCGCATCCACTAAATTTCGCGCATAAAACATTCTAAGTTGCGCGTTATCCGGTTGTACTTCTATTGTTTGCCGTAGTACATCAAGAGCACCGGCTTTATTGCCCTGACGAATAAAAATATTCGATTGCAATATATGCGCTTCAGTCCATTCAGGTTGTAACACGATAACCTTTTTAACCGTTGCCAATGCAGCATCTAAATGACCAACGATAAATGCCAGCTGGCTATACGCATAAAGTGCATTAGGATTATTTTCCCGACGACTCAACAAACTGGACATCACCGCAAGTGCTGCTTGTTTATCTTTTTCTTTACTAAGCAGCGAGGTAATCAGCATAAACCGTTGTCGCTCACTCTGTTTTCCATGATTAAGAACATATTCAAAATGTTTGACCGCGTCCTTTGTTTTTCCAACACGAACCAATAAGGCACCTAGCACTTGTCTGGCCTCAATATTGTCAGGTTCTAACTCATTCCATAATGTAGCGGACGCAATTGCACGCTTATTATCTCTGGCATAATAAGACGCCCTGGTTGCTTGCTGGGCGACACGGGGATCGCGCGTCACCTCTGCCGCTTTAGTGTACAGCGCAGCAGAAAGCGCAATTTGGCCACGCTGAGCGGCAATTTCAGCGGAGAAAAGGTAGTACAAAACCTCACCGGATAATTCAGTTTGTGTATTTTGTTCTTCTGATTTTTGCCCTTCTGTTTTGACTTCTTCTACCGCTAAGTTCGGTGTTTGGGCTTTAACGGGCTTATTAGCTATGTTATTCACACCAACAGCGACAGGCTTTTTACTGTCCTTGCTTGTTTTAACCTGTTCGGGTGACTTTTTTGCAGCTGAAGTCGACTCAACAGGGGTTTGATTAACTGCACAACCCATTTGCAATGAGAAAATGCTGATTAAAACGAGCCAGCGGCCCATATTTTGTCTTTTCTTTGTCATCTTGCTTCCACTATAACCGACTTTTTGTTGATTTACCTTTATAATACGCCGCTCAATGCAGCAAACTTGATCTGGTAAACTAACTATCGGACAAATTTCGATATACCTTATATATGGTTTAATATCGGATTCTGCAAGTTTTTCACCAACTTTGATGTGATTTGATCGACTGTGACACTAATAGCCTTCGGTATTAACCATAAAACAGCGCCCGTGGACATCCGCGAGAAAGTCGCGTTTGCGCCTGAAAAAATGGAACAAGCGCTACACGAGTGCCTTGGAAAGGGTGATGTGAGTGAAGCGGCCATTGTTTCGACCTGCAATCGCACCGAGCTTTACACCAATATCAATGAAGAGCATGACGTTAGCAACTTACTCGACTGGTTCTGCCAGTATCACCAGCTTAATAAAGCGGACGTCGAACCTTATATTTATCTACACAGTAATAATGAGGCCGTGCAACATATTTTACGCGTCGCAAGCGGTTTAGACTCACTTGTGCTGGGTGAACCACAAATTCTTGGACAGATAAAAGATGCCTATAATACTGCCAGCCACGCAGGTACTATTGGTCGCCAACTGAACCGTTTATTCCAACATACTTTTTCTGTCGCTAAACAGGTGCGAACCGATACCGCGATTGGCGCAAACCCCGTTTCCGTGGCTTTTGCTGCTGTGAGTTTATCCAAGCGCATTTTTGCTGACCTATCAAAGCACACCGCTTTATTGATTGGCGCAGGGGAAACCACTGAGCTCGTTGCGCAACATCTTGCAAACCAGGGTGTAAACAAAATGATAGTGGCCAACCGAACGGTTGAGCGCGCACAAACATTAGCCAATAAATTTGAAGCAGAAGCCATTGCCTTATCGGATATGCCGGAGCGTTTAGTTGAGGCTGATATTATTATTGCATCTACTGCAAGCCAGCTTCCTATTCTTGGTAAAGGCGCCGTTGAACGCGCCCTGAAACAACGCAAGCATCGCCCCATGTTCATGGTCGACATTGCAGTACCCCGCGATATTGAACCCGAAGTCGGTGAGCTCGATGATGTTTACCTTTATACCGTTGATGACTTGCACGAAGTGATTGAAGAAGGCCGCCAGTCCCGCGAAGAAGCCGCGGTTCAGGCAGAAGAAATTGTTATTAACCAGGTTGAACATTTCATGGGCTGGTTGCGCTCCTTAAAAGGCGTAGATACCATTCGCGCTTTTCGTGAACAAGCTGAAACAAAGCGCGATGAACAACTTGCTGCTGCACAAAAACAACTTGCAGCAGGAAAAGATCCTGAACAAGTCATGAATGACTTAGCGCGCACCTTAACAAACAAACTCATTCATGAGCCAAGCGCACAACTTAATCAAGCCGCACACTCGGGCCGCAAAGAAATGCTCGAGACTGCACGTGAACTTTTTAAGCTTGAGCCTGAATCGTAAAATAAAATATAGAATCGTAAAAACCCCAAATTATAACTCTCAAAAAGACTAACTTTAAAAAATGAAAGATTCCATACACAATAAATTAGAAAGTCTGGCCGAACGCCTGGAAGAAATTAATCATCTGCTTTCAAGTCCGGATGTTATTGGGGATCAAAATAAATTTCGTGCTTTATCACAGGAACATGCCCAGCTAACGCCGGTAGTTAACTGTTTTAATGACTATGAATCAACCATGGATGATTTTAACGAAGCAAAACGCATGCTTGAAGATGATGATAAAGACATGCAGGAAATGGCGAAAGAAGAGTTTAAGGAAGCCAAAGAGCATCTTGAAAAGCTGGAAGGTGAATTACAAATTCTGATGCTGCCAACCGATCCGAATGATGATAAAAATATCTTTTTAGAAATTCGTGCCGGTACAGGTGGTGACGAAGCGGCTATTTTTGCTGGTGACTTATACAAAATGTATACCCGCTATGCTGAATCAAAACGCTGGCAGGTTGAGCTCATAAATGAAAGCCTCGGCGATCATGGTGGTTATAAAGAAGTTGTTATTCGCATTGTTGGCCAGGGTGCTTATTCAAAATTAAAATTTGAATCAGGCGGCCATAGAGTACAACGCGTTCCTGAAACAGAATCACAAGGCCGGGTACATACTTCTGCCTGTACCGTCGCCGTTATGGCTGAAGCAGATGAAATCGATACCATCGAAATTAATAGTGGTGATTTAAAAGTTGATACCTTCCGAGCCTCTGGTGCCGGTGGTCAGCACGTAAATAAAACGGATTCAGCAATTCGTTTAACCCATATTCCTTCTGGTATTGTTGTTGAATGTCAGGATCAACGCTCACAACATAAAAACCGGGCCCAGGCGATGAAAGTTTTACAGGCGAAGCTGCAGCAGGTTGAAGAAGACAAAGCCGCCAGCGAAGAATCAGCAACACGTAAATCGTTAGTCGGTTCAGGAGATCGCTCTGAACGTATCCGGACTTATAACTATCCGCAAGGCCGCTTAACAGAACACAGAATAAACCTAACCTTGTATAAACTTGATGAAGTAATGCAAGGCAAGCTGGATGATGTAATCGAGCCTCTCATCAGCGAACATCAGGCGGACTTACTTGCGGCAATGGGTGAAGAGTAACTCATCTTTTATGACAATACTCTCCCACTTGATGGATGAATCAATAAAACAACTTGAACCTCGTTCAGAGTCTGCACGCTTAGATATAGAGCTCTTACTTTGTTCAATATTAAAAAAAGATCGCAGCTTTGTTCGTGCCTGGCCTGAGCATGAACTCAGTCAACAACAGTTAACTTCATTCCAACAGTTACTTGAGCAACGGCTTGCCGGTGAACCCATTGCACACATTCTAGGTGAGCGTGGCTTTTGGTCGCTTAACTTAAAAGTTACAAAAGATACTTTAATTCCCAGACCTGAGACCGAACGTTTAGTTGAACTAGCACTAGAATTGATTCCGGAGAAAGCACAATGGGAAATTTTAGATTTAGGTACAGGCACGGGAGCTATTGCGTTAAGTCTGGCAAAAGAACGGCCTTCTTGTTTTGTCAGCGCAACCGATCAATCACTTGCCGCACTTGATGTAGCCAAACAAAACGCCAAAGACAATAAAATTTCAAATATTGAATTCATTCATAGCAACTGGTTTTCTGAATTGAAAAATAAAAAATTTGATCTAATTGTCAGCAACCCACCTTATATAGAAGAAAACGATCCCCACCTGCAACAAGGTGATGTCCGTTTTGAACCTTTATCGGCATTAACATCAGGCGAAGAGGGGCTGGATGATATCAGGACTATTATTAAAAACAGTCAGGCGCATTTAACTAAAAATGGCATTTTGCTGATCGAACATGGCTATGACCAGGCCGAGGCTGTTTGTAATTTATTCAACCTTAGCGGCTTCAACAAAGTTGAAAATTTCAAAGATGACAACGGTGTTCCCCGAGTATCTATTGGCCATATTAGCAACTGATAATATAAAAGAATTCAATCAGCTAAATCTCTTTTTGCTATTGACCCTTCTATGATTAAGGTTAGGATGGGGTAAAGAGGAGAGATAAATGACAAGTTTCACTAAACAACGTGATGTCATATTTAGCCCGTTACATGATGATGAATATCAGGCTGCAACAGCAAGCCAAATGCTCATTGATCTTGATGGTATTATCGCAGCCGATGCGCTCTCCGAAACTCATCTTATTATTAAATATGACCTGCGTTTTTTCACCCTGACAGATATTGAAGAACTGCTGTGCACAGTTGGCTTTCATCTTGATAACAACTTATTAATTAAAATCAAACGCGCGCTTTATCGCTATACTGAAGACACTGAGCGAGCCAATTTAGGCAGCATTAATGGACAACCAAACTGCACACGTGAGGCCTATATTAATCGCTACCAAAAACTACCGCACGGTTGCCGCGATAAGCGACCAGAGCACTGGCGAGACTACCTTTAAATCCCAAAGCCCCATCACTTTCCTCACGATAATAATTAGTCCTTCCATCTGATCTCATTTATCTTTACCCTTCACTCTATGGATGATAAACAACTCTTACGCTACAGTCGGCAAATTATGCTGCCGCAAATTGATATTTCTGGCCAGGAAAAACTACTCGCCTCTCGTGTATTAATTATCGGGCTGGGTGGGCTGGGCTCACCGGTTGCAATGTATCTCGCAAGCGCAGGAGTGGGACATCTTGTGTTGGTTGACGATGACATGGTGGAACTATCAAACCTGCAAAGACAAATTATTCATAGCGTTCAGGATATTGGCTTAACAAAAGTCGCTTCAGCAAAGCAAACGATCCAGGATTTAAACGCGGATATTAACGTGACCGGCTATGAGAAAAGACTGGATGACAAAGAATTAGAAAAAGAAGTTGCAGCAGCGGATATTGTTATCGATGGTACAGACAATTTTTCCAGTCGCTTTTCAATCAACATGCACTGTTTAAAAAACAAAACACCACTTATTTCGGGTGCCGCAATTCGTATGGAAGGCCAGGTCAGTGTTTTTAATAAAACCCCTTCCAGCCCATGCTATCGGTGCTTATATAAAGATGAAGGCGAGCTTGATGCAAGTTGTAGCAACAATGGCGTTCTCTCACCCGTTGTTGGTATTATTGGTTCCATTCAGGCAAATGAGGCCATTAAGGTTTTACTCGATATTGGTGAGACACTTGACGGTAAGCTACTCATGTTTGATGCCTTACAAATGGAATGGCGTACGTTAAAGTTAAAAAAAGATCCACATTGTCCGCTATGTTCTAAAACGCCCGGCTAATAGCGAGCAGAATAATGAATCAAGATGTATTAAATCAAAAAGTTTATGCTGAACAGGTTAAGCTGTTATACGCCTCTATGCCTGCTGCCGTCATAGCAAATATCGTTGTGTCTGTTTTATTTATTGCGCTTCAATGGCAAGTCATTGAAAAATCCATCCTGTTTACATGGCTATCTGCGTCCATCATCATCATTATTATTCGTATTATTTTACTTTTTTTTTATAAACATCGTTCTCTGCCATTAGGTAATACCGCCAAATGGGGAAAACTTTTTTTATCAGGCTCATCTGCATCAGGACTCGCATTAGGTGCCGCCGGCATTTTTCTGTTTCCGGAAAACGACCCCATTCATCAATTAGTTTGCACTTTCGTTTTACTGGGTATGTGCTCAGGTGCAGTATCCAGTTTATCCTTTGGAAAATATAATTTTCAAAGCTATGTAATAGTCATTCTTGTGCCTTTGCTTTTTAGTTTGAGTTTAGAAAACACCCGGCTGACTTTAACCTTAATTCCAATGGTTTTAATCTATTTCTTTTTCTTGCTAAAAAGCTCCGCTACAATTTACAAAAACACACAACAAAATATTTTATTGCGTTTACAAGCAACCGAACGGGAAAAAGAACTTTTAAAAGCCCAGCAAAGACATTTATTACACACTCAGGAAACCCCTTTAGGCGTTATTGAGTGGGATACAAAATTTAAAGTTACAGACTGGAATGCCAGTGCCGAAAAAATATTTGGTTATTCTAAAGAAGAAGCGCTGGGAGAACATCCAAATGCATTGCTCATTCCCGAGACAGGCAAAAATGAAGCAGATAAAACCTGGCAACAACTTCTCACCGCACAAGGTGGGACTCATTTTGAAATCAGCAATATAACAAAAGATAAAAACATTATTACTACTGAGTGGTTTAATACTGCATTAGTTAATGATGAGGGTCATGTTATCGGCGTAACCTCCCTTATTCAGGATATTTCTGAGCGAAAACGCGTCGAAAAAATGAAAAGTGAATTTGTTGCAACGGTGAGTCATGAGTTACGGACACCACTAACTGCGATACGCGGTTCTCTGGAACTCCTTCTGGCAGGAATGGCAGGCACATTTTCAGAAGATGCATCAAAGATGTTACAGATGGCCAATCATAATACCGACCGTTTATTAACGATCATAAATGACATACTCGACATGAAAAAAATTGAAGCCGGCAATTTTGACTTTAGCTTTACAGAAAATCTAATAATGCCCGAAATAGAAGAAGCAATAAATGCCAACAAAACCTACGCATCTCAGTTTAATGTTGAATATATCATCAGCCAATACCTTAACGATAAAAAAATATTGATTGATAAACTTCGTTTTTCACAAGTAATGAATAACCTGCTGTCTAATGCAGCAAAATTTTCGCCTAAAGGAGAAAAAGTTGAGATCAGTGTGACGCAAAATGGAGATGTAGCCCGGATAGAGATCACCGATGTTGGCGAAGGAATTCCGGTGTCTTTTCAGGAAAAAATATTTGATCGATTCACTCAGGGAGATTCATCCAACACCAGAAGCACTGGTGGCACTGGACTTGGCCTGGCGATCACCAAAGTTATCATCAACAAATTTAACGGAGAAATTGGCTTTAACAGCACAGAAGGTCAGGGCACAACTTTTTATATTGAGCTGCCATTAGTTATGGATCAGCAAAAAGCAGGCTAAAAAATTAGTGCACTAAACCTGACGGGGTTGATGATAGGCCCTGCGAAAAGAGTTGCTCACTATCCACTGCATCAAAACTATATTTTTGATTACAGAACTCACAAGCAACTTCAATGTTGGTTAACTCATCGATCATACTTTTGACTTCAGCTTCTCCTAACGATACCAACATTTTAGCGACTCGCTGACGTGAACAACTGCAACGAAAGGAGATAACTTCAGCATCAAACAGTCGGATATCTTCTTCATGATATAAACGATGGATAATTTCTTCTGCATCCAGTTCTAATAACTCTTCATTTTTGATAGTTGATGAAAGCTGTTGAATACGATTCCAGCCATCAATATCAGAGAGTTCAATAATATTTGATTTTGTTTTTTCCGTTTCAGGGAGTTTTTGCACCAACAAGCCTGCAGCCTGCTTATCATCCGCCACCAGCCAGATACCCGTATCAAGTTGTTCGGAACGCAATAAATAATCCGTTAGCGCATCCGCTAAACTTTCACCACTTAATGCAACAATTCCCTGATAACGTTCGCCTTTCTCAGGTTCTAATGTAATCACCAGGCGCGCATCACCAAAAAGCGCTTGTAGATTTTCTGTATTAAAATCAGCTTTTTCTTTTAATGACGCAGTCGCACGCAATGTTTTTTCACTCGTTCCTTCTACAACCAACAGACTAACAGGGCCATCACCCTGAATTTGTGCAATCAACTGGCCTTTAAATTTCAATGTTGCCAGCAACAAACTCACTGCCGCCATCAGCTCCCCCAGCACTTTTTGCACAGCAACAGGGTAATCATGTTTATCCAGCACGGCTTGCCAGGTTGCATCAAGATGAACCAACTCACCACGTACAGCCAGGTTTTCAAAAAGAAATTTTTGTAGCGTATCTTTCATGTGTTTCACATCGTCATTGCGGGGCAATGATAAAAATTATTTATTTGAGTTTGTCGCGAATGAGTTGATTCAATTGCCCGGGGTTTGCTTTACCTTTAGAAGCTTTCATACATTGTCCGACAAAGAAGCCAAGCACTTTTTCTTTACCGGCTTTGAACTGTTCCACCTGTTCCGGGTTGGCGGCAATAATGTCATCAACAATCGCTTCAATGGCACCCGTATCCGTAATTTGTTTTAAGCCCTTACTTTCAATAACAGCATCAGCATCTTTGGCTTCCCCTTTCCATAATGCTTCAAATATTTGCTTGGCAATTTTTCCGGAGATAGTGTTGTCTTTAATGCGAACTAATAACAGCGCTAACATTTCAGCGCTAACGGGGCTTGCAGTTATATCCATATCCTCTTTATTAAGATACCCCGATAACTCACCAAGCACCCAGTTCGCTGCAAGTTTTACATCACCACATTTTTCCATCACCGTTTCAAAGTATTCTGCCATATCACGGTTAGCAGTAATCGTCGCGGCATCGTCTTCTTTTAAACCAAACTTATTTATGAAGCGTGCTTTTTTTGCATCAGGTAGTTCAGGTAAAGTGGCGCGCACCTGTTCAACAAATTCTTCGCTGATTTTTATCGGTAATAAATCAGGGCAAGGGAAGTAGCGATAATCATTAGCTTCCTCTTTTGAACGCATTGAGCGGGTTTCATTTTTGTCTGCATCATAAAGACGAGTTTCCTGAACAACTTTACCGCCTGCCTCAATTAAATCTATTTGACGCTCTACTTCAATATTAATAGCCCGTTCTACAAATCGAAAAGAGTTAATATTTTTTAATTCGGTACGTGTACCAAATTCTTTTTGTCCCTTTGGTCGCACCGAGACATTGGCATCACAACGAAAAGAGCCTTCCTGCATATTGCCATCACTAATACCAATGTAACGAACCAATGAATGCATTTTACGCATGTAAGCCACGGCTTCTTTTGCAGAACACATGTCTGGCTCAGAAACAATCTCAAGTAAGGGTGTACCTGCCCGGTTAAGATCAATCCCCGTCATACCATGAAAGTCTTCATGCAAAGATTTGCCCGCATCTTCTTCCAGGTGAGCACGGGTAACGCCAATGACTTTTTTGCTGCCGTCTTCCAAATCAATCGTTAGCGAACCTTTGCCAACAATAGGAAAATCCATTTGTGTGGTCTGGTAGCCCTTGGGCGAATCCGGATAAAAATAATTTTTACGATCAAAGGCTGAGGTCATACCGATTTCAGCGTCCAGCGCTAAACCAAACTTCACCCCCATCGTTATTGCTTCTTTATTCAACACCGGCAACACACCCGGCAAACCTAAATCAACCGCGCATGCCTGTGTATTTGGTTCTGCACCATACGCCGTTGCTGCGCCAGAGAAAATTTTACTTTTCGTCGCAAGCTGCGTGTGAATTTCTAAACCAATGACTGTTTCCCATTCCATAATTCTTACCTCAAAATCTTCATAACATTTCAGCCCTGCTTACTAACGCAGAGATCGCAAAGACGCAGAGAACGCAAAGATAAAAAAATAAAAAACTTTCTTTATAAACTCTGCGTCTCTGCGACCTTTGCGTTTATTTATATGCTTCGGGCATTTGTTTATGCCAGTCAGTTGCCTGTTGATATTGATGTGCAACATTGAGTAAACCTGACTCATCAAAATAGTTACCGATAATTTGTAATCCCACGGGCATGTTATTTGAGAAACCACAGGGCACCGACATTCCCGGCAGACCGGCAAGGTTGGTGGCGATGGTATAAATATCGGACAAATACATTGAAATAGGATCGTTAGATTTCTCACCCGCTTTAAATGCAACTTCAGGTGAGGTTGGCCCCATAATGACATCCACTTTTTCAAAAGCAGCGACAAAGTCATCACTGATCAAACGACGAATTTTTTGTGCTTTTAAATAATAGGCATCGTAATAACCGGCAGACAACGCATAAGTACCGATCATAATGCGCCGTTTTACCTCATCACCAAAACCTTCTCCGCGGCTACGCTTATACATATCTTCTAGATCTTTTGGATCATCACAACGATAGCCAAAGCGCACACCATCAAAACGTGAAAGGTTTGATGAACACTCTGCGGGTGCAATCACATAATAGGCCGGAACCGATAAATGTGAATTAGGTAAGCTAATATCAACGATTTCGGCACCCAATTTTTTATATTCAGCAATCGCCTCTTCAACCACTTTTGCAACATCAGCATCTAAACCCTCACCAAAGTATTCTTTTGGTAAACCGATTTTTAAGCCTTTTAAATCCTGGTTCAGGCTTGCGCTGTAATCAGGTACTTCTTTATCAACACTGGTCGAATCTTTTTCATCCAGGCCCGACATCACGTTAAGCATTAAAGCGGCGTCTTCTGCTGTTTGCGTAAAGGTACCGGCTTGATCCAGACTTGAAGCAAACGCGATCATGCCATAGCGGGAAACACGACCATAGGTTGGTTTTAACCCGGTTAAGCCACAAAGTGCCGCAGGCTGACGAATTGAGCCACCGGTGTCTGTACCGGTCGATGCGGGGGCCAAACGTGCTGCAACAGCTGCAGCTGATCCGCCTGACGAACCACCCGGCACCATTTGTGTGTTCCAGGGATTTTTTACGCCACCATAAAAGCTGGTTTCGTTCGATGACCCCATGGCAAATTCATCCATATTGGTTTTTCCAAGCATAACGCTGCCAGCCTGGTTAAATTTATGGATAACGGTCGCATCATAGGGCGCGATAAAGTTATCCAGCATTTTGGAACCACAGGTTGTTTTAATGCCGTTGGTACAAAAAATATCTTTTTGTGCCAGTGGTATGCCTGTCAACGCATTGGCGTTACCCTTCGCGATAATAGCATCGGCGGCACGTGCTTGTGCCAAAGCATGATCTTCGCTCACAGTAATGAAACTGTTTAACGCTGCATCGTATTGATTGATTCGTTCCAGGTAACTTTTAGTGAGCTCTTCACTAGAAAAATCGCCTTTTTTTAACCCCTGGGCTAATTCGGCAATAGTTTTGTTATGCATATCTTTAACTCTTTCGATTTCTTCTGATGGTTAGTACTACAGGCTATTTCAGGAAATTTATTCAATCACCTTAGGCACGAGATATAAGCCCTCTTCCACATTTGTGGTGATTTTTTGAAAATGCTCGCGCTGATTTTCTTCAGTTACCACATCTTCGCGCAGGCGCTGGAATGCAGCATGTGGATGCGCCATTGGCGTAACATTTTCAGTATCCACCGCGTCCATTTGTTCAACCAAATTTAAAATACTGCTCAGGCTTTCGGCATAACCGGGCACATCACCATCGGCAATCGTAATTCTGGCTAAATGTGCTATTTTTTCAACGTCATTTTTATCCAGTGACATAGGAACTTAACTCCAAATAAAGACTCTCTAAGTATGAGGGGCCCTGTGATGGGCTCGGCAAATTCTACCAGTAATCACTAATGGCTGCTTGCTCATTTGCCCCTTATTAATTAAAGTAGCACTCCAGACAACTTTTTAATAACTATAAGAACCAATAATTATGTTTTCACGCCTTCGGGGATTTTTTTCAAACGATATTTCTATCGATCTTGGTACTGCTAACACTTTAATTTACGTTAAAGGTAAGGGCATCGTTCTCGACGAACCTTCAGTGGTTGCCATTCGCCAGGAACGGGGTCCCGGTGGGCCAAAAAGCATCGCCGCGGTCGGCACCGATGCAAAACGCATGTTAGGCCGCACCCCCGGCAATATTGTAGCGATTCGTCCAATGAAAGACGGGGTTATTGCTGATTTCACCGTCACCGAAAAAATGTTACAGCATTTTATCCGAAAAGTGCATGACTCAGAATCGCGCTTTTTCCGCCCCAGTCCCCGTGTTTTAATTTGTGTCCCCTGCGGTTCAACCCAGGTGGAACGTCGTGCTATTCGTGAATCCGCAAATGGGGCCGGTGCACGCGAAGTTTATTTAATTGAAGAACCGATGGCAGCAGCCATTGGCGCAAAAATGCCGATCAGTGAAGCCAGTGGCTCGATGGTGCTGGATATTGGCGGTGGCACCACCGAGGTTGCGGTAATCTCGTTAAACGGGATTGTGTATTCCGCTTCTGTGCGTATTGGCGGCGACCGTTTTGATGATGCCATTGTCAATTATGTACGTCGTAACTACGGCAGCTTAATTGGTGAGCAATCTGCTGAACGCATTAAAAAAGAAATTGGTAGCGCTTACCCGGGCAATGAAATCAGGGAAATAGAAGTCCGTGGTCGTAACCTGGCCGAAGGTATTCCAAGAAGCTTTACCTTAAACTCCAACGAGATTCTCGAAGCTTTACAAGAACCATTGAGTGGCATTGTCAGTGCAGTAAAAACCGCATTGGAACAAACTCCGCCAGAACTTGCTTCAGATATTGCTGAACAAGGTATGGTACTCACTGGCGGGGGGGCATTACTGCATGATCTTGACCGCTTGATTATGGAAGAAACCGGCTTGCCCGTTATCATTGCGGAAGATCCTCTCACTTGTGTTGCACATGGCGGCGGCATGGCGTTAGAGATGATCGCTGAACATGGCGGTGACTTATTTAGTCCAGAGTAAACATTGTCCGCTCTCCTTCAGGACTAATAATCAGGACTCTGGTCAAGACTCTGATCAGAACTAAGGGGAGCCGTAAAAGATATCACGTATAAAAATAATAAATAAAATACACTCTTTGGGAGAATAGCTTATTAAACTTTTATTCATCCAAGGCCCTTCATTAGGTAACCGCCTGATCCTGCTTGTCATTTTGTCAATTACATTAATGACATTGGATCACCGCACGACCTACGTTAATAATATTCGCGCGGCTATTGCGCTGTTAGTTTACCCTTTACAATATGTTGTGAATTTTCCGGGTAATGTGGGTGACTGGGCATCAGACAGTTTTAGCAGCCGCAAAACCCTACAAGAAGATAACACTGCTTTGCGAACACAAAATCTGATTTTAACCGCACAATTGCAAAAATTAAATTTTATTGAGGCAGAAAATATTCACCTGAGAAATTTATTAGAGTCATCTGAACGAGTCGGCGAACGTATTTTAATTTCAGAACTTCTTTCTGTTGACATGGATCCCTTTAAACAACAAGTCACCATCAATAAAGGGGCGGCTTCCGGTGATGACATTTATGCAGGGCAACCCTTTGTTGATGCAAAAGGCATTATGGGAAAACTCAACCACATCTCAGCACTTTCCAGTACCGCAATATTAATTACTGACCCCGGACATGCTTTACCCATTCAGGTCAATCGAAACGGTCTGCGCGCTATCGCCAAAGGTACAGGGAATCAAAACCGCCTGGAAATTCCTCACTTGCCAAATAATGCCGATATTAAAGTTGGAGACTTACTCGTAACTTCAGGCTTAGGCTGTATATTTCCTGTTGGCTATCCCGCTGCTGTGGTGGTTGAAATTAATATCGATCCAAGTTTACCGTTTGCTGAGGTGCTCGCGGAACCCGTTGCCGATCTTTATCGTAGCCGGGAAGTTTTACTGGTTTGGCCAGGGGGAAAAGCAAAACCAAATCCTGACGCGCCATGCCAGATTGAATCTAATCCCGCTGAGCAACAAGAGAAAAAAGCATCATGAAAGAGAAGAAAGTTCATGGTGGCAAAACAATTTTAATCAGTTTTCTTGTCGCACTTATTTTAACCATTATTCCTCTACCGCCATTGTTACAGGTAGTAAGACCCGAGTTTATTACCATTGTACTAATTTACTGGTGCATTGCTTTGCCCGCTCGTGTCGGTGTTGGAATCGGCTGGATTTCAGGTTTAGTACTTGATGTATTAACGGATACTTTATTAGGTCAACACGCGTTGACCCTGGCCATTATTGCCTTCTTATCAATCAAATTTCATCAGCAAATTCGCGTCTTTCCGGTGTGGCAGCAAGCAATCACCATTTTTGTCCTGGTTGCCTTTCAAGCAACGATCACTTTATGGATCAAAGGCCTGTTAAGTGAGGCCCCCTCTTTTACCACGATAATGTTACCCGCTATCAGCACTGCGATATTCTGGCCTCTGGGTTATTTCTTAATGCGACAAGTAAGACGTAATTACCACGTTAACTAATGTTGAACTTTTTTTTAAGAAGCCATGGCCTTTAATAGTAAACTTAAACTCAAAGATCATTTTCATGAGACCCAAATATTTAACCAACGGGTGCTCGTGGCTGCGATCATCATGCTTATTTTATTATCTTTTTTGCTAATACGGCTTGCCTACTTACAAATAAGTAACCAGCAATACTATTCAACACTGTCAGAAAAGAACCGAGTCAGCATCCAGCCAATAGCACCGACACGTGGACTTATTTTTGATCGCAACGGTATACTTCTGGCACAAAATCTCCCCAGTTTTACGCTTGAAATTATTCCTGAGCACGTAACAAATTTAGAGCAAACACTCGAAAAGCTAAAACTGCTCGTGAGTATAAAAGAAGAAGAAATAAAGCGTTTCAAAAAGAACTTACGCCAAAAACGGCGATTTGAGGGCGTGCCGCTACGCTTTCGACTAAATGAAGAAGAAGTGGCTAAAATTTCAGTACAACAACACCAACTACCAGGCGTTATCATCAATGCCAGGCTTTCACGCCACTACCCTCAGGGTAAACTCGCCGCGCACTCAGTAGGCTATGTTAGCCGAATAAATGAAGCTGAATTAAAAAAACTCGATGCCTCAAATTATAGTGCGACAACCCATATCGGTAAGGTCGGTATTGAGCGTACCTACGAAAATATCTTACACGGCAAAGTAGGATTTCAGCACATTGAAACCAACGCACAAGGACGAACCCTGCGCGTACTTGATCGTACTTTGCCGACCTCGGGAAAAAATTTATATTTAAACATCGACAGTAAAGTTCAAGCTATCGCAGAAAAAGGGCTTGCAGATAATAATGGCGCACTGGTCGCAATTGATCCTGGTAACGGCGCTGTTTTAGCCATGGTGAGCATGCCGATTTACGATCCAAACTTATTTGTGCACGGCATTAGTAGTAAAAATTACCGACAACTCAGTGACTCAGCAGAACGTCCATTATTTAATCGTGCCTTGCGTGGCCAGTACCCCCCTGGCTCAACAATTAAACCCATAGTAGGATTAGCGGGACTGGAACTACAAGAGTTACAACCGCATGATGAATTAAATTGTCCCGGTTATTACACGCTAAAAAATGATGAACGCAAATACCGTGACTGGAAAAAAGAAGGACACAGAACAACTAACTTACACAAAGCGATTACGGAATCCTGTGACGTGTTTTTTTATGACTTAGCACTTAACCTCGGTATTGATAATATGTCGTCTTATCTTGCTTACTTTGGGCTGGGGGAAAAAACCGGTATTGATCTACTTGGTGAGCTGGCAGGACTTAATCCAACGCGCGAGTGGAAACGTCGAAGTCGTAATTTACCCTGGTTTCCCGGGGAAACACTGATTACCGGCATAGGTCAGGGTTTTATGTTAACAACCCCGTTACAACTCGCAAACATGACGGCCGCCATCGCAACTCAAGGCAAGCGCTTTAAACCGCGAATGCTATATGGCATACAAAATGAGCAAAACAGCCCCCTCATTAAATCACAAATGCAAAGCCTAACCCCGGTCCCCATCACTAATGAAAAAAACTGGCAAATGGTTGTGCAAGCAATGAAAAGTGTTGTTCATGGGGTGCATGGAACAGCACGAGGTATTAAGCGCCAGTTGCAATACACCATCGCAGGGAAAACAGGTACCGCACAAGTTTTTGGCATTGCCCAGGATGCAGAATATAAAAAAGAAGAAATCGCTAAGAAATTACAAGATCATGCTCTATTTATCGGTTATGCACCTATTGAAAATCCACGTATTGC
>Ga0316207_10002676_pt1 | contig 17747 bp, 19 predicted proteins | sample 6weekpyrite_MG_FD_204943 | JGI IMG/M metagenome (GOLD analysis project Ga0316207, IMG submission 204943) | Microbial mat bacterial communities from mineral coupon in-situ incubated in ocean water Damariscotta River, Maine, United States -... | ecosystem: Environmental > Aquatic > Marine >...
TAATGACGAAAATGAAACTACAATCGCTAATTGACAACCTCTAGAATGATATCAATTCGTGCAATGTACGTTGTAACTGTCATTGAATAGTCTATTCTTGAACGCCGGTTAATGCGCACTTTGTCGACAAAGTTGTCCTTCGTAATTTTTAATGGAAAATTATTTTTGAAATTTAAAATAAGCGTGGTAAAAGGTATTATTTTCTAAAGCAGACATCCACGAACTGACTGCATCGACTGATGGGGATAGAAATTTAAAGCGCATATTAGCAGGATTCAAATAGTGTATTAACGCACTTTTTTCGCAATTGACTTATTTGTTACGAAAAATAATTGAAATGAATAAAAATGAATTTTTCTGTCGAATTTTACATCATATTTTGGGGTTTTAAGTCATCAGGCCAAACAAGCCTATTTCCAGCGCATGTAAAAAGACATTATATTGATGTTTGTGTTAACTGTTCCCTGTTGATGTCAAATTGAATCATAGATATCCCTATAACGTGCCGGTTCTCTCGGTGGTGCTCGTGTCGACAACCCTAAATGTTTAAGAACTTTCGCGATGATGGCGGGATCTTCAATTGCAGTAATAATTTTCATTTTACCATCGCAATGGGGACATTGTTCGATGTCAATATCGGCTAAAAGGGCCTGCAGTTGGTAAAGACCCGTTTGAGTAAGTGTGCCCAGGGCATATATTATTTACGGATACCTGTACAGGCATCCGTTTCCGTGTCCTTAACACCCTCATCAGTACTGCCTTCGGGTGTTTGTGGTATTATCTGCGAACGCAGTTTTGCATTTGGCGCCAAAACACATGATAACGCGTGAGATTTAATCGTGGCCTGGGTATCAATGCTGCCAATTCCTGCATGAACTCCAATGGCCTCATACCCAAAGCACTCGCGGTGCTCACGGGGCAGGCTCTGACAAAATGTGTGGTGCCATCTCGATAGGCACTTAGCACATACTATCAGCAATATATGAAATAATTGGCTGATTAGTGATATTTAATGAAGTGATAACTTTTATTCGAGATTTGCCTATCATTTAATGCAGTATTATCTGCACACAATTTAGTAGTGAAAAAGATAAATAATATAAACACTAATAATCGGGTATACCCCCAATACCAATACCGATTTCAATTTCAATTTCAAAATCGATTTAGGTATTTTTAAAAAACACATCAGATAACAATTTCATGATAGTTTGAGAGCATCGAACTTATACTACAAAAACTTTAACCAACTTGGAAAAATCAGTACTTTTAAATATATGAAATAATAAAATCCTACGCTTAAAGAGTTAGTTAATTTTTTTTATAATTTGGGTTGTTTTGTTTAAACTCAAATGTTCGAGTTTATTTTTTATTGCAATTAATGCTGCAAGTCCCATAAAGGCACCCGGAGGTAATATAGCAAACAAAAAACCTTTATAATCTTCTATAACCAAAACTGTTAATACCGAAGCCCACTCCCCTAGCATTAAATCAGCATTTCTAAATATACTTCCGTATCCAATTACTTCTCTGATAACGCCCAACAATACCAATACTATGGTAAACCCTAGGCCCATCATCAATCCATCCAGTGCAGAGTAAACGACACCATTTTTTGAAGCATACGCTTCGGCCCGACCTATAATGGCGCAATTTGTTACGATCAATGGAACAAATATACCTAGAATCAAATATAACTCATGCAAATGGGCAGCCATTAACAATTCAATTGCAGTTACAACACACGCTATAATAATGACAAACATTGGGATTCTGATTTCAGCTTTTATCCATTGTCGTATTAAAGAAACCATAATATTAGTGACAATCAAAGTGGCCATCGTTGCGAGACCTAAGCCTAGTCCATTTATTGCCGTTGATGACACAGCGAGTAAGGGACAAAGCCCAAGCAATGCAACTAACGCCTGATTATTTGTCCAAAGTCCATCCTTGATAATGCCTTTATAACTTGATGTACTCATAATAAAATTCACTCTTATGGTTTATATGAAAATGCGGTTTCCATAGTTTATTCTGTGAGTATTTCTTTACTGGCAAATAGGTCACCTTGATGTTGTTCAAAATAAATTAAAGCGTTATGCACAGCTGATACAATAGCTCTGGGAGTGATGGTTGCTCCGGTAAATTGATCGAATTCTCCACCATCACGTTTCACTTTCCAGCCGATGTAACTTGGATCATTTTTAGATTTACCAGTAAAAGACTCAATCCAGTCACTGCGTTGAATTTCGATACCATCACCAAGTCCCGGAGTCTCCTTATGTTTTACGACTCTCACGCCAGCAATTTCTCCAGACAAATTTATTCCAACTAACAATAATATGGATCCGGAGTATCCATTTGGAGCGATAACTTGTAAAACAGCGGCAACGGGTTTGGATTCTAATCTCGCTCGATAAACCGTGGTTTTATTTGGACTTCCCAACAATTTTTCATCAACTACTGAAAGCGTATCGTTGACTATATCATTATCATAGAGATCAGGTGACAATACCGAATTTAGTGTGCGCAATAATACCAAACGCTCATTTTTTGCAATGAAAGGTTTTGAATGAGAGTTTACAATCATCATTAACCCAGTACCTAATAATGCCGTTACTGCAAGTAACCATCCTGCTAATACAATTTTTTTACCAGAGTCAATTTTTGTCATAACCCTTTCTGGCTCCATACACCTTGGGTGCAGTATAGTGATCAAGTAAGGGTACCGTTAATCCAATCAATAAAACGGCAAACGCAACACCATCGGGATAACCACCCCAGGCTCTTATAGAAAATACTAGCAAACCAATGCAAAAACCATAAATCAAACGACCTTTTTCGGTAGTTGACGCTGTAATTGGATCTGTTGCAATAAAAAAAGCACCGAGAATACTAGCGCCACCAAACAAGTGAATCCATGGACTTGAGAATTGTTCAGCGTCAAGCAAATAGCAAAATGTGGAAATACTCAATAGCCCCAATAACATAGCAACAGGTATATGCCAGGTAATTATTTTTCGATAGATTAACCATAAACCGCCAGCTAAAAATCCAAGATTAACCCATTCATATCCCGCTCCTGCAACAAACCCGAAAACTGATGAGTTAACGACTTTTTCTATACTATGACCCAGACCGATCTCTGTTCTTAATTGATCCAGAATGGTTGCTGACGTTATTGCATCAAAATTTAGGCTGGGAGGTAACTCCCGATAAAAAGAAAAATTAATAGAATTTAAAAATCCTAGATTTGATTTAATGCTTTCTAATGGAACACTCCATAAGGTCATTTCCAATGGAAACGAAATTAGTAATACCGCATAAGCAGCCATCGCGGGATTAAAGACGTTATAACCTAACCCACCATATAAATGCTTTGCGACGACGATTGCAAAGAAACTACCCACTACTGGTATCCACCAGGGAGCAATAGTAGGTAAAGCCAGGGCTAGTAATATAGCCGTTATAATTGCACTGCCATCAAATAAAAATACCCTAACAGGGCGGCGACATACCACGAGCATAAACCATTCAAATAATAGCGAGGCAACAATAGCAAGTAATATATTAATCAATACCCCCCAACCGAAAAAGAGAATATATATTGCAATCCCGGGGATTAATGCGTATATGACACTTCGCATTATCTTTCCAACAGAAGTTGGTGAGGGAATGAAAGGAGAACTTGCCAAATTATTATTTTTTATTTCGGACATGGTACGCTAACCTTTTGCTATTTTTGCTACTTTTTTAGTTTTGACGCCTTTATCTTCAATTTTTTCAGGAACACTCGTTGATTGTCCTTCAATAGCTTTGTCCTTTTTTGGTATGCTGGCCTTCTTTTTTTTACGCTCAGCCTTGCGTTTTGCTTTCCTTTCTTCTTGCTCCCGCTTGCTTTTTTCCAAACGGGATTCTCTAACTAAGGATCGAATTCGTGATTGATCAGCGATTTTAAGTTTAATTTCATGCTCTTTTTTTTCTGACTTAGCATAACGAAAATAATGAACCAGAGGAATTTTGGACGGACAAACCACAGCACAACAACCGCACTCAATACAATCTGAAAGATTGAAATGATCAAGTTTCTCCAAATTTTTACTCTTTGCATGCCAATATAATTGCTGTGGAAGTAATTTCATGGGACAGACGGTGGTACACGTACCACATCGAATACAAGGCATCACTTTCGTGCCTTTTTCCTGTTCAGCTTTTTCTACAAGTATACAATTTGTTGCCTTAACAACTGGCACATCACTATTTGGTAAATTCATACCCATCATGGGTCCACCCATGATCAGTTTATATTTACTGAACCCTATACTACCGGCAGCATTTAATAAATTAACCACAGGGGTACCAAGTAATACGTTATAGTTGTCAGGCTGATTAACTTCGGAGCCAGTAACCGTTACAACACGCGATATCAAGGGTTGCCCATGATATACAGCATCATATATCGCTGATGTTGTCCCAACGTTTAAACATACAACCCCGACCTCGTAGGGCAACCCATGTTGGGGTATTTCTTTCCCAGTAAGTACTTTGACTAATTGTTTTTCACTCCCTGCAGGAAATATCGTCGGAATCGGAATAACGCTAATATTAGTCGTATCAAGGACGCCTGCATTCGCTAATTTTTCCAATGCGGTTCTTAATGAATCTATGGCTTTAGGCTTATTATCTTCTATTGCAATGATGCATTCATTAGGCTCCAACATTCTTTGCAACAAAATAACACCGCGAATAATTTCATCCGGGCGACTTTGCATCAAAGCATCATCACAGCTTATGTAAGGTTCGCATTCAACGCCATTAATGATGAGTGAGTTTATTTTTCGCGTTGGTTTTAACTTGGCAGCAGACGGAAAAGCTGCCCCACCTAACCCAACAATGCCTGCTGATTTAACGATAGTGTGCAAATTCTCCCGTGAGAGCTTCTCAGGATGAATATTTGCGGTAATATTAGAATCCCATTCATCTAGTCCATCAGTTTCGATAACGATACATGTTTCCGAAATTCCAGATTGATGAGGAATCGAATATTTTCCAATATCGACAATTGTGCCTGAACTTGATGCATGAACTGGCGCACTAATAAAGGACGTTGACGACGCAAGCAATTCTCCTTTAAAAACTCTTTGTCCGATGCTTATCAAAGGTTCAGTTGCTTCGCCTATATGCTGTCTTAGCGGTAATATCAATTTTTCAGGAATTGGAATCTGATGAATCGAAGATGTGTTTGAAGGCTTATTAAAACCTTTTAATTTGATACCCCCTGTAAATCGCCAGAGTTTCCTCATGTCGCTGAGTCTTCTAAATGAAATTGTGGATTCGACCATTTCCACGTCTTCAGTGTTTTTTCAACAGATATCATTACAATACAATTCTCCACGGGACACAAAGGTGGCAAACACAATTCACAGCCAGTGCAATAGACATCGAGCACACTATGAACCTGTTTCGCTGCACCAACTATTGCATCTACTGGGCAAACTTGGACGCATTTTGTACATCCAATACAGGTCGCATCATTAATAATGGCGACCATGGGTAAGCCGTCATCTGCAGCGCCATTTTCTGGATTCAATGGAATTGGTTCACGACCCAATAATTCCGCTAGAGCCTTCATACCCGTCTCGCCACCAGGAGGGCATTGATTAATTTCAGCCTGATCTGATGCAATGGCTTCCGCATATGGTTTGCATCCAGGGTATCCACATTGCCCGCATTGTGTCTGGGGTAATATCGCATCAATGGAGTCAACGATAGGATCACCCTCAACTCGAAAACGGATTGCAGTATATCCGAGCAAAACACCAAATATGAGTGCCAGCATTGTCAACGCGATGATTGCCATATAGTTACACTTTTAGCTCTTTACAATCTTTCATAATTTATTCCATTCCGGAAAAACCCATAAAAGCGACGGACATAAAACCCGCCGTAATCAACGCTATTGGTGCGCCACGAAAGGAATTTGGCACATCAGAAACTTCAATACGTTCGCGAATAGAGGAAAATAAAATAATCACCAAAGAAAACCCTAACGCACCACCAAACCCATACAATGCTGAATTTAAAAAACCATGACTTTCTTGAACATTTAATAACGCAACACCTAAAACTGCGCAATTTGTCGTTATCAAAGGCAGATAGATACCCAGCGTGCTATAAAGTAAAGGACTCGTTTTATGCATGATCATTTCAGTGCCTTGAACGACCACAGCAATGAGTAATATAAACGTCACGGTTTTTAAGTAAGCAATGTCAAATGGCTGCAATAAATATTCGTTAGCGATAAAACTGAGTATCGACGACATTGTTAACACGAAGGCCGTTGCCATACCCATTCCTATTGCGGTTTCCAGTTTTTTTGAAACTCCCATAAAGGGGCATAGTCCCAAAAAACGCGATAGAACTAGATTATTGACAAAAATCGTCGTAAAAAGTAACGCTAAATATTCAGTCAAATTTTACTCTCAATTAGTTTTAATCAATTCATTCTACTGTTTGTGGTTCACGATCCAGGTATTTCAATTTGTCTACTACTTCCACCCATTCATCAGCATCTTCTAACGGCTCAATTGCAGAATTAATTCCCGGCCAAATCTTTGCCAATTCTGCGTTAAGTGAAATAAAGTTTTGTTGATTTTCCGGAAGATTATCGAGACTAAAAATTGCTTCCGCTGGGCATTCAGGTTCACATAAAGTGCAATCAATACACGTTACAGGATCAATAACTAAAAAGTTAACACCTTCCCGAAAACAATCATCAACCGGACAAACTTCAACACAATCGGTATATTTACAGCGAATACAACCGTCACCTACTAAATATGTCATCTTTCTCTCCCTACAATTCGAGGACCATACATGTTCTAATTGTTACCAATGAGGAACCATTGATTTGTTCTAGTAACTTAGCACCAGGATAACTTGATAATAAGCACGTTAGGAATGTTCATTAATTTGATCAATAGCCCAATGTACAATTTTCCTAACATCCGGATCCACATCGTCTTTTGCAATGTTTAAAAAAGGCAAAGCATCAGGTGACTTAATCTCACCGAGTGCAGCTGCAGCTTCTTTTCTCAAATTACTGATGCTATAGGACAATGCATGGCCGAGTACATCAATCGCTTTTGTATTTTTTAGCGCTCCCAGACTACTTGCTACTTTAACCCTGACTTGCCAATATTCATCATCCATGGCATCGATTAACGGGTCTACCGCTGCGGATTGGCCTACTTTGCCAATGACAAAAGCCGCCTCTTCTCGCACTTGCCAATTGCTATCCTTCAAACCACCAATGAGTGTTTGAGAAGCTTTTTCGTTTTTACTGAAAATCAATGACCCTATAGCAACTCTTCTCACATTTTCATCGGGATCTTTTTTAGCTGAACTCATCAATGCGATTAGTACATCGTCACTTTTAAGGTAGGCCAACACCCCGACTGCTTCTCGACGAACACTTGCATCAGGGTGGCCAAGACTGTCAAGTGCAATACCTTTTGATTCATCCAATTTTAAAACACGTAAGGCGCGTAAACTTGCTGCTTTAACAAAAGGGTCGTGATGATTTGTCGCCTGCAATAATACTACTCCAGCTTCATCATTTTTATTTTCTGCGAGCGTTGCTGCAGCAGCATTTCTGACACTCTCGTCGCTATCACTCAGTGCTTTTACCAGGGCTTCAGCGACAGCAGCACCCGTGTATTCATCCATAACGCGTGCAGCTTCTCGCCTAACGCCAGGATCAGTATCCGAAAGTGACTTAATCGCAAGCGGTATAGCTTCATCTTCATCAATTTCACGCAAATCCATAACAGCAATACATCTTATTTCTGCATCTTCGTCGTTAATTCGTTCTACTAGTTCATCAACATCTGGTGCATCATCAAACATTAAACTCATTTTTTTTCTCCGTTTTAGCTTAGTAAATACGGTATTTCTACTTTTACTGCATCCTTGGGGCAATCTGTCTCGCAAGGCAAGCAGTACCAACATTCATCATATTTCATGTATGCTGTGCTTTTATCATCAGCAATAACCAATACATCTAAAGGACAAACATCTACACACACAGTACAACCCTTATCGGCAATACACGCATCGGCATCAATTGTAACGGGAACACGACTCATATTTTTTGCAAGTGGCATGATTAACTCCTTATGCTTCGACTAAATCATTTTCGATTCGTAGTTTGTTATAGGCATCTTTTTCAGTTTCATCTAATTCTAAAATATAGGGTTCAATCTCTCGCTTTTTACACGTTGGCAAACCATCTTCTCCTTTCATTGTTTGAACGTGACAATTCCATTCATTGTTATCTGTTTCCGGATAGTCAACCCGATAGTGATATAATCCCCAGCGACTTTCAGTTCTGTACATAGAAGACACCGCTGCCATTTCAGCGCAATCTAAAATGAAATGAACCTCCATTGCTCGCATTAATTCATGAGGATCGTTTGCTTGTAGTTTTTCCAAATCTTTTCGAATCTCTGCAAATCGCTCCATACCTATTTCCATTTTTTTCGTTACTTTAGGTGGTTGCAAATAATCGTTAACCAAACGCCGTAGTTTATATTCCATCTGTTCTGGCGGTATACCATCTTCAACTTTTGTCGGGGCCAACACTCGTTCTCTCTCTGTTGTTATATCGACTGGATCAATGTCTGAATGGGCATGTTTAGCACAATAATCTACCGCATCTTCACCGGCAATTGCTCCGTAAACAAACGCACCCAGCATATAATTGTGTGGCACTGAGCCACAATCTCCCGCGGCATAAAGACCAGGAATGGTAGTACGTGCATTTTCGTCGGTCCAAATTCCGGATGCACTATGGCCGCTACAAAATCCAATTTCAGAAATGTGCATTTCTACCATTTTCTCTCGATAGTTCGTATTTCTCCGTTCATGGAAGCGACCTCGACTGGGTCGTTCATTGGAATGCAAAATTTCTTCAATTTCTTCAATTGTTTCATCTGCAAGATGATCTATTTTAAGAAATACCGGACCTTTTCCGCCTTCGAGTTCTTTAAAAAATTCCATCATCATTTGCCCACTCCAGTAATCGCATTCAATAAAACGATCTCCCTGTGCGTTTGCAGTATACCCTCCCATTGGTCCAGTCACGTAAGCACAAGCAGGCCCGTTGTAATCTTTAATTAATGGGTTAATCTGGTAGCATTCAAGACCACTCAACTCAGCGCCAGCATGGTACGCCATACTATAACCATCGCCCGCATTTGTTGGATTTTCGTAGGTACCAAACAAATAGCCCGAAGTTGGCATACCTAGACGGCCTGCCGCACCAGTACAAAGAATAACGGTCTTTGCCTTGATGACAGCTGTTTCTGAAGTACGGGGATTAACTAGATGAGCGCCGGCAATACGCCCTTCTTTGCCTGTAAATAATCGAGTTGCCATAAAACGATTAATCACTTGAACGCGTTTCTTCCTCAATTGACGATAAAGAATTTTTTTCATATGATGCCCTTCTGGCATCGGTAAAACATAAGTACCCATGTGGTGAACTTTTTTTACATTGTAATCACCAGTCTCATCTTTTTCGAATTTAACACCCCATTCATCAAGCTGGTTGATCATGTCATAGCTACGTGTTGCGTACGCCATGATTGTTTTCTGATTTACAATGCCATCGTTTGCAATGGTAATTTCTTTGACATATTGTTCTGGTGTCGCGTGACCGGGAATAACGGCATTATTTAAACCATCCATACCCATACTGATGCAGCCGCTTCGCTTGACATTGGCTTTTTCTAATAATGCAACTTTCAATTTTGGATTTTTTTCTTTCGCTTTAACCGCAGCCATTGGACCAGCCGTACCCCCGCCAATAACCAATACATCTACTTCCAATATTTCTTCAGTTGTATTTACATCATTCATTGCGACCTACCTAATATTTAATTATTACTTTCTTTCAACACGAATCTGATATTGAAACGCATCACCTCTATAAGACAAATACTCAAAATCGATTGGTTTACCTGTCTCTGAAAATACCAATCGTTGAATTCTTAATATTGAGCTCCCTTGATCTACATTTAAATTCCGTGAAAGATCCTCATCCGCGATCGTTGCTTCAACTTTTAAATCTGCATGCCCGATACCCTCATCAAATTGATTTTCAAGCATTGGAAAAATATCCTGAGTAAGATCTTTACCCTGAAGTTTTTTCCCAATTTCCAATGGGAAAAAACTTTTATCCAAGGAAATTGGCTCTTGGTTAATGTATCGAATACGAATAAGCTCCATCACCTGCTCACTTCTCGTAAGATTAAGCGCATTAGCAACATCTGTAGAGGCTTTAACTTCTTGCAAGCCAATGACTCGTGCAGAGGTTTCGTAACCTTGTGGTGACATAGCTTCTCCGAAGCCTTGTAATCGTTGAATGTCTTGAACCACTTTCGGCCTGGAGACAAATGTACCCTTACCCTGAACGCTAAATACTAAACCTTCGGAATGAAGATCTCTCAATGCCTGCCTAACAGTTATTCGACTAACACCGAATAACTTCTTCATTTCACTTTCCGACGGCAATCGCTCATGTGCGACATAGTCTCCATCGAGAATTCGTTGCTTAATAATCTCTTTAATCTGTGCGTATAAAGGTCGTACAGATTCATTGCCTAAAGTACTCATAACTATCCTCTTCTTATTCCTATGATGATCTTATAATAACATGTTATAACAAGACATAATATGAACGCGAATTGATCTTTCATTTTAACTTTACTGCATATATTTCAATGCCGTATCATTTCCCAAAGGAATGATAATTTCCTGTCGCACGTCTATCAATGTTGACTTTCCACTCACGATAACTTTCTATTTTTGGAAAATAATTCAACAAATAGATTCAACTGTGAACGCACTTTATCCAGATTCATGGGCGGTGAAAATTTTGCCGCCAACTGTCCACTAGGATTGATAAGATAAACAAAAGCACTGTGTGTAACTGCATACTCACCTGGTGCAGTTTCTTTTTCAAACTGGTGGAAAGTACCAAATTGATCTTCGACTAATCGAATATCATCTGCACTTCCTGTTAAAGCAGTAAATGATGAATCAAAAAATGAAACAAAATTCGATAAAATATGAGTAGTGTCTCGATCCGGATCAACACTCACAAAGAAAAACTGGGTTTTCTCACTTAAATCGCTATCTTCTTTTAAACGCTCGTTAAATTGAGACATTTGAGAAAGTGTTGCTGGACAAACATCTGGGCAATGGGTATAGCCAAAAAAGACAAACGTCCAATAGTCATTAATCCTATCGTTGGTTAGAACAAGATTTTTGTGATCAATCAAATTATTCAAACTAACAATTTCCGGCCGATTCAATACGACATCCGTTAACAAACTTGGTATGACACTTTCCGTCTCTTTGTTTTGTAATGTAGAAACGTAAACCATGGTCATAATTAAAACCATCATGACTGAAGTAAATAAGGCCGAATTGATTGATTTTTTAGTCATATTATTGATGCTTTAGTCAGCAAAATATATAAATGATTCATATGCTTCATTTCTTTGAACTTTGCTGATCGAACGCACGTTGTGATTCTGATCGAATTAACTCCATGCATTGTTTCTTTATGGCCACATACTCTTCACTCACCATCATGGAAACATGTCTGGGCCGTGGCAGATTGACGTTGATATCTGCAATTAATTTTCCCGGGCTTGCACTCATTACCACAACCCGATCAGCAAGAAATACTGCTTCGTCAATATCGTGCGTGACAAAGATAACGGTGATACCAAATTCACTCCAAATCTGTAATAAATTCTCCTGCATCATGGATCGAGTTTGGGCATCAAGCGCACCGAATGGCTCGTCCATTAATAGCACACTAGGATAATTCGCCAAGGCACGGGCTATGCCAACCCGCTGTTTCATACCGCCAGATAACATACCCGGATAACTATTTTCATAAGCTGACAGTCCCACCATTTCAATGAATGTTCGTGCAATACTTTCAGCCTCACTTTTCCCTTTTTTCGCCATTAATGGGCCAAAGGCGACGTTGTCACACACGGTTTTCCATGGAAACAAAGAATGTTGTTGAAACACCATACCTCTATCCTGGCCCGGTTTGAACACTGTTTTACCATCAACGGTCACTTTCCCACTTGATGGTTTAACAAAAGCAGCAACAGTATTCATCAGTGTAGATTTACCACAGCCAGAAGGTCCTAATAAACAAACAAATTCACCGGGTTTGATATCCAATGAAGCATTTTTTACTGCAACAACTCCTCGACCATAATCTACCGTCACATTGTCGATAATTACATGACCTTCAGTTGCTGCTTTCTTTTGCACATGTGTGTGCCCCATTGGTGGTAAATTACCTTCTACTATCGGTAATTCGAACGCACTTTCATCCCTTGTTGCGACTAAATCATTCATAATCTTTGCCTTACCAGTTTTTTGTCTTTATTATCCAATCGTCATTTCTGTTTTTGATAACATTTTCAATTTTTGATAGATAATCCAAAGCATTAAAAACAAACCCGAAATAGTTAATACATTACCCAAAGGCTCCAACCAAAGTGCCAGAGAGCCACTCATACCGAGCATAGCCAGCGCAACGACCCAAGATGGTGTTGAACAACAAACTACCCAGGTTAGTGTTGCGCTTGTTAAACCAATAAATGTTGAACCAACCCCTGCTGCAACATACAAATGTCTATCTTGTTTTGTTTCGCAATGATTACTTCGACCATGCACCACAAGCGCAGTAAAAATTCCCAGCAATATTCCCATGAATAGTAATAAAATCATTTTCGGTGGAATTAACATGTAACTCCACGTTGCCACACCGTAGTAATCTGGGTTTTTATAACCTGCTTCAAACCAGGCTTCATCAATAATAATCGGAATCATATCTATAATTGATGGGGTACCCTCATAAATAAGTTGATAAACACCAATCACATCATGAAAAACAAAGTAATTGGGAATTTCGCCAAATCGTAGCATGGTTAACAGCAACAGCATGAAGTAGTAAAGCACCACAAACCCTACACTGGTCGCTAACAATAACATCCAACGTGCTTTGCAAATATCAAAAGCGAGTCTTCCATACGTTTTCATTAGTTATTGTATTCCTGCCAGCGTAACGCGGGTTTTGATGCTTTCCTAACTAACCAGGTTGACATTGTTCCCAGACTACCTATGGTTAACATTCCAATAATTATGTTTGGATATTCAACCAACGAATATGAATTCCAGGTAAAGTAACCAATACCATACTGGCCACTAATAATTTCACCCGCGAGCAATGAGAACCAGGCTACTCCCATCCCGATTGCCAATCCCGCCATAATACTGGGTAATGCGCCAGGTAATATCACATGCCACATAATTGAACGTTTTGATGCACCCAGTGACTCTGAAGCTCTAATCAAAGATTTTGGTGTTTGCTCAACACCATGCAAAGTATTTAAAACAATCGGAAAGAATGCACCAAGGAAAGTAATATAAATAATGCTCGATTCTTCGGTAGGCAACATTAAAATCGATAATGGAATCCAAGCAACGGCTGGAATTGGACGTAGTATTTCAATATATGGCATCATTATATTAGAAAACAATTTTGATCTTCCCATAAATATACCGATTAAAACACCTAACAAGGATGCTGATCCAAAAGCGATGGCAATGCGCTGCATGCTTGCACCAATATGTAAATAAAATTCTTCGGTTGCAAGTAACTTTAGAAACTGCTCACCAACTACTAATGGAGTCGGTATATTTTCAAAACTAAGAAAAAATATGATCTGATAATGGGATAACACTTGCCACATAACTATTGCGCCAAGGATCGCAAGAAAACCTGTAATATAAGAGTCCCAAGGTAAATTTTTAATGCCAGACAACGATTTATTTGTCTTTCTTAAAGTTTCGTCACTTTGAACATTAATAGTTGAATCATCCACACTATCACTACTCTTATCATGTAGTATTGGAGTCATCACTTCCTCCTTTGACATAGTCACATTCAAAGACGAATCGGTATCCTCACCAGGAATTTCTTGAATGCTACTTGCTGACGATCCAAAACTCATTATTAGCTCCCGCGTAGAATGTTTTATAAAATGTACAACTTTATAAAACTGGTCGATGTAAAAATACAAACCAGCTTTATATCAGCCCTATTAATCGGACAACGCAACCTGTGGTAACGAGAAAGCGGCGACCATTTCTATCGCTCCGCCGTTGCCCGCGACAAATTCCTTTGCATCGGCCTTACGCATGAAACTGGTCAATTCACCATTACTACCTTTAACATACGTCGCAATTTTTCCAAATATTTTTAAACCAGTGGTATCGTCATAAACATAAGAAGCTCTTAATTTCTTCGTCTTTTTAAATTTATCAGCAGCCGTCAACATTTCCGAAACAGTGTCATATAAAATGATACCTTTGTCGGCATGCCACAATTCCGCTGGTTTCAATTTCATATTCTCCTCCTTCGCGATGTAGGTGTAGCTCAAGTCTTTGTCATAGTCTAAGTTCAACTCAGTGTAAGCTTGACGAATATATTTATCGTTAATCCATTCTTTAAAATCAAGTGATGGAATCGATTTTTGTTTCACTAAAACCGTGTGATCAAACTTCAATGCGTCAATCCATTCTGGTTTAATGGTCGGATCAAGTGTTAATGCGCCACCTTTACTAAAATAGAGGTATTGAACTTCTCGCTCTACGCCAGTCCACTCTTCTAATTTTGTTGCTGCCATAATGGGATCTTTTCTAACCCAATCGCCTGCAGCAACGATCGCTTTCATAAATGCAACCACAACTTCTGGATATTTATCGGCGTAGTCTTGTCTCACAACAACACCATGAAGATAAGGAACTCCCGCCTCACTCCCATCAAATATTTTTCGTCCGGTCCCTCTAAATTCCATAATTTCAGACCAAGGGCAAAAATCTCCATGTGCATCAATTTTATTTTGTGCAATATTGGCAGCACCGACTGGAGGGCTTTGGTTCTTAATAGTGATGTCTGTTATGCCTAAATCATCAAATGCTTTCAGCGTCATTCCCCATGCCGCACTGCCCACCGGAACAGAAATGGTTTTACCCTTTAAGTCCGCCAAGGTTTGTACATCTGAATCCACGGGAACAACAATCGCATTACCAGAACCCTTCTGGTTGTATCCGGTTCCCGCTATATACAGAGTTCTAAGACTTTTAGTGTCTTGGAACTTCGCTCCATTAACGATTAATGGATAGTCCCCCATCACGCCAAAGTCTAATTTATTGGCCAACATTTGATTCGTGATGGGGGACCCAGAGGAATAATCCTTCCAGTCAAACTTAAAGGCCACATCTTTATATTTGCCATCTTTAGGTAAATATTTCTGAATAAGTTTTAATTCTTTGACAATAACACCTGCCGAATAAGTATCCGTACATTTACTCTGGTGACCAATTGCAATACGAATTGTTTCAGCTTGAATAGTACTTGACGCAAAAACTATCAATACTGGTAATAATAATTTATTTACCACTTTCATCTTTGTTCCTCCAACGACTACGAAAATTTGTAAAAGCATTGTTTGCTTTTTAGTTGTAAACCTACTTGTTATAACGTGTCATATCCACACATAGGTATAGCAGCATCAATTACGCCACAATAAGATTGAGCCTACTATTTTTTTTGTATCTCTATGTATTTAAAGTAGAAAAGGGATCAAGATAGAATTGCATTTGACGTTTGAAAAAAACAAAATCATGTAACCTAATGGTGCAAATTTGAATTAAACGCACCACTAAATTACTTATACTTTAATATTGAACTTGAAAGTTAATACAAGTTGAACTGGTATTACTAAATAATAAAAATTGAAAATAATTTGTAGCGTTATTTTACACCTTGGCTGTGATAGGGCGATAAATTTCAATCCGATCACCATCGTTTAATTTTTCTGATAACGGTTTAATTAATCCATGTATACCAACCTTGTTTATACTTAGATCAATTTCAGCGCATTTTTCTAATAAACCGGACATAATAATTCCATCTTCTATTGTAGCGCCACTTGAGAGTTGTATTTCTTTGATATATTGTTCGTCGTTGTAAACGTAAACGACTTCAATTGCCAATTTTGTTTGATTACATAGATCTGCCATTAGCAATTGAAACTCATCTTCAGAAAGATTTTCATATTCCGCACCAGTTTGATCTAACTTAGTTTTTATTTCTGTTTCAAATAACTCAATTTGGTAAATCAAATTATTTTCTTCTTTTTTCAAGAGTTTCAAACGCTCACGTAGTGCATGTGTTTTATTAATTAAATCTCGGAGTTCCATAGTAAACCTTTCAATTATTCGCAATCTATAACGTACATTAGTACCAACAAAGAATAACTACCAACAACTTTTAAATTTTCACAACAATAACGCAATACCGGCACTAGCTAGGATAACTAAAGTTAGATTTCTAAACAATGATTCGGACACTTTGCCAAACAAACTTCCGCCAAACCAAATGGCAAGTATATAAACTGGCGTCATCCATACACAACGCATGAATATTTCCATTGAAATAAGATCATGGCTTGAATAACTGACGAGAGCGACAATACTAGTTATAACCAAAAATACAACAATACTCGCTCGTATAACTTGTACGGACAGGTTCGTGGATAAATAATACATAACAATTGGTAATCCACCCATGCAAGTTGCCCCACCAATCAATCCACTTACAATGCCTGTCGTTGTTGTTGCACTAACAGTTGCTTCACCTTGATACCGCCAACCCGAGGCCAATACCAGAACACATAGTATGACAAGAATTGAAATTGAATATCGCATAACGCTTTCGTCAGCATGAAGAAGTAAAAGCGAAGCAAATGGAATAATTACAACCGCTCCCAATGATAGCGGTAACACCGTACGCCAATGACAGTTACGGATGGATTTCGGAAACATTTGAATTATTGGAATAATTTCTAGCAATACAACTGTGATAATTGCTGCCAAGGGATCGTATATAAGGCTCAAACTTGGCACGAGTATCATCCCTGAACCAAACCCGGAAAATCCACGCATTACACCCGCGACAAAAATAACAAGTGTTGCAAGATAAATGTCCGCTGGGATCGACATAATTGGAGTCTGTCCTTTGACTAAAAGTTAACTTATTATAACATGTTATAATAAGTAGTCAATTTAACATAAGATTTCTTAAGCTATTGTTTAAATATGCTATTATTTCACGCGTGATAGAAATTACACTAGGTTGTGTGCAAAATTAATACGCCAACTTAGGAACCTGGGCTCCCACTCAAAGTGAAAGCTAGGTTAACCTCCACTTTAATGCAACGATGCACTTCAATTCTTACAGTAAATTAGAACCAAATTTTTTGATTTCAAAAAGTAACTGCTTTGCACAAAACCTTGAGGGTTTTCATTTTAATTAATAGGCTGAAAATGGCTAGAATTTATCAAAAACTATTTTCAGCGAATGGCAGCTTTCTGGCTTTGCGTAAAAAATAACACTTAACAAGTCAGGTTAAGTTTTACAGCTAAGTGAGATTTGCACTATAAATTCGTATGTCTTCTTATCGTGCAAACTTTGAATTCGCAGACAAATCCCGAGAGTTATCATCAAGAATTTCGTTGATGAATTGTAACGAACGCGAACTGGGTTGACTTGGCGGCCACTTACTAACGATATTTGAAAGACT
>Ga0316207_10002677_pt1 | contig 17745 bp, 19 predicted proteins | sample 6weekpyrite_MG_FD_204943 | JGI IMG/M metagenome (GOLD analysis project Ga0316207, IMG submission 204943) | Microbial mat bacterial communities from mineral coupon in-situ incubated in ocean water Damariscotta River, Maine, United States -... | ecosystem: Environmental > Aquatic > Marine >...
GTTGCAGAAATTGTCACAGAAAACATAAAAACAGCAGATGTATTTAAAAAAAATGGAATTGATTTTTGCTGTGGTGGCAATGTCTCTTTTCAAGAAGTTTGCAAAAAGAAGAGTCTTAATTATAATGATTTGAAACAAGCTATTATAGATATTGAAACTCCGTCATCCAATAATCATGATTTTGATTCTTGGAATCTCAATTTTTTAACTGACTTTATCATAAACACACATCACAGTTATGTTATTGAAGCAAATAAATTGATTATTCAATACTCTGATAAAGTGGCAAAAGTTCACGGGCACCATTATACTGAAGTTGTAAAAATAAACGAATTATTCCATGCACTTGCAACAGAACTCACACAGCATATGAAAAAAGAAGAGATGATACTCTTTCCATATATTAAAGAACTTGACGAAGCTAAAACAAAAGGTACTACAATTTCTCGCCCCACATTTGGAACGATTCAAAACCCCATCAACATGATGGAAAGTGAGCATGAAGGATCTGGGGACATTTTAAAAGAAATTGCCAAGCTTAGCAATAATTACACACCTCCAGAATCGGCCTGCAACACTTTTAGAGCATTATACGCTAAGTTGGAAGAATATCAAAATGACCTATTTCAACATATTCATTTAGAAAATAACATTCTTTTCCCGAAAGCGATAAAATTTGAAAACGAATTACTTTAAAACAAAATAACATGAACGAATTAAAGCAACACTCCGTAGAAAGCAGTGAATTAGTTGATCAGACTTTTAAGTTTTGGTTCAACGACAATGAACATATTCGTTCTCCTTTCCCTAAATACATTCATTCTCAATTGCGATTTGAAGCAACAGACTTATTCTTCAATTGGGCTAAAAACATTGACCCAAAAGCTAAAGAAGAACTAAATGATGAGATAATAGGAGAGAAATTTGAAGAATTCATTTTTGAAACCGCTACAAAGTTGATTAAAACGGAGGATGAAAGAATTACAATATTATATCCATTCCTTCCAAGATTAGGTGACAAGCTTCAAAAAGAAGAGAAGATGGATAGTGAAATTGTTGATAGATCTATTACAAAAGAAGGAGATACTAGTTATTTAAAACTTAAATTAGAAAACATTGAAACAAAAGATGAATGGGAGACTCAAGTTGAACTGCCATTATGAAATGTTGCACCTCAAATTAAAAAGCTTCGTTAAAATCAACGAAGCTTTTTTTTAGTTATCATGTCTTGCCCCTTTAAATATTCTAAAAATATGCAATATTGAAGGAAATAGAGCATCCATGGATTCTGCTGCTCCTTTTGTTGAGCCAGGCAGTGCTAACACCAATGTATTTTCCTTAACTCCTGCAACACTTCTAGAGAGCATTGAGTATGGAGTCCTATCTTGTCCATATTTTCGGGCAGCTTCTGCAATTCCAGGTATTTCTCGGTCAATTAACGGTTTTAATGCTTCTGGGGTTACATCCCGTTTTGACAAACCTGTGCCACCTGTAAATATGACCATATCAGTATCATCTGCTACATGCTTTAAAAATGATTCTTGTATAATATCCACCTCATCGGGAATGATTGTGTATTCTTTTATGGCAACGGATGCACTTTCTAATTTTGAAATAATTGCTTTACCTGCTTTATCTTCCTTCTGCCCAGCGGAAATAGAATCCGAACAAACAATCACTGCTGCTGTCAAATCCTTTCTGTATTTGTCTTTAAAATCAGATTTCCCACCTTTCTTCATTAGCAACTTAATGTTGTTTATTTCAACACCTTTATCAATGGGTTTCAACATATCATACATGTTTAAAGCAACAATACTCGCTCCATGCATTGCCTCTACTTCAACACCTGTCTTGTAGATGGTCTTAACCGTAATTTCAACGGTAATTTCTAACCCATCGATGGCATAGTCAATACTGGTAAATTCAATCGGCATTGGATGACAATCAGGCAACAAATCAGGTGTTTTTTTGACACCGAGCAGACCTGCGGCTTTACTCATAGCAAACACATCCCCTTTCGGAACTGTTCCGTTATTAATAGCATCAATTGTTTCTTGTTTACTCACAGAAACAACAGCCTGAGCCGTTGCTATTCTGAGCGTATTTGCCTTAAATGTAACATCTACCATAATTTTACTATTTATCCTCCTGCGAAAGGAGGTAACAAAGCTACTTCATTTTTTTCACTCGACGGATTTATACAATCCATTATCTCTTGATTAACCGCAATTTTGAAATTAACTTTACTTATTTCTGGGTATTTTTTTTCGAAAAAAGAACGAAGATCAAATTCTTCTTTGACATCAATCTTGATAGTTTCTTCAGAATAGCCAATCAATTCAGCTATAGAACCAAAATATTTAATCTCTATTTTCATTACTTGCATTTTTAAATTCGATTGGTGTGTTAATGTTATAAAACACGGATGAGTCAACCTCTGATTTATCAAGATCAATTATTTTTGTATCCAATCTATCTAACACTTTTATCAATTTCAATTTATCTTGATCAATACAATTCTTAAAAACATCCATCCCATTCTTACTATACAGACCAATTAGGGGTTCTAATTTATCATTGTGTTTAGAAATGACCACATCATTACCATTATCAGCATCAATGATTAGCTGTACCAATTCTTGCGTTATAAAAGGTGTATCGCAGCTTACAACAAATACTTTTTCTGTATTGGAATGAAACAGTCCTGAATAAATTCCACCTACTGGTCCTTTTAAGGCCATTTTATCCGGAAAAACACTTAAACCAAAGACTTTGTACTTTTCACTTTTTGCAACAATAATTACTTCTTCTACGATTGGTTTTAATAGTTTTATGAGGTATGAAATCATTGGTTCACTATTTAGCAGCATTAGCCCTTTATCGGTTCCCATTCGAGAACTTTGACCTCCTGCTAATATGACACCTGTTATTTTATTCATTAACTCTTGATTAAGGCAACATGAATATTGTTACTCTTTCTCCCTTTTTTATCACTCCTTCTTCAGCATCAATAAGGAGTAAGCAATTGGCATCAACAAAAGAACTTAACATTGCTGAACTTTGCCCAGAGTGAACCTGTACACTACCATTGTTCACCTTTGCCTTTAACAAATAAGAACGTGCGCCTCTTTTCACATAATCATGATTTAAATCAACCACTCTTTTTTCAAGTAGAGCATCTAAATGACCCGCCATTTTTCGAATTGCTGGCAGTACATACATATAGAAACAGGTTAAAACTGCAGCTGGATTTCCAGGAAGACCAAATATTTTTACATCGTTTTTGATTCCATAAAAAACGGGTTTCCCTGGCTTTTGATTTACTTTATAAAATTCTTCCTTCACACCAATTGAATGAAGTGCTTTTCCCACAAAGTCATAATCGCCAACGGAAATACCTCCTGTTAGAATAACGACATCATTTTTATCAATAGCATCGCAAATGACTTTTTTAGTAGCGTCAAAATCGTCTTTCACTCTTTTTACTTCAGCATCGTAACCCATGCTTTTCAAGACTGATTTTAATGTGTACGAATTGGATTCATAAATTTTACCCTTCTCCAATTTCTGACCCAAAGAGGTCAATTCATCGCCGGTCACGATGACCGTAACCTTAGGTTTACCAATTACTTTGACATTCTGAATACCCAGACCGCTCAGTAATCCAATAGCGGCAGGTGTTAATAACGTGTTTCTTTTTACGACCAGAGACCCTTTCCTTAGTTCCTCTCCCATTATACGAATACTCGTGCCGATTTTTACTTCTTCTAAAATTCTAATTTCATTGCCAGACCGTTCTACAATTTCTTGCTTGGCAATGGCAGTTGTCCCATCAGGAATCATTGCACCTGTGAATATTCTAAATGCTTCTCCTTTTTCTATTTTATGTGAGATAGAACTACCGGCTTGTACCTCTCCGACTACCTCATAAGATGCACATTCTTCACAAATTGCATAACCATCCATAGCTGATTGATCAAATGGAGGTAGAGACATCGGTGAAATAAGGTTATCTGCAAGACAATAATTTAAAGCATCCAGAATCTTTACTTCCTTCTCTTGTATAAGGATAGAATTTCTAGTAATAATGCTAAGAGCCTCTTCTATTTCGATCATTTAACTTTTATAATAATCCGTACCAAATTTCACAAATACAACAACCAAAAATCATGACTTCTATCACTTTTTAACATGATTTGTATCTTTAAAAATACGATTAAAATAATATAACTTTGTTATAAATCATATAATTAACAGCTGTTTTATGAGTAAATCTATGACAAAAATACCTGCTTGTTCAGAATGCAACATTGAAGATAGTATTTTTTGCACTCTAACTCCTGAACAAACAGAATTTATTAGTGAAAACAAAGGGAGTAATTTTTACAAAAAAGGACAAGCTGTTTTTTACGAAGGGAATCAATCCCATGGATTATTTTGCATCTTTAAAGGTAAGGTGAAATTATCTAAACTTGGAGAAAATGGGAAGGAACAAGTTATACGATTTGCCAAAACAGGAAATATCCTAGGATACCGCTCTTTATTCAGTAATGAGCCGTATCAGGCCACTGCAACTGTTTTAGAAGATTCATACATCTGTCATCTATCCAAAGAAAAATACACGTCACTAATGCGAGACAATCCGAAACTGTCTTGGAAAACTATGCAACTTCTTGCAAAGGACTTGAAAAGTGCGGAACAACACTTAATTAATATTGCCCAAAAAACAGTAAAAGAACGAATCGCAGAAGCACTTTTGTTGTTACAATCTACTTTTGGTTATACAGAAGATGGCGAATCTCTCAGTGTAACACTCACTAGATCCGAAATAGCAGACATAGCAGGAACAACAACAGAAACCACTATCCGAACTTTAGCAATTCTGGGCAAGGAAAATGCTATTAAACTAGAAGGAAAACGAATCATTATTCCTGATTTAGAAGCTCTAATTAAAATAGCAGGTCTATATGACTAATAATGAACTATATATGACATGTGTCATTTATTTTAAATAAAATCTAGCCTACCTTTGTTGAAATGCAATTAGCAATGAGTTTAAATTCTTTCCATCAAATAACCGAAAAACAATTCATTCACTCGAACCTCGATGTGATTAAAATTAAAAAAAATACAGTTTTATTTTCTGAGAATAATAAACTAGATTATATCTTTTTTCTATCAAATGGAGAATTAATTATTAAGATTAACAAACATAAGTTATGGAGAGTTAATGACAAAGAATTCATTGGTATTACATCCTATTTTACTGATGAAACTAGTTACACTTATACCGTAGAAGCTTCCAAAAATTCAACCATAGTAAAAATAGAGGTTGATGATTTTAAAGAGGCAATTAATAACTCTATTGAGTTAAGTAATTTTATTATGGATTCTCTATGTAAACGGATCAAACTGACACTCCAAGATTAATTGTAAAAAACTCTATTCTCCAATTACTTGATTTATCAGTTTTGCCAAATTCTCTGTTAATTGTTTCCTATGAAACTGTTGAATGTTAGAAGATTCATTTTGCAAATTATTATTATCATACAACTCATACAAATTCTCCAATTTAGAAACCATTGAATTTGTATCATTAAATTCTATAACAGCTCCTGAATTCGTTGAATCTAAAATTTTTGCCAAGTCACCATCCGTTGGACCGATAGCAATAATTGGTCGCTTTGCCATTAAATACTCAAAAATTTTACCAGTAATAATTCCTTTAGAACTTGGAACATTATTAATCGACAAAAGTAATATTTGAGATTTTTGTTGATGTTTTATTACCTCCTTATGTGGTAAGTAGTCAATTAACTCTAGCTTATCGAGTAAACCATATGTTTTAATATCTTCCACTACCTTTTCCGAAACCTTACCGATTAGCCTAATTTTTAAATTATTATGTAAAGATGTATTCTCTTTGCATAATTTCGCTAATGCTTGCCAAAGAATTTTTGGATTTCTATCTTCATTCATTAGACCAATATGCGTTATCGAAAACTCCTCGTCCATCGTCACTTTCTCCTCTACCTCATCTTGATCAAAACCATTTGTAATTACAGTAATGTTCTTACAATCATTCAAGTAAGACTGCCGCATAGTTTCACCTACAACGATTACTCCATCTGAATTTTGAAGCACTTTTTTTTCTAATTGCTCGTGCTTTTGTATAGACCTTTTTGTTAGAGGTAGCTGATGTAAATAATCTATATCAGTCCATGGATCTCTAAAATCAGAAATCCATTTTATTCCTAATTCTTTTTTTAATTTTAATGCAATAAGATGCATACTGTGTGGTGGCCCGGAAGATATAATTGCTTCTATTTTATTCTCTTTTAAATATTTTCTTAAAAATTTCACTGAGGGTTTTATCCAGAACATACGGGCATCAGGGATAAAATAATTCGCTCTAATATAACTGATTACTTTACTAGAGAAAGATTTCTTTTTTGTCAAAAAACCAACGCTCTCTTGATTGTTTTTCTTCTTTGAAAAGATGGATGCCAATTTATAGGGTTCCCAAATAGGTTTTCTCAGAATTTCAATGCCTTCAGGAATTTCACTTCCCAGTGAATCATCAATGAGCGCATAATTTGGATTCTCAACTGTATAAATGACTGGTTCGATACCAAAGTCACGCAGATATTTTACAAATTTCAACCAACGCTGCACTCCAGAGCCCCCGCTAGGAGGCCAATAATATGTTATGATGAGAACCTTTTTCATTCTGAATGGTAAAGATAGAATCTTTGAAACATTATTTGGACGATTATTGCTATAAGTTCACTAAGCTCTATTATCCAATTGAGAATTCCACTTGAAGCTGTTGATACTAAAAGTTCTTTTTTGATAATTGCATCCTTTTTTGTATTTTTGCAGTTAGAAACGCCTGATTATTAAGAAAATGAAATTAAGAATGCTTTCTTTATTGTCCGTTATTATTGCTCTTGGCATAAAGAGTATGGGGATTTCTGCGAAAGATTATCATGAATTTAGGGTTATGGTTAATGCCATTCCAGAAAGTCCTTATGTGCCAACTTTGATACCTATTGCCTTAGAAAATCGTTTGGATAGTATCGTTTTTGATCTTTCTCAGGCAACTGCTGTCAAGCAAATGTTTATAGATATCAATGACACAATTACTCCAGAACATCATGTTTTTCAAGAACTTCAAACCATTGCATCGGAGAATGAATTGAATGAATTAATGATTCACTCATCACCTGTTGTTAAGATATATGCCTATCGTGCCTTGATTGCGAACGACATGAATGTGAATTCTGATTATGAATTGGCACTGCTTGAAGACACTACTTGTGTTGATTTTTATGCTGGCAGTGAGGTTTTGAATTCTACTGTTAAGGATATGGTCCAAATGGGAGTTTCTTCAACTATTCAATAAATTTCTAAATTCATTTTTTAATCTTTCCTTGGATTAGCAAACATTCTAACTTCATCTGCTGTAATTATATCTCCACCAAGAATAATTAATCGCTCAACAATATTACGTAACTCACGAATATTCCCTGTCCAATCTGTTTTTTGTAAAGCCTCCAAAGCTTTGTCTTCGAATATTTTTCTTGCGACTCCGTGTTCATTGCAAACCATGGTTAAAAAATGGTTGGCTAAGATTGGAACATCATCACGTCGTTCATTCAAGGAAGGAACATGTATTAAAATAACCGCTAAACGGTGGTACAGATCTTCTCTAAAATTCCCTTCTTCTATTTCTGTTCGCAAGTCTTTATTTGTTGCTGCAACTATTCGAGCATTCACTTTAATGTCTTTCTCTCCACCCACTCGTTGGATTACGTTTTCTTGCAAGGCGCGTAAGACTTTTGCTTGAGCACTTGAGGACATGTCTCCAATTTCGTCCAGAAATAGGGTTCCGCCATTTGCCAATTCAAATTTTCCTTTCTTTTGTTTCACAGCAGAAGTAAATGCACCTTTTTCGTGACCGAACAATTCACTTTCAATCAATTCTGCTGGAATCGCAGCACAATTAACTTCTATAAATGGATTTCCTTTTCGTTCACTTAAATCATGTAAAGAACGTGCAACTAGTTCCTTTCCAGTTCCGTTTTCCCCAGTAACTAGTACGCGAGCGTCTGAAGGTGCTACCTTTTCAATCATTTCTTTTATTTGATTGATTTCATGTGTATCACCAATAATGGATGAGCTTTTAAATTTTTTAACTGTCTTTTTTAAAACCTTCCGCTCTTCAATTAGTGTTGTCTTATCTTTCGCGTTACGAATAGTGACCAAAATACGATTCAAATCCAATGGCTTTTCGATGAAGTCGAAAGCACCTTTTTTAATTGCCTGTACAGCTGTATCAATATTTCCATGTCCTGAAATCATAATCACTGGCGTATCAACTTTGGCTTTTAAAAGACCATCCAAAACTTCCATTCCATCTAATTCTGGCATTTTAATATCACAAAATATGATGTCATAAACTTCCGCCTTTGCCTTATCTAGACCTTGTTTACCATTCTCGGCCTCCTCCACTTCAAATTCTTCAAATTCAAGAATTTCTCGCAACGCTCTTCTGATTGCTCTTTCGTCATCAATGATTAATATTTTTGCCATAGAATTGATTATTTGTGCTAAGATAATTGTTAATTAAGAATTAGCAATTATCTTAGTCCAAAACTTAATCACAAAGTAGGAACCCATCGTTAAAACATGGCATATATATATTTAGCACTGATTTTAACCACTTGGTCACTAACAAGCACGGCACAGAATTACATAGACCTTATAAAATTTGATTATGTCGTTACTCCTCCAAACACTTTTGATTCGACATCTACTTCTACAACATTGCAAGAAACAAATGGAGATGCGACCATTCCCATTGCCATTAATGATAATTTAGCCTTTCTCACAGGAATTGCCTTTGAAAATAGCTCAGCATCTTTTGGTATTGGAAGATCTAGAGAATCAATGACGGGTTTAACGTTAAAATTGGGAGTCAACATTAAACACAATTCAAAATGGAGCGGAACTTATGTACTCTTACCTAAAATTTCATCTGACCTGAAGAAGATTGATCGTCGTGATTTTCAATTTGGCGCTGCTGTATTAATGAAATATACCAAAACAAGTCGTTTCAACTATAGGATTGGATTGTATGGGAATACTGAATTATCCGGGCCCTTTATCGTTCCTCTTTTTGGTCTATATTATTTAAGTCCCTCGGAGAAATTTGAAGCAAAAGTACTTCTACCCGTCACAGTCGATCTCAATTATTTAATAGGTAAAGGTATTCGATTCGGACTCAACTTTAAAGGACAACAAAGAAGCTACAATATGAACAGTCCTTTTGGGTCAGAAGCAAATCGTTACATGGAAAGGTCAACGAATGAGCTATATGCTTACTTCCAATACGGAACAAAAAGCGGATTGAATTTTCAACTAAAATTTGGACGATCAGTGTGGAGATCCTATCGTATTTACGATGAGAATGTTGCATTTGGAATACCACTCATCTTTTTTGGAGATAACAGAACACAGCTCAACACTGATTTCTCTGACAGTTGGCTCTTTAAAATAGCGGTTTTTTATCGATTGAAGTTAGATACTGCATCAGAAAGTAACAACTAGTTTTTCCGCAACCATTTAAAAATGTGTTTCAATCGCACGCGATGACCAAATTGCAATATTCCGTTCTTATATAGGCGGCCGGCAACAACAAGCATAAGAATAGAGGACATCAATAATACAATCAAAGAAAAGTATATTTGATACCCTTCACCAGGACCATAACCTTGCGACAATTTTACCATGACAACTACAGGTGATGTAAAGGGTAAATAGTGAAAAACTGTTGACAATGAACTTTCTGGGTAATTAAGTGTGTAATAACCAGCGTACATGGCGAAACAAAGCAAGAAAATTAACGGAAGAACAAATTGTTGTCCATCACTTTCAGAACCTGTTGTTGCACCGATTGCTGCAAACAAAGCACCATAGAATAAATATCCCAGAACAAAGAATATCAAAAAGAACACGATCATATTGACAAATTGGATCCTTTCAAACACGAGTTCAATAAACTGGTTGTACTCTCTTGCCGCAAAATGACTCTCTTGATAGGTTTGTTCGGCAGAATCAATTACCAGTTGTTGCACATTCATATTGCTAGCATCTAGCATGTCAGGGAAAATATTTTCTCGCATAAAGTAAAGACCTGCCCCAATGATAGCAATCCAGAATAGGAATTGCAAGAAAGCAGAGAATCCAATGCCTGCTATTTTGCCCAACATCAACTGTCGTGGAGAGACCGATGCCAATAAAACTTCAACAATGCGATTACTCTTTTCCTTTGCTACGCTTCGTAAAATGGTCATTCCGAATAAGAAAATGAACGCAAAAATTAATACGCCAAAAAACAAACCTGCCCATCCTGCCAAATCCGAAGACTGCTCATTGGGATCATAAACGTTTGCATAGCGCAATGTCAAAGGTTGCTTTATTTTCCTATAATCGTTAAGAGAAATGGTTTTAAATCGTTCGACTAAAATTTCTTCCAATCGTCGCTCTAAGTGGTACTGAACCCTTGTTTGCATCTTAAGGTCTGGTTCTTCTCGGTAAAATACGAAGCCAATCTTGTTGGTTAAGACTTTTTCGTTTACCTCCAATAATGCATCAAACTGTTGATATTTTTCTCCATCTGCAAAATCAGCCTCCGAAATAACACCATTGTAGAATGAATAAGTCACTGCATTACTAGTTCCAGGCATTATTTTACTCTCCAGTAAATTCCCATGATCAGCAATTAGAACATTCCAATGCTGCTTGGAGTTGCCACCATAAGTGAACATTAAGTATATCATTCCAAGAACGAATAATGGGCCTAGTATAGACAAACTTATAAATGAGCGCGCACCAATACGTTCTTTAAATTCTCGGAAAGATATGAGTAAACTATTTTTCATCAGCCTCCTCTTTTGGTTGCACTAGATCAATAAAAACATCTTGCATGGATGGCATCATTTCCCAAGCCGCTTCAATTTCAATCTGACCAATCAATACCTTTAATAAATCTTGAAAAGAATTTTCTCCTCTCATTTTCACTCGAACAATGAAACGATCATCACCTAAAATATCTTTGTCAATAACTTCAAAACCCGTCCACAAGGCATTAACAAATGCAATCATGCTTCCTTTAAATCGAACTGCATACATTCCAATTTTCTTGGCTGATTGCAAATCGGAAATAGAACCTTCTGCAATTTTTTTTGATTCATGAATGAGTACAGCTCGATCACAAATTTCCTCCACACTTTTCATATTGTGCGTAGAAAGAATGATTGTTTTGCCGGCCGCACGCATCTCAATTAATTCTTGTTTGATCAATTCAACATTGATCGGATCAAATCCGCTGAAGGGTTCATCAAGAATTAGCAACTTTGGTTCATGCAATACCGCACAAACAAATTGCACTTTTTGCGCCATACCCTTTGATAATTCTTCAATTCGTTTTTTTCTCCAATTATTGACATTGAACTTATCAAACCAGAAATCCATTTTTGCTAGAGTGTCTTTTTTAGAAAAGCCCCTAAGTCTGCCTAAAAATAAAGCTTGATTGTGAACAGTCATGCTTTTATAAAGTCCTCGTTCTTCCGGAAGATAACCTATATCTGAAAGATTTTGTGATGTCATCAAATTTCCTTCAAATCGAACAGAGCCTTTATCTGGCTCAACGATACGATTGATAATTCGGATTAATGTAGTTTTTCCTGCACCGTTCGGACCGAGCAAACCAAAAATTTCACCTTTTTTAATAGAGATAGAAACATCATCTAAAGCAATATTTCGATAGAATGATTTCGATATGTTCTTAATTTCAAGCATTAAGTCGTGAAGATAATTATTAATTGAGAATCAAGAATGAAGAATGGAATATATTTATATTTGCAGTATGAAAACAGCATTAATTACAGGAGCATCAAGCGGAATAGGGAAAGAACTAACTTACCAATTCGCTCAAAACGAATACAATTTAATTTTAGTAGCTAGAAGTGAGGGAATTTTGAATAAACTCGCAGAAGAATGCTCCGAAAAGTATTCAATAAAAGCAACAGTTGTCTCACACGACCTTTCGACACCAAATAGTGGTATTTCACTAGCAAAAAAAATCCGTGACTTGACGATTCAAGTCGATATTCTTGTCAATAATGCAGGTTATGGTGATCATTCCAATTTTGTAGATTCTGATATGGAGAAAAGCATTAAAATGCTGAATTTAAACATGGTTAACTTAACAGAATTGACGTTAATTTATGCGAAAGAAATGGTAAATCGCAATGAGGGGAAGATTCTCAATGTAGCATCAACTGCTGCGTTTCAACCTATTCCGAAATTCGGTATTTACGCTGCAACCAAAGCCTATGTATTGAGTTTGACCGAAGCTATTCACTTTGAATTAAAGAATACCAATGTCTCTGTCACTGCTCTTTGTCCTGGTGCTACCAAAACGGGTTTTGAAGCCGCCGCAGACATGAAAGATTCAAAACTATTCGATAAATTTGTGATGGATGCAAAAACCGTTGCAAAAGTTGGTTATAAAGCATTAGAGAAAAACAAAATGTATGCAATTCCCGGAACAAGAAATAAAATTTTGGCATTTATTGCAAACGCAACTCCATTTAGAGGATTGAAAGTTTGGGTCGCTAGTAAAGTGACCTAACAACAACCCCCACCATCGTAGAAATAAGTTGATTCTGAAATGTAGATGTCATCTCTATTCAATGCCTTGAATTGTCCTGCTGTTTTATCACATATTGCTAAAGGTGAATTTTGCATGAGCGTATGTCCTGCCCCATCGTCATAAAATTCTTCATCACCATAATAAATAGCTGTTTTACCAGTAAAAACGCATGGACCATCAGCAAGAACAGGGTCTTTTATTGCACAAACCTCTACACTTTCTAAAAAGATAAGTTCTTCGGTGTCATAATGAGCAGGATCGAGAACTCTATATGGGCGTTTTGCTCGAATTTCAATTGTGCCAAATCCTGCATCCGTAAGCATTTCTATGTATTCATTCAATGGCAATGAACCGCTTAAACACAAAGCTCGAAGTGTTTCATCATTTTTCAATGATTCTGGCATTGGGTCTTCGGTTACTGGATCAGAAAGAACTAAACGACCATTAGGTTTTAAAACTCGGTACATTTCATCAATCGCCTTCTTCAAATCTTCTTTGTCAAAAATGTTGAACAAACAATTTTGCGCGGCAACGTCAATTGAACTGCCTTCAACAGGAATGTTTAATGCGTCTCCCTTTCTGATGTCAACAAACTCTGACTTAAACCAGGGGTTTGTTTTTTCTGCCTCTTTTAAATTAGTGCGACAAGCATCTAACATTTCATCAACGACGTCAATGCCGATAACTCCATTCTTTTTTCTAGAAAAATAGGAAAACTGAAACACTTCCATTCCGCCACCTACACCAACATATAAAACGTTAGGCTCATCTACTAAGTCACGCGGGTTAACTGTACTTCCACAACCGTAATTCATTTCCAACATGATATCTGGCATGTCTAATTCCGGCAACACCCAAACTGGGGTTGTTGTACAACACAATCCGACATCTGGTTTTAATGCTGCTTCTTTGTAAACGTCTACTGTAGTATCTAAATATGATTTCATATATTACTATTTTAATGTTCTAATAAATAAATTATTGATTTAATGTTCAAGTGTTTTATTAATAAAAATACTCCTGCGTTTTGTTCAACTGCACAGATTTGTTCATTAAGTTGTTATCCCACCACAGCTAGAACCTGCACCTGCAGTACATCCATAGCAATGATTGTTTACTATTATATTTCTATTTACTAGTTCTTCGTTGTTAAAATCTGATAAATGCTGTCCTTTAGCAGCTACTTTTAGTTCCAAAATTTGGTTAAAGTCACAGTCGTATAAGAATCCATCCCAACTGATAGATATAGTGTTTCTACACATTACGTTCTTAGCTGCATCCGTATTATAAGAATCTGCTAAAAGGCTCATATATTCTTCATAACGCTCACTAGCAACTAAAAATTCTAAAAAACGGCTGATAGGTAGATTGGTAATCGCGAAAAGGGAATCAAATTCAATGTTGAAGTCTTTTTTTAATTCTTTCTTATAATCTTGCTCCAAAGAATTTTGCTCAGGTGGCAATGATGCCCCCCCAGGATTAAAAACAAGGTTAAGTGTTAATCCTTCATTTTTCCCATACCCCACTTCATTCAGCATTTGTAAAGCTCTTATGCTCTGAGAAAAAACACCATCACCTCGTTGTGAATCTGTATTCGACTCCGTATAGCAAGGTAAAGATGATACTACTTCAACATTGTGTTTTTTGAAAAAAATTGGAAGGTCATTGTATTTTTTATTCGCAACAATAATTGTTAAGTTGCAACGCACAATGATTTTCTTCCCTTTGCTGGATAATTCTTCTACAAACCATCTAAAATTAGGGTTCATCTCTGGAGCACCACCTGTTAAATCAACTGTCGAACAATTTGTTTTATCCATTGCGTCCAAACAAAGTAACATTGTTTCTTTGGTCATGATTTCCTTTCTGTCAGGACCTGCATCAACATGGCAATGATTGCAAACTTGGTTGCACATTTTCCCCAGATTGATTTGAAAAACATCAACACCTATAGGCTTCAAGGGAAATAGATCATTCTCGGATAAAGCTTTTGAAAAAGGTTTAACATCGGCATTACTAAGAACATCAATTTGCTTATTACTTTTCGCCAACACATGATTCTGTGCAGACAATGATTTATGTTTTAAAATGGGCATATTCTTGTTTAGTAGTTCTAAAACGAACTAATTGATTAATCCTTACAAGTTATTACAATAATTTATTTTTCCAATTCTTCCACCTATACACTTTTGAAAATGTAAAGAGAAGTAAGGGCTGAAGAATAAATAGAGTTAGGTATAATTCGGGGCCGAAATTGGGCTCAGAATAGTCAATGAACAAAGCGTCCGTTTGGAATGCTTGCCAGTTGTTGGTTAGAATAATGGATGCGAAAATATTATTAACTGCATGATATCCCATTCCTAACTCTAGTCCATCATCCATTTGTGTTAGAATACCCAAGAATATTCCTGTTGTAATATAAAATACTAAAAGAATATCTCCGATCTTTGCAACCTCGGGATTTGACCAATGTAAAAGACCGAAGAGGGTGCCAGTGAGGATAATTGCAATCCATCCTTTCTTAAACAGCTTGCCAAAAGCTTGAAAAAGATATCCTCTAAAAAAAACTTCTTCTGCTGTGGTTTGAATAGGTAATAAAAGAATTGAAACTAAGAATAAAGAAATAAAAGAAGATACATTAAACTGGAATTGTATGGGTTGTCCATTCAAAATAGCTGCAATGAGTGCAATTCCCATGATAGCTCCCCAAAGCAAGAATGCAAAAACAAAACGTTTCCAATCGAAGGTTTTTCGTGTTGTAAAAAGTGACAAAACTGGTCTTTTGTGTAAATACCGTATGCACACCATTAATGCCAGAAGAACAAACGAAAAAGGCATTAACAATAAAACAAGGTACATGTTTAAATCTGCATCTTTTGGCATGTGACGCAAAGAATAACCTAGAAACTCAACAGCGATAACTTCCATTAAGAATTGTCCAACTGTTAAGGACAACAAAACTATAACTATGGTTAGTAAATACGTACCTGCATTGCTTCCATTATCTTTATTTGCCTGTTCAAGAAAGGTCATTTATTGAAACATGTCTTTCATTCTTTTGAAAAAGCCCTTGTCTGTATGATCAGGGCTTGGAATGAAATTTTCGCTTTCTCGTAATTTCATTAAAATTTCTTTTTCTTCTTTCGATACTTTCTTGGGAGTCCACACATTGATATGTACAAACAAATCTCCTTTCCCGTACCCTTGAAGAACGGGCAATCCTTTTCCTTTCAATCGAAGAACTTTGCCACTTTGTGTTCCAGGTTCTACTTTTATTTTTGCTTTTCCAGAAACGGTAGGTATTTCGATGGAATCACCAATAACAGCATCTACAAAATTCACATATGCATCATAATGCAAATGTTCACCATCCCTGCGGAGATCATCATCTGCTTTTTCTTCGACGACAACGATTAAATCACCTGAAATACCGTTAAAAGGCCCAGCATTTCCTTTTCCAGAAACACTCAGTTGCATTCCATCCTCCACTCCAGCAGGAATATCAATTTCGATAACCTCTTCTTTTCGAATTAAACCATGAGCATCTGATCCTGAAGGTTTTTTATCAATCATTTTACCGGCACCTTGGCAAACATTGCAAGTTGATTGTGTTTGCATGGCTCCTAAGAACGTTTGTGCCACACGTGTCATTCTTCCAGTACCATTACAAGTCTGGCAATCCTTGTATGTAACTCCGTCGGCATTAACCAGCTTGTTTACTTTTATTTTCTTGTGGACACCATCTGCAATTTCTTGCAAAGTTAGTTTCATTTTTACACGAAGATTTGTTCCTCTTACTACACGAGCTCTAGCTTGTCCTCCTCCGAAACCACCACCAAAGCCGCCTCCGCCTCCACCTCCACCACCGAAGATGTCACCGAATTGAGAGAAAATATCATCCATGTTCATACCGCCACCGAAGCCACCAGCACCACCACCCATTCCTGCGTGACCATATTGATCGTATCGTTGTTTCTTTTCAGCATTGCTTAATATCTCATAAGCCTCTGCAGCTTCTTTGAATTTATCTTCCGCTGCCGTATCACCTTCATTCTTATCAGGATGATATTTCAATGCCAGCTTCCGATATGCTTTTTTGATTTCTGCAGCCGTTGCACCTTTGGAAACACCTAATACTTCGTAATAATCTCTTTTCTCACTCATACTTTGGGTATGTTCTTAATTAACTAATAATCCAACTATTATTGTCCTACAATCACTTTAGCAAAGCGAATGATTTTGTCATTTAAAGTATATCCTTTTTCAATGGCGTCAATTACTTTCCCCTTCTGCTTTTTCTTGGGAGCAGGAACATTTGCAATCGCCTCATGAATATCCGCATCAAAATCTTGTCCAACTGAATCCATTGGCTTTAAGCCTTTTGCGGTCAATGTGTTCATGAATTTATTGAAAATTAAATTAAATCCCTCCTTCAAAGCGTCTGTATCTTCAACATTTTCGTTATTTAGAATTGCTCTTTCAAAATCATCAATTATCGGAATTAAATCCTTCAATAAAGAAGCGTTTGCATTCCCAATAATGTCAATTTTTTCTTTGTTTGTGCGCTTTCTGTAATTGTCGAATTCTGCATGAATACGTAAGTATTTGTTATTCAACTCTGTGTATTTTTCTTCAGCTGTAGGTTCAGTTGTCACTTCTTCCGTTGCCTCAGTATTAGCACTCTCATTGTTTATATCTTCCGAAGAATTTACAGTTTCTTCGTTTTGCGTTGTATCGTCGCTCATTTCACTTCAATTTTGTTGATTTTAACAAGACAAAGATACTGCCAATAGAGGAAATACGACATGATGGCAGAGAAATTATGACAGGGAGGTAAAGATGGCAGGAATGCAGAGGGTTAAAGATGAATTCTTTGTAAAAATTTAGTTTTTTTTGTTTTTCACAATAAATTCATTAATTGAATCACCCACATACTTCCCTAGACCGTAAATAGTTTACGTTGTCGAGCAATAATTTTACCTAAAAAAGTAAATTTATGTTCAAAGGTAAAAGTATTTATGATT
>Ga0316207_10002678_pt1 | contig 17734 bp, 18 predicted proteins | sample 6weekpyrite_MG_FD_204943 | JGI IMG/M metagenome (GOLD analysis project Ga0316207, IMG submission 204943) | Microbial mat bacterial communities from mineral coupon in-situ incubated in ocean water Damariscotta River, Maine, United States -... | ecosystem: Environmental > Aquatic > Marine >...
TACGTAACATCGTCTCAAGCGCCATTGGCGGTCGACCATTACCCACTTTTGGGTAGTGCTTACGTATCGGTTTGAGTAACAACTTCCAAGGCAAGATTTCATCCATCTCGGATAAGAACCTTTCCTTGCGCGTCGTTTTCTTCTTCGACTGATATTTGAGGTCCGAAAAGCTGCTTTGTTTCATCTCGCTACGCTCAATTTATTGCTTGAGGGGATTATCTCAAATTCTGAGACTTATGCAGAGGTTCCTTAGATGTCTTTCCCGCCAAGGTTCGGATAATCGTCAACGTACGAAAGAAATATGCCTGCCAGAACGGTGAAACAGGCCTGGTCACTACACCATTACCCGAGCAGCTGATTCCAAAAAGTAATGCCAGCCCTGGCTGCTACTGTATAGCCGGGATGCCGTGCTTAATCGCTCTGGTGTCGTTCTCGTCTGCATGGCTGTTGTATGGATTTGTTTCACTTAATAGACGGATATTCCTTCTTTGCCAAGCATGGCTGTCAAACGGATTAACGGTAAACCAATCAGGGTGTTTGGGTCTTCACCGTTCAGGCGTTTAAACAGGGTGATTCCTAAACCTTCTGATTTGAACGAGCCCGCACAGTTGTATGGTTGCTCCTTGTTTAAATAGCCTTCTATTTCTGTGTTGGTGAGTGTGCGAAAGTAGACAAAAAAGGGGCATACTTCAATTTGAAGGTTACCTGTGTTTGAGTTTAGCAAAACCAGCGAAGTTAGGAACTGCACCTTCTTACCTGATGCGGCTTTCAGTTGCTGAACTGCAGCTTGATGGTTGTCCGGCTTACCGAGGATGTTGTCATCCAATACTGCGCACTGATCGGAGGCGATGATCAACGCATCGGGGTGTCTTGTTGCAACTGCTTTGGCTTTTTCTTGTGCCAGTCGGGCGACAAGTTGTTGCGGAGTTTCATTTGTCCGTGGTGACTCATCAACATCAGGCGAATCACAGATGAACTTTAAGCCAAGTTTTTCTAATAATTCGCGGCGAAATGACGATGAAGACGCCAGTACTAGCTGTTTATCCATCAAGAGCTATTCGATTTCAATCAAGGTTTCATCAGGATTAACGGTGTCACCTTTTTGAATGTGTACAGCGACTACCTTGCCGGAAATTGGTGCCTGAATTTCTGTTTCCATTTTCATTGCTTCGGTAACAAGCAGGGCATCACCTTCTTTTACCTCGTCATCTTCATTGACGAGCACCTCGACGATGGTGCCTGGCATTGAGGTGGTGACATGGCCTGGTTGTCTAGCCTGTGGCCGTTTGCTGCCCTTTGTTCTGGCAGGTAGAACTTCGCCGCTGTCAGCAAGGCCGATCTCTTCTAGTGTTTCGACCATGATCTCTTCTGGCACACCATCGACGGAGACATAGAAAGGGCGGCTATTGTCTGCTTTGTGACCTGTTCCGGTGACTTTGATATTATAGCTTTCGCCGTGCATGGTGACATTGAACTCAACGGGAGTTGCCCCGCTGCTATCATTTTGATCAACAGTTTCAAGTGGTTCAGGTACCAAGGTTCCTGCTGCGCGCTCTTCAAGAAAGATTCGGCCAACATCCGTGAACATGGCGAAGGTCAAAACATCTTCTTCAGTTTTTGCAAGATCAGCAACGTCTTTACGAAGCTTATCCATTTCTGGTGGTAGTAAGTCAGCAGGGCGACAGTCAATCACGTCTTCATTACCGATTGCCATTTGTCTAACAATCTCATTTACCTTGCCTGGTGCCTTACCATAGCGCCCCTGTAGGTAAGATTTAACTTCGTTGCTAATGTTCTGGTAACAGGCCCCTGAAAGTATGTTCAATACTGCTTGTGTGCCGACAATCTGAGAGGTTGGGGTCACCAGAGGTGGGTAGCCCAGGTTTTCACGTACTCGTGGCACTTCTTCAAGCACCTCGTTCATCCGTTCCAAGGCGCCTTGTTCCTTAAGCTGAAGGGCAAGGTTTGAGATCATTCCACCAGGGATTTGATTCACCTGAACCCGGGTGTCAACACCGGTGAACTCACTTTCAAAACGGGCATATTTTTTACGTACGCCATAGAAGTAGAAACCAATCTGTTGTAGCAGTTCAAGGTCAAGACCGGTGTCATAAGGGGTACCTCTAAAGGCTGCGACCATGCTTTCGGTTGGTGAATGACTGGTTCCACCGGAAAAGGTTGAAATAGCGGTGTCGATATGACGACAACCATGTTCAATTGCTTTGAGGTGGCACATTTCCGCCAAGCCGGCAGTGGCATGTGAATGTAAATGGATAGGGATATCGACGGCTGTTGTCAGTGCGTCAACGAGATTTGCTGTTACGGTAGGTGTTAACAGTCCCGCCATGTCCTTGATGGCAATACTGTCACAGCCCATGTTTTTCAGCTCCTTCGCCATCTCAACAAATTGAGGAATACTGTGGACTGGGCTGGTGGTGTAGCAAATTGTGCCTTGAGCATGTTTGCTAGCTTTTTTTACCGATTCGATTGAAACGCGCAGGTTACGGGTGTCGTTAAGGGCATCAAAGATGCGAAACACGTCGATACCATTTTCAGCGGCACGTTCAACAAATGCCTGCACCACATCATCGGAGTAGTGGCGATAGCCGAGCAGGTTTTGTCCACGCAGCAGCATTTGTAATGGCGTATTTGGCAAGGCCTCTTTTAGCATGCGCAGGCGTTCCCATGGGTCTTCTTTGAGAAAGCGAATGCAGGAATCAAATGTTGCGCCGCCCCAGACTTCAAGTGACCAATAACCTACTTGATCAAGCTTTTCACAAATCGGCAGCATGTCTTCTGTGCGCATACGGGTGGCGATTAGTGACTGATGGCCATCACGTAAAACGGTGTCAGTAATATGTACTTTATCCATAAGTGTCTTAACTTTATTTATCGTCCAAGATGTGCTGCTATTGCAACGCCGATTGCGGCTGCCAATTCACGTGGGGCACGTTTAACAGAATAGTTTGCCAATTCAGGATGGCTTTCAACAAAACTGGTGTCAAATACGCCATTTTGGAATTCCTGTGATTTAACGATTTCTATCTGGTAAGGAACGGTGGTTTTGATGCCGTAAACGCCGATGTCACTCAGGGCGCGTACGGCTCTATCCAGTAGGGCATCCCAGGTCAGTGCCCAAACTGTGAGTTTGGCGCACATGGAGTCGTAGTAGGGTGGAATTTCATAACCACTGTAGATTGCGGCATCAGTACGAACACCTGGGCCACCCGGGGCAAAATAGCGAGTAATTCGACCAAAGCTGGGCATAAAGTCATTTTTCGGGTCCTCAGCATTGATTCGGAACTCCATGGCAAAACCACGCAGTTGGATATCTTCCTGTTCATATCGCAGTTTCAGGCCAGAGGCGATGCGGATTTGTTCCTGAACAATGTCGATACCGGTAATTTGCTCTGAGACGCAATGCTCCACCTGCAGGCGGGTGTTCATCTCCATGAAATAGAAATTGTCGTCGTGATCGAGAAGAAATTCTACTGTACCGGCATTTTCATAGCCCACTGCTTTGGCGGCACGTACTGCCAGATCACAGACATAGGCACGCTGTTCATCTGATAGTTGTGGTGACGGAGCGATTTCGACCAGCTTTTGGTGACGTCTCTGGATGGAGCAATCGCGTTCAAACAGGTGGATTACATTGCCATGACTATCAGCCAGAATTTGCACTTCGATGTGGCGAGGATGAACAACGCATTTCTCGATGAAGACATCGGCGCTGCCAAAGGCCTTGGTGGCCTCTGAAATAACACGGTCATAGCTAGGGCTTAGATCGGCTTCATTTTCACAACGGCGAATGCCACGGCCACCGCCACCTGAGGTGGCCTTGAGCATAATGGGGTAGCCGACTTTAGCGGCGCAGTTAATGGCGGCCTCAACCGATTCAACATTGCCGTCACTGCCTGGAGTAACAGGAATGCCAGCATTGATCATGGCTGTGCGGGCTTCAATCTTGTTGCCCATCCGTAAGATGGTCGCAGCGTCGGGGCCGATGAACTTGATCCCGCGTCGCTGGCAGATTTCAGCCAGCTGCGGATTTTCTGATAAAAAGCCATAGCCCGGATGGAGGGCGTCACAGCCGGTTGCGACGGCGAGATTAACGATTCGATGAGCATTCAAATAGCCGGCAACGGTTTCAGGGCCAAGGTTATAGGCTTCATCAGCCTTTTTGACGTGTAGGGAATGTCGATCAGCGTCGGTGTAGATTGCCACGGATTTGATGCCCATTTCGGCGCAGGCCCTGACTATCCGGACAGCAATTTCCCCACGGTTAGCGATGAGTATTTTTTTTATCATATTGATTTATATGTATATTTTATCCGTTTGCCTGCGCTGTGTAGGGGCAGTCTCGTGACCAATCCTAATGGATAGGTCGATTTGCCCCATAGTTCCTTTGCTAATTTCTACGAGAAAGCCTATCTCAAGTCAAGCTATTGTGTGGTAACAGAGTGAAAAATAAGAAATTTCTTTGACAGGATAGGGTATTCCATTTATCATTCGCCGCCATGCAAGGCCAGCACTTACCTACACTAATTGCCCCCTTCAAACTGGCCCGTCAGGGACAGGCATTGAATGGCGTTGTGAGTGTGGGTGGTCTGGAGCGTTTGGCAACGGTTTTAAGTGATGGCAATGGTAGCATCGAAGTTTCGCTGCAGTTTGGGAAAGATCTGCAGGGGATCAACTTTGTGCGTGGCCATTTAAGCGCCAAGGTGAATATGATTTGCCAGCGTTGTATGAAGCCAATGCCTGTACAGATTGAGGCGAATGTATCACTGGGTATTGTTTCCAGTGAAGAACGTGCAACGCAATTACCAGAAGGTTTTGAGGCTCTGATCGTTGAGGAAGAGCCAATAGCGCTGGCCAAGGTTGTGGAAGATGAATTAATTCTTGCCTTGCCTATAGTTGCCTTGCATGAGAATCAAGATTGCGAACCAGTTTTGAAGAAACTGCAGGCAGAGGCAAACAGAATCGAGCAAGCGGAACAAAAAACTAATCCGTTTGCAGCATTGTCAGATTTGAAGCGACAACACTAGGTTTTTAGTATAAGCACCGAAAGAGAAAATAGGAGTTTTAAGCATGGCTGTTCAAAAAAGTAAAAAATCACCATCACGTCGTGGTATGCGTCGTTCACATGACGCCCTGAGTGGGCCTACTCTGTCAGTTGATGCAACTTCAGGTGAAGTTCATCGTCGTCACCACGTTACTGCTGATGGTTACTATCGTGGTAATAAGGTAGTTGCCGACAAGGGCGAGTAAACTTTGAGTTTTACTATCGCCCTAGACGCTATGGGCGGCGATCATGGCCCGAATGTGGTTGTGCCCGCCGCCCTTAGTGTTTTAAAGGAAGTAAAAGATCTCAATCTGATTTTAGTTGGAGATCAACAACGCCTTGTCGATGAGTTGAAAAGTCATGGGGCTGATGTCGGCCCGCGGCTGCAACTCAAACACGCTTCTCAACAGGTAGAAATGGATGAGTTACCTTCAGTCGCCCTGCGTGGCAAAAAGGACTCCTCTATGCGCGTTGCCATTAACCTGGTACGTGAAGGTGAAGCCTCTGCCTGTGTCAGCGCTGGCAACACAGGAGCCTTGATGGCAACATCGCGTTTCGTTCTGAAAACGCTGCCAGGTATTGATCGTCCCGCCATTATTTCGACCCTGCCTACCACCAAAGGTCATACCCATATGCTTGATCTTGGCGCCAATGTCGATTCTAGCGCTGATGTGTTGTTTCAGTTTGCGGTAATGGGCTCGGTGCTGGTTCAGGCGATTGACGGCACAGAGAATCCAACTGTTGGTCTGTTGAATATCGGTGAAGAAGAGATCAAAGGTAACGAGTGTGTCAAAGAGGCTGCTCGGTTGCTGGCCAAGAGTGACATCAACTACGTTGGTTATGTCGAGGGAAATGATATTTTCAAAGGCGCTGTGGACGTTGTTGTTTGTGATGGTTTTGTTGGTAATGTCGCCCTCAAAACCACTGAAGGTGTAGCGAGCATGATCTCGCATTTCATGAAAGAGAATTTTTCTCGCAACCTGTTTACCAAAATGACAGCGGTGATTGCCATGCCAGTGCTGAAGGCGCTAAAAAACAGGATCGATCCAAGGCGTTACAATGGTGCCAGTTTTGTTGGCCTTAACGGCATTGTTGTAAAAAGCCACGGCGGAGCAGATGCCTTTGCCTTTGCCAATGCAATTAAAGAGGCCGTTCTGGAAGTTGAAAAGTCGGTGCCAGAAAAGATCAACCAGCAGCTGGAAAGTCTTTTAACCGAACAACAGGTAGGCTAACGTGACGTATTCAAGAATCACAGGTACAGGTAGTTTCTTACCTGAAAAAGTCCTTAGCAACCACGATCTGGAAAAGATGGTGGAGACCTCTGATCAGTGGATCAAGGATCGCACCGGTATCAGCAAACGTCACATCGCTGCTGAAGGTGAAACTACCTGTGATTTGGCAGAGGCGGCAGCGCGTAACGCACTCGAAGCTGCGGATGTTGCTGCTAGCGAGATCGATTTGGTAATTGTTGCCACTACTACCGCTGACAAGGTTTTTCCTAGCACTGCTTGCCTGTTACAAAAGCGTCTTGGCATCCATGGCCCAGCGGCATTTGATGTGCAGGCAGTCTGTTCTGGTTTTATCTATGCCATCACCGTTGCTGACAAGTTTATTCGCAGCGGTAGTACTAAAAGGGCCCTGGTGGTTGGTGCCGAGACCCTGTCTCGTATTACCAACTGGGAAGACCGTGGCACCTGTGTTTTGTTTGGTGATGGCGCTGGAGCAGTGGTGCTTGAAGCAAGTGATGAGCCGGGTATTCTCTCAACTCACCTTCATGCAGATGGCAGCTATGATGAAATGCTGCATGTGCCTGCCGGCATTTCGACCAATTATGATTTGGTCAAGCAAGGCAAGGCATTTATGGAGATGCAGGGTAATGACGTCTTTAAAATGGCTGTTCGTACTCTTGGTCGCATCGTTGATGAGACTCTGGCCGCCAATAATATGGATAAGAGTGATATCGACTGGCTGGTACCGCATCAAGCCAATATCCGCATCATCAATGCAACAGCCAAAAAATTAAATATGCCGATGGACAAGGTTGTGGTTACCGTAGATGAACACGGTAATACCTCTGCCGCCTCGGTGCCCTTGGCGCTTGATGTCGCTGTTCGTGATGGCCGAATCAAAAAGAATGATACCGTTCTGCTTGAGGCCTTCGGTGGCGGCTTTACCTGGGGCTCGGTCCTGCTTAAGTTCTAATTTAAACAATTAGTTAAAACACTTTTCTAAGGTACTCATATGTCTTTTACCCAACAAACGGGCACAAGCGCAATCGTCTTTCCTGGTCAGGGTTCTCAATCTATAGGAATGTTGGCAGAGCTGGCCAATGACTGGCCACAGGTTTCTGAGTCATTCGCTCAGGCCAGTGATGTGCTGGGATATGATTTGTGGAAATTGGTGCAGGATGGCCCTGAAGCGGATCTTAATCAAACCGATAAAACCCAGCCAGCCATGTTGGCCGCAGGTATTGCCTGCTGGCGCGTCTGGTTGGCTGCAGGTGGGGCCACCCCTACTTATATGGCAGGACACAGTTTAGGTGAATATACTGCCTTGGTGGCCTCTGGTGCAATTGAATTTTCCGCTGCAATTAAGTTGGTTGAAAAACGTGGTCAACTGATGCAAGCAGCTGTGCCACAAGGGCAGGGTGCTATGGCTGCAATCCTTGGTTTGACAGATGAACAGGTGATAGCGGCTTGTGAACAGGCCGCCGAAGGTGATGTCGTTCAGGCGGTTAATTTCAATGCTCCTGGTCAGGTGGTGGTTGCGGGTGCTAGCGCTGCCGTTGAGCGTGCTATTGATGGCGCCAAGCAAGCCGGAGCCAAGCGGGCGCTGAAGCTGCCGATCAGTGTACCTTCACACTGTGCACTAATGAGTGAGGCGGCGGCAGAGCTGACTAAATCGCTTAATGAACTTGAAATCAAGACGCCAGAGATTAAAGTCATTCACAATGTTGATGTGGCATCATACGATTCTGCTGATGCAATTCGTGAGGTGTTAGCGAAACAGTTATACAGCCCGGTACGCTGGGTGGAAACAATTCAAGCTTTATCACAGTCGGGTGTGACTTCTCTGATTGAATGTGGGCCTGGCAAGGTTTTAGCCGGCCTTACCAAGCGAATTAACCGTGACGTAACGGCATTGCCTGTGTTTGATGCTGCTTCATTGGCAAAAGCGCTTGAAGCTCACAAGGCTTAATAATTTTAGTATAGGGAATAAGCAATGACACTGGAAAATCAAATTGCATTGGTGACAGGTGCCAGCCGTGGAATTGGCAAGGCGATTGCGCTTGAATTAGGTAAACAAGGCGCAGTTGTGATTGGTACCGCAACCTCTGAGAATGGTGCAGAAGCCATCACTAACTATATGGCTGAGAACGGTATTAAAGGTTCTGGTTTGGCGCTTAATGTGACCTCACAGGATTCTATTGACGCCTTGATGAAGCAGGTGGGTACTGATTTTGGTACGCCAACCATTCTGGTAAATAATGCCGGAATTACTCGTGACAATTTGTTGATGCGTATGAAAGACGACGAGTGGGATGGCATCATGGAAACCAATCTCAAGTCTGTATTTCGCATGAGCAAGGCCTGCCTGCGTGGCATGATGAAGGCCCGCCAGGGGCGTGTGATCAATATCGCTTCCGTGGTCGGTGAAACAGGTAACCCTGGCCAAACCAACTATTCAGCAGCCAAAGCCGGTATTTTTGGTTTTACCAAGTCCATGGCCCGTGAAGTTGCCTCTCGTGGCATCACTGTTAATGCTGTTGCACCTGGTTTTATTGATACCGACATGACCAAGGGGCTGCCAGAGGAGCAAAAAGAGGCGTTGATGAAGCAGGTTCCGCTGGGTCGGCTGGGTAAACCGGAAGAAATCGCAGCAGCGGTTAGTTTCCTGGCTTCACCTGGAGCTGCCTATATCACCGGCTTTACCGTTGATGTGAATGGCGGTATGTATATGGGTTAAAAGGCATTTTTTCTTGAGCAGTAAACTCGGGATTTTAAAGATTAACAGTTTTATTTGGATTTCCTGTATTATTTGCCGCGGCCTTACTTGCAAGTCGCGGCTAACGGGATAAAATACCGACCGCAGCCAGGTCTGCATATAAAATACCTTTGGAGGAAGAATTTATCATGAGCACTATCGAAGAACGCGTCAAAAAGATTGTCATTGAGCAACTTGGGGTTAAGGAAGACGATGTAACTACCGAAGCATCTTTCGTAGATGATCTGGGCGCAGATTCCCTCGATACCGTTGAACTGGTAATGGCTCTGGAAGAAGAGTTCGAGTGTGAAATTCCTGATGAAGAAGCTGAAAAGATCACTACCGTTCAGCAAGCCATCAGCTACATCAATTCAAATCAAGGCTAAAACAACAGCCTAAAAGAGGCCGCAGCATTGCGTTTCATTCATTGAAATAGACGCAGCTAGCGGCCTTTGTTTTTACTTCAGTATCAATATCGTTCGAACATTTCAGAGGTTAAATCAGAGTGACTAAACAGCGTCGTATCGTTTTGACAGGAATGGGCATGGTTGGCCCGGTTGGTTTAACTGTTAAAGAGTCCTGGGATAATATCCTCGCAGGCAAGAGCGGTATTGCGCCTATCACTCATTTCGATGTTTCTGAATTCAGTGTTCGTTTTGGCGGTTCGGTGCATGGTTTTGAGGTCACTGATTACATCTCCAAAAAAGAATCCCGTAAGATGGATCCCTTTATCCACTACGGCATCGCTGCGGCTAAAGAGGCCATTGAAGACTCTGGCCTGGAGGTGACTGAAAAAAATGCTGATCGTATTGGCGTCATGGTTGGGTCCGGTATCGGTGGATTGTCCGGTATTGAAAAAGGTCGAGTGACTTTTGATAAGTCTGGTCCACGCAAGATTTCTCCGTTCTTTGTGCCAAGTAACATCATCAACATGATCTCAGGAAATATCTCCATCATGTATGGCATGAAAGGACCAAACATTGCCATTGTCACAGCTTGCACGACAGGCACACACAACATCGGTGAAGCTGCGCGTATCATCGAGCGTGGTGATGCCGATGCGATTGTTGCTGGTGGTGCCGAAATGGCGACCTCACCAACAGGTTTGGGTGGTTTTGCTGCGGCTCGTGCCCTGTCTACACGTAACGATGATCCAGCGACTGCCAGCCGACCTTGGGACAAGGATAGGAATGGCTTCGTCCTCAGTGATGGTGCCGGTGTTGTGATGGTTGAAGAGTATGAACATGCCAAAGCACGCGGTGCGAACATTTATGCTGAGTTGACTGGTTTTGGTATGAATGGTGATGCCTATCATATGACTTCGCCTAGCGAAGGCGGTGAGGGTGCAGCCAAGTGTATGGCGTTGGCCCTGAAAGATGCCGCTGTCAATCCTGATCAGGTTGATTACATCAATGCTCATGGCACCTCAACACCTGCGGGTGACAAGGCTGAAACCATGGCGGCTAAACGGATGTTTGGCGAACATGCCTATAAACTGGCCATGAGTTCCACCAAGTCCATGACTGGTCATCTGCTGGGGGCTGCTGGTGGTATCGAAGCCATCTTCACTGCCTTGGCGATACGTGATCAGGTTGCACCACCAACTATTAATTATGGCACTCCTGACCCTGATTGTGATCTTGATTATGTGCCAAACGAAGCGCGGCATATGAAGATTGATGTTGCCATTTCTAATTCGTTTGGTTTCGGTGGCACCAACGGTTCGCTGGTGTTGTCAAAAGTATAGTTTGATTGCAGGATGTAAAAATCCTGTGCTGGCTTGAGGTTTAGGGCGTTGGGCAATCAATCACAACACTGCCTTAAGCTGGATGTTGCATTCGACCTGTTGCGCCTGCATCAAGTCAATCCAGAGCGTTATCCACATCTGCTTGAAAGTGTGCTACATGGCACACCGCAGTCGCGTTACGACATCTTGTTTGCCTTTCCTGGTGAAACCATCACCTCTGATAACCAAGCGTTTTTGCCGCAGCTGAATCAGGTTTGGCAACAACAGCGCATCAACATAAAACAGTCTGAGTTGCCTTTTACTGGTGGCTGGTTTGTCTATCTCGGTTATGAATTGGCCAATGAGATAGAACCAATTCTTGAGCTACCAGTATCCAGCAGTCCATTGCCTACTGCTTTTGCCACCAGAATCCCGGCGGCTGTGATTCGTGATCATCAAAACGCATGTTGTTATCTTGTCTGTGAACCGGGTGCTGAAGCACTGTTGTTGCAGATCAAACAGGATGTTGTTGAGCTTGCGGCTGTCAGCGAAAAGCTTGCCAAGCCACAAGTTCTGAATATTACTGAAGACCGGCCAGATAGCTTTATTGAAGGCGTAAAAAAAATCCGCGACTACATCCATGAGGGCGATGTGTTTCAGGCCAATCTGTCGCGCGCCTGGCAAATTAAACTGGCAGATACGACTGCGCCGCAACTGTATCAATCTCTGCGTGACAATAATCCCGCGCCGTTTGCTGCCTTGGTCAATTATCAAGGTAAAGCGATTATCAGCTCATCTCCTGAGCGCCTGGTGGATATTGTGGCTGGTCAGGTCAGCACCCGCCCAATTGCTGGCACACGTCCACGTGGAAGCGATCAAAGCGCCGATCAAGCCTATTCAGAAACCCTGTTGGCTCATCCAAAAGAACGGGCTGAACACGTCATGTTGATTGACTTGGAACGTAACGATCTTGGTCGTGTCTGCCAACCGGGTACAGTCAAGGTTGATGAATTGATGGTGCTGGAGTCCTATGCCCATGTGCATCATATTGTCTCGAACGTGAGTGGGCAGCTTCGCCTAGAAATCACGCCAGTTGATGTGATTGGTGCAGTGTTTCCAGGTGGCACTATTACTGGCTGTCCAAAGGTTCGTTGTATGCAAATCATCCAGGAGTTAGAACAGACATCACGCGGGGTCTATACCGGCTCTGTTGGATATATTAGTCACTGTGGTCGTATGGATCTCAATATATTGATTCGCACTATGCTGCTGGATGGCGATCAACTCACCTTTCGCACCGGTGCAGGTATAGTTGCTGACTCCGTTGCCGAGGCTGAATTACAAGAAACACGCGCCAAGGCACGTGGTTTGTTACGAGCGCTGGGGATAAATGATGTTTCTGCTTAACGGCATAAAGGCTGACTCGTTGAGCCTACAGGACAGGGGGCTGCAATATGGGGATGGTCTGTTTGAAACCATTGCCGTGCGCAATCACCAGTTAGAATTTTGGCAGCGCCACATGCAACGCCTGCATGATGGCTGTCGGCGTTTGCATATTCCTGCGCCTGATTCTGAACGATTGTTGGCAGAGGCACGTCAGTTGCTTGATGGTCGTGCTGACGCTGTATTAAAGATCATTATTACTCGTGGTCAGGGTGGGCGAGGTTATAGAGCACCAGCTGAATCAGAATCAAAACCAAGCCGCATCTTAGCTGCCTACGATTTGCCCGGCTATCCTGTTGAAAACCAAGCCAATGGCATTGCAGCCAGATACTGCGATACCAGGCTCGGTACCAGCACGACGCTTGCCGGCATAAAACACCTCAATCGACTTGAGCAGGTTTTGGCTCGCAGTGAGTGGCAGGATGAGTCTATCTTTGAAGGTCTGATGCTGGCGGCTCATGGACGTGTCACAGAAGGTACCATGAGCAATCTGTTTTTCATCAAGGCTGGTGTGTTGCATACGCCAGATTTGTCTAACTCAGGGGTGGTTGGCATTATGCGTGAGGTGATCTTAGAGCTTGCCCATAAACTGAAAATTCCAGTAGAGATTGCGCACTTCAGCACGGCTGATTTAAGTGTTGCCGATGAGGTCTTTATCTCAAATTCTCTGATTGGCGCCTGGCCGGTTCGACAGCTGGAAGATCAACAGTTTTCCATTGGTCCTGTCACAAAAAAAATTATCTCTGCAGTCAATGCCGCTTGTTTGAAAGATGTTACGCATGAAGCCATTTAAGCTGATTATCAAAATTGCTGCTGTGCTGTTGTTGCTTGGCGGTCTTGTGGTTGGCTGGTTTGTCTTGCAATTGGCCGGTTTTAAAAATAGTCCAATCAATCTGGATCAGGAACAGGTGTTTGTCATCGCGCCAGGATCTAGCCTCAACAAGATTGCCTATGCCATGCAGGCCGAAGGTCTGATAGAACAACCTCGTTATTTAACCTTGCTTGGGCGCTGGTATGGCCATGCAGAAAAACTGAAAGTGGGTGAGTTTTTGTTAATGCCTGGCATGACGCCATTGCAAGTGCTGGACAAGATTGTCGCTGGTGATGTGTTGCAATACAGCCTGACAGTGGTTGAGGGCTGGAGCTTCAAGCAGATGCTGAAAGCTATACATGGACATGAAAAACTGAAGCATGATCTTAAAGGTTTAAACTCAGAGCAAATCATGCAACAGCTGGGTAAGCCAGGTGAGCATCCGGAAGGCCGTTTTTTGCCAGAGACCTATCTATTTACCGCCGGTATGACCGATCTCGACTTTCTCAAACGTGCCTATAAGGCAATGCAGCAACGCCTGCAACAAGAGTGGCAAATGCGAGAGGAGGGGCTGCCGTATCAATCTGCCTATGAAGCCTTGATCATGGCTTCGATAATTGAGAAAGAAACCGCTGTGCCATCTGAGCGTGCCGAGATTGCCGGTGTCTTTGTCCGCCGCCTGCAAAAGAATATGCGCCTGCAGACCGACCCGACAGTGATTTATGGCATCGGTGATAGTTACGATGGCAATATCAGACGGCGCGATCTAAGGCGCGACACGCCCTATAATACCTACACACGCCACGGCCTGACACCGACACCGATTGCCTTGCCCGGTGCCGATGCCATCCATGCGGCCCTGCATCCAGCCAAAGGTGATAGTCTCTATTTTGTCGCTATGGGTGAAGGGAGCAATGGCAGACACTATTTTTCCGCCAGCCTGGAAGAGCACATTAACGCCGTGCGAAAATACCAACTCAAACGTTGAGAGATTAGGAATGAGCCGAGGATTATTCATAACCGTCGAGGGCATAGAAGGGGTGGGTAAAACCACTAATATGGAATATGTCCGCGAGGCGCTGGTCGCCGCCGGAATCGAGGTGGTTTTGACCCGTGAGCCAGGTGGTACCGAGTTGGGCGAAAAGATCCGTGGCCTGCTGTTGGACCATCGTAACGGCAATATGGTTGATGATACCGAGTTGCTGCTGATGTTTGCAGCCCGGGCTCAACACCTGACTGAAGTCATCGAACCTGCATTGGCTGCAGGTAAGTGGGTGCTGTGCGATCGCTTTACCGATGCTACCTATGCCTATCAGGGTGGTGGTCGGGGCATTGCCATGGGGCGTATTGCTGAGCTTGAACATTGGGTTCAGGGTGATCTACGACCAGATGCCACCCTGTTGCTGGATGCGCCTGTTGAGGTTGGTCTGGCACGCGCTGCTGGTCGGCCTCAAGCAGCGGATCGATTCGAGCGTGAGAAGCAGGCCTTCTTCGAAAAGGTCCGTCAGGCCTACCTCAACATGGCTGCCAAGCAGTCACAGCGTTATCACATTATCGATGCCTCACAGACTCTGGAACAAGTTAAAATTGCCCTCAATGAAATCATTAATCACCTGATTAAACCCTAGATATATCAATATGTCCTCACTCTTACCCTGGCAGCAATCACAATGGCAGCGCTTGCAAGAAAGCCGTCAACAGGGCCGCCTGCCACATGCCTTGCTGTTGACCGGTCCTCAGGGGATGGGTAAAGGCATGTTTGCGACGCTGTTCGCGCAAAGCATGTTGTGCCAGTCAAACAATGCCGACGCAACACCCTGCGGTCAGTGTCGCTATTGCCAGCTCTATCTGGCCGGAAGCCACCCGGATGTCAACCTGATATCGCCCTTGGATGGCAAAAAGGCTATTGCCGTCGATCAAATTCGTGCCCTTGGCCAGTTCATGTCGCTTAAGTCGCAATATGCTGGCCACAAAATGGTGGTCATTAATCCGGCGGAGGCCATGAACATCAATTCCAGTAACAGTCTGTTAAAGAACCTGGAAGAACCCTCGGCTGAGACAAGCCTGCTATTGGTGACCCATCAACCGGCCCAGTTACCGGCCACTATTCGTTCGCGCTGCCAGGAAGTTCGTTTTGGTATTGGTGAAACGGCAGAAAATCGTGCCTGGCTGGCACAGCAACTGCCAGCGGGCGCGGATATTGACCTGCTGCTTTCACTTGCCGGAGGGGCGCCATTCAGGGCGATACAGCTGGCAGATGAGGGCCTGCTTGAACAGCGGCAGACTCTTTTTGATGGTCTGGGCCAGCTTGCCACTCTAAAACTTGATCCTGTTAGTTTGGCGAATCAGTTGAACAAGGCCAATCCTGACTGGGGCTTGTTGTGTCTCTATTCATGGACGGCTGACATGGTTCGTCTGACGGCAACAGATCAAGCACCTGCTCAGCTCAGCAATCCGGACCTGAGTGAGTCTTTGCTTAAACTTGCGAATCAGGTATCGTTAATAGGCTTATTTAAGTTGCAGGATAGAATCAGGCAGGCTCAGCAAGAATTTGAGCGCAACCTGAATCCTGCTTTGATTATGGAATCTGTGCTGATGGAATGGCAAAATACCTTTCGTATCAGAAAAAGAAAAATAGCTTAAAGATAAAACAAGTTAGGTACGATAACTAAGCCAATGGCTGAAGAAGACAACAAACCAGCAGCACCCGCGCCGAGTAGGCAAGGCATATTGTCACTGACTATCAAGGACAAGGGAGCCTTGTATGCGGCCTATATGCCATTTGTGAAAAATGGTGGTCTGTTCATCCCTACCAATAAAGATTACAAGCTTGGTGATGAGGTCTTTATGCTGCTCAAACTGATGGATGAGACTGAAAAATTACCCATTGTTGGCAAGGTAATATGGGTGACACCGAAGGGTGCACAGGGTAACCGTGTTGCCGGGATTGGTGTCCAGTTTGCCGACGATCAGGACGGTGAAAATGCCCGCAAAAAGATTGAAACCTATCTCGGTGGTGCGCTGAAGTCTGATCGCCCAACCCATACCATTTAGCCCTGTAGTCATTGCTTAAAATCAAGCTCTGTTTGCTGTAAACTTCGCATTCCCATTTGCTCGCCAGGCGGGCAAAACTCATTAGAAATATCTATACAAACATTTATGACTATTCAGCTAATTGACTCTCATTGTCATCTTGATCGTTTGGATTTAAAAGTCCATGGTGACATCGATAATGTAATAGCGCAGGCCAAAGAGTTGGCTGTAGAGCAGATGTTATGTGTCGGCATTAATCTAGAGTCTTGGCCTGAGATGATGAAAATTGTCGAAGCCCACGACAATATCTTTGCCTCGGTGGGGGTGCACCCAAATGAAGATGAGGGTGAAGACCCATCGGTAGAAAGGTTGGTCGAACTGGCCAGCCACCCCAAGGTGGTTGCCATTGGTGAAACCGGCTTGGATTACTTTCGCAGCGAAGGAGATTTGGATTGGCAGCGTGACCGTTTTCGTCGCCATATTGCTGCCGCCAAACAAACAAGCAAACCGCTGATTATCCATAGCCGAGAGGCCCAACCCGATACTCTGAATATCATGGCGGAAGAGGGCGCAGATCAGGCTGGCGGTATCATGCATTGCTTTGTTGATGACTGGGAAAGTGCCCGCCGTGCTATAGAGCTTAATTTTGTTATTTCGTTTTCAGGCATCGTCACCTTTAATTCAGCCAAGCAATTAAAAGAAGTTGCCAAGCTTTGCCCGTTGGACAAGATGCTGGTAGAAACTGATTCGCCCTATCTAACCCCAGTGCCGTTCCGAGGCAAAAGCAATCAACCTGGCTACACCCGTTATGTGGCCGAGCATATTGCCGAGTTGAAGGACCTTAGCCTGGAAGAGGTTGCTGCGGCTACCACAGAAAACTTTTATCGCCTGTTTCCTGGTTGTAAAAACTAAGCAATGAATCTCTTCACTACTGTAAGCGATTTATCCAGTTGCGACTTAGGCGTATAGAAATGCGGTGAGAAACGAATCCCACCGCCGCGTAGGGCACAGAAAATACCGTGTTTTTCTAGAGCTTGAAACAGGCCGTCATTATCTTCGCAGCTGAAAGTAACAATGCCGCCATATCTTTCTGGTTCAGTATTGGTTAGCAGCGTTACCCCATTGATCTCATTTAGACAGTCGCACAAATAACGGCTGTTCTCCAACACCCTTGCTTCAACTTCATCCATGCCCGTTTCCAATAATAGCTTTATGCTGGCATTCAATGCATGGATGGCAATCATATTTGGGCTACCGCATTCAAACCGCCGTGACGTTTTTGCTATCTTCCAGGTTTTGACTGTGTAATTGCCCAGCGGGTCGACCATATGCCAGCCGTATTGAGTCAGCTTGAGTTTGTTGCGAATCTCTGGGCGGCAATAAAACACTCCCAGGCCCTCAGGTCCGAGCATCCATTTGTGGCCATCGGCCATGACAAAGTCGGCTTTGATGGCCTGGGCATCAAGTTGCACCGCGCCAATGCTTTGGATGGCATCGACACAAAACAGGATGCCATTGTCTCGGCAGAATTGACCAATGCGTTCCAGATCCATGCGTAGACCGGTGGCATATTGAATTGAACTGATGGTGAGCAGGCGGGTGTTCTGATCGCATTTTGCAAACAGGGCGTCTTCCGCTGTGGCAGCGCTGTTCAGGTCGGCTTCACGAAATTCAA